>QGNH01000263.1_pt1 | contig 16513 bp, 12 predicted proteins | sample 1735481 | NCBI WGS metagenome assembly QGNH01 (sample SAMN09239004, study PRJNA386568) | Viral metagenome, whole genome shotgun sequencing project.
ATCTTGATAATACTGAAATATTTGAAAAAGAAAATATGTGGATAATAGCTTCTAATGCTAATAACCCTAATATTGGTTATAATATGAATGAAGGGGGAAAGGGGCAGAGAGGAAATCATAATTCCTATCAAAAAAAACACAAAAAATGGTCAGAAGAGTCTAAAAAAAGATTTAGTGAATCTCATACTGGGAGTAAAAATTATAATTTTGGTAAACATTTTTCTGAGAAGCATAGAGAGAAATTAAGATTATCAAATATAGGTAAAAACAAGGGTAAGCATCATACTGATGAATCTAAAATAAAGATAGGTAATAGAAGTAGGGGATATCAGAATCCTAATGCTCACCCTATTATTAATAATGATACCCAAGAAGTATTTTTAACTATTCAAAAAGCTGTAAATAAGTATAAAATAATATCCTCAAATGTAGTAAAATGTTGTCAAGGGAAAAGAAATACCTGCGGTGGCTATCATTGGGCATATTATAAGGAAGAAAATTAAGTGAAAGATGAAGTCTCCAATATGATTTCTAGTGCTCCTATATCAAACTACAACGGAGGAGAACCTAATTCTAAGTTCCAAGCTCCTCATGCAGGTGCTTCACCTAATTTAGGCAGATTTGGCTTTATTAGGAATTTGACCTCTATTTATGGATTTAGAAGAGCTTCGCCTAATAAAAGAAATTCAGTTAATAATGTTGAATTCTTAAAAGTTGATGCTGGTAGTGACTTAAGATTAGCCCAAGCTAAAATAGGAAGAACATTTTCCACAAAATTATCAGGTAAACTTGAGGAACTCTTCAATAGTTGGTTACGTGATACTACCGATACTTATAAAATACTTGAAGATAGAAATAGACGTATTTCTGAATTAGAATTTGCTATTACTAATGATCCTTTCCTTTCAATGGCTTCAGATATGTATGCAGACGAAGCTACACAAATTGATGTTCAGGGTAAGTTAATTCAAATAGATTGTGCTGATATTAGAATGAAAGAAAAAATGGAGGACTTATTAGAACAGTGGGGGGTAACACAGAATAGATTACGCTCTGTTGCTTGTAATTTAGCCTCCTATGGTGATGCTTTTTGGTCTAATAAAGTTACCAAGAATGGAGTAGTTAGAATAGTCCCTATTGGTATTCATCAGGTAAAAGAACGATTGGAATTTAATCCTGTACAAGTTCAAACAGATATATCATTACAAAAAGGATATTTAACAGCTATTAATCGTTCCTCTAAATTACAAGCATTATTTGATACTATAGAAGGTGAAGAGAATGAAGAATTTGCCGATCTCTTTGATACTCGCTTATTCGGCTTTGCTATTGATGATGATATGGTTGTGCCTCCATGGGCTGTTACTCACTTCAGATTAAATGTAGACCAATCAGAATTTGCCCCCATGGGACGTTCATTATTCCTAAAAGCATTGGCTCCATTTAGACAATGTAACGCCACTATGGTATTACAATCCTTAGCCCGTGTTATGTCCTTTCCAGTAACAGTATATAATGTAAAAACTGCTCCTGGTATGGATGAAGCTTTGCAGTTTGATAAGATAAATCAGATTAGAGAGGAGTATGAACTTATTGGGGATTCTGGTGCTGGTACTGAGGCTTTTTCAGTAAATACAAAAATATGGGCTCCTGACGGATTACTACGACTTGAAATGCAGACACCTGATGTTGACATAAATGCTACTGGTGATATTGAAATGTACCAGGATCGTGTTGCTGTAGCTTCTGGCATTCCTAAAGGTTATTTGGTTCAAGAGTGGGGTGGGTTTGGTAATTCAGCTATATCTTTAGTTGAGCAATACAAGCCCTTCGCTAGAAGGGTATTCACAATCCAATCTGCAATCCTAGAGGGATTGTCAAATTTATTTAGATTACATTTTGCTATTACAGGTGAATATGATTATCGTGAAGCTTTTATTCTTTCTATGAAATTTCCTAATGAGGAAACATCTGATGCTAGACAAGCAGCAAAACAAAATTCATTAAACTTATCTACACAAGTGCTACAAACTATAGCAGGTATTATTGGTGCTATCAATGATCCTTTACCTGCTGATGTAATTCAGGATATACTAACAAAATTTAGTTTCTTAGATCCTGATGATATTAAACGTTGGATAAAGCCTAATCCTAATGCCAAAGAACATAATGAAGAGCAGCCCCCAGAGGAGTTTGGTGGTGGTATGGGTGGTGGTATGGGTGCGCCTATGGGTGGAGATATGGGTATGGGTGCTCCTCCTGAAGGTGAAGAAGGAATAGGGGGAGCTGGTGCTGGTGGTAGTATGGAAGCCCCCATTCCTGCTGCTGGGGGTGCTGGTGGAGCCCCACAAGGTAATCCTTTAGCTATGGATGTTAATGGTAATAAGCAGGAAGCAGTCCTTCGGCATAGACGATATAGGATATTAGAGTCAAGATTACGTTTTGAAGAACGGCAAAACACCTTAGTAAAACGTTTCACTGAAAATAAAGATTTTATACAAGAAAAAATAATTCATCAATTTGAACGAATTGATGAAGCCCAAATGAATAATCGTCATTACAAGTATGCCCGTATTGAAAGCTGTTTAGAGCCTATGTATAGATTATTCTGTAAGAAAATAGAGCCTGCTATGTCACAACCTTTACAAGAAGATACTCAAGAAATCAAAAGAATTGAGGAGCAAAAAGAATACTCTAGAGATATTTTACGGACTGATAGTAGAAAATTCAACTGGAAGCATATAAAAGAAGGATTAAAAGAAGAAGAAGAAGTAAATACTGATGATGAAGAGCACTCTAAAAGGATTCATGATATCATTGACTAACTTATTTAGTTTTATTTAGACTAAATATACATATATTGGAGTTATTATGGCATTACAACGTTTTGTTGAGACTTATATTTTTGATAGTGATACATATAATAAAATAGCAATATCTCATAAAATAACCGAATCAGAAATCCAGGCTATAAAAGGGCAAAGACTTTCTGAGTCTACTAAAAAGTTATTAGAAGATAATACTATTTTAGCTAATAAAACCGTCTGGAGATTTCCCGTAGCCCGTTATGATAATATAAACCTTAATAATAGAAAATATGAAAAACGATTGTGGGATAGAGTAATAGCAGAACAAAAAGAAGTATACCAAGGTGGGGCTGGACTAGAGGAGCATCCTGAAGGTGATAAAGACGGTAGAATTAGGGAGCAGGTAGTAGTTTGGCTTAATATGGGACTAAATGAGGCTGAAAAAATAGTATGGGCAGAAGGTGTACTTGTAGGGGATGAAGGTAGACATATAGAAGAGATTCTTGAATGTGGTGGCAGAGTTGGTTTTAGTTCTTCCGGTTTTGGCGAACTAGATGAATCAGACCATTCTACAGTACGTTGGGATTCTTATATGCTAGAAAGAGTAGCCGACACTGTATTAAACCCCTCACAAAAGGTATATGGTAATAGTACAATGAAAATAAAGAAAGAAACAGTTACAGTTCCTTCTGGTGAGCAAACTGCTGCCCCAGAACAAGTTGAATATGATAAAGACGCTATGAATAATAATAAGAATGATTTCCCTCCAGAGTATTTAGGAAAAAAGCAGGAGAGCACGATGCCCGAAGTAAAGATGACAACACGAGAGTTAAGAAAATTCCATGAGGACGTAGTAGGATGGCTATCACAAGTTCCTCAAGAGGACCTTCAAGAGAAGCTTAATGAGCTTGAGCTTATTAAGTCATATTTTTCTCCTGGTGTACATCCTGACCTTCTAGCCAAGGTTGATGAGCAAATAGCCGAAACTCGTAAGGCTATTGACGATGCTATTAAAGAGCATACAAAAATAGCTACTACTTTTGGTACATCTACAGCAGAGAAACTAAAAGAAGGTGTAAAGAATTTAGCTGTAGATGCTAAACTCTATGAGAGGGATGCCCAAGATTGGCGAGAAATAGCTGAGAAGCTTCAAGAAAAGAATAAGATGCTTATGTCCGTTATTTCTTCTCGTCCTACTGCTGAGACATATAAAGAAATGTTAATTCAGATGAATACCATGAAAGAAGATTATATTTCAAAAGAAGCTTCTTTCGCTGAATATGCTAACTCTCTAAAAGCTAAAATTGTAGAGCACCAAAAATATGAGGAAATAATTATAGCGGAACTAGAAAAAATGAATGATGAGAATACTCGTATTAAAGAATATGTTGGTAGACTAAAAGAGTACGGACTAAAAATGAAAGAGAAGGTAGCAGTATATAAAACTGAACAAAAAAACTATGAAGAGGAAATTAAAATTGCTAATCTAGAAGAATCTACAATTCATTTTAGACCTCAAGGTCATGCGATAGATAATTTTGCTGGATTCAATGAGTCCGATGATGTTCAAGATTATTATGAAGACCTTGAAATGAGGTATGGAAAAGACGTAATAGATTTCAAGGAAGAGATTCTAGGATGTAAGACATTGAAAGAAGCAATGATAAAATTTAATAAAATTTTTGCTTCCTTAGGCTCGAATAGGACAAAAAGAGTATCAGAGGCATTGGAACCAGAAGAGAGAAAGAGAATTATTGAGTCTACTACTGGGGTAAAAATAAGAGACCACTCACGTTTTTCTAGCCGATTACCTTCTACATGGGTATAAAGATTAGGAATAGGAGAATATATAATGCCTATAAGCGATGCTAGTTTCACTGATGTTAAATCTCCTCTTTCAACCTTAACGAAAATAATGAGGATGATAGAGCGAGGCTCTATAGAAGCACATTTCACCAATGAGAAGAATGAACCTACATTGAGTAGAGAATATGTTGAAATGGCTTTTCAAGACTTCGCTATACAGCAGCAGAATTCTCAAGTAATGAATAAATGGATAGCATTGGATACAAAGTTAGATAAGGCTATGCTAGAGTATGTATCAGAAGTAAAATTATTGATAGCTTCGGTTATACAGACAGGTACAGCGCAATCTTCAATGGAAGCGCCTACTACATTACCTGAAGCCCCTGGAGAGGGTATGGGTATGGAACCCTTGGGTTCAGCTAAACCTACATCTATGGATAGACAATTACCAGTAACTAGGGAAGAGTAGATGGCATTGAATGAGTATGATATTGGCTCTAGGAACGTACACCATCATCCTCTGATGAGGTCAACTGATATTGATGTTCCTGGTAATGCTATAGAATTTATTGATAGTGGTAATGTTGGTATGCATGATGATGGGTTTCATTTAGACCCACCAACACAATTTGAGTATAGCCAGACTAATAGAAATGATTACGATAATGAGGAGACTATAGTGATTACGAAACAAACGGTGGATATGGTGGTAGAGGCTGGATTAAAAGCTAATCTGTCTTTTCCTAAAATAAAGGAATTCCTAGAGTGCTTAGGATCATGTAGTCCAGTATCAAATGGTACCTCTAAAGAAGGTAAGAATAGGAAAGCAGTAAAGCTTGATAAGTCTCAGGACTATGAAGAATATCCTGATGATAAGGGTGTGGATAGATTTAAGGATTCTATTATAGATAGAGGATTAAAATTAGGTTTAGCTTTTTCGGATATTAAGAATATACTAGAAGTAGCCGATAGTGGTAATCCTTCATTAAATCATTCATATCCCTATGAGAGTCAAGGGCATGTTGATGCTAAAGCTGCTATTAAAACCCCATGGCCACAAGGACATGCTGGTAGTGGTACTGAACCTAAACCAGGAGCAGAACAGGAATTCAGGTCTCCTACAAAAGGTAAAGATGGCTATGTGCAAGACGCTAAATACCCTGGAAAAGGACATACACCTCAGATGGAATCTATCATTAGGAAGTCTTTAGATATGGGATTAAGTTTCCCAGAAGTAAAGAAAGTATTAGAGGATATCCAATCCAAGCATGATGGTAAATATGGTGCTGGAGCTAATGAGGATCGTAATGAGGAGAAAGATACTGACAACTCTCCTGAGGCTGCTGAAGATGATGTAAAGAGAGGTAAGAATACCCAGATTGGTGAAAAGACTAAAAAAGTAAAGGGGGGATATGAGAACATCGGTAAGAAAAAGAATGGTAGTAAGAAACATGGTATTGTAAGCAAGAAGAAAGCCGATGCACAAAGAGGTGCTATGTTTGCTAATAGGAAGCCAGGAGCTTCTTGGGGAAAATAATGAAACAGATACTAAAGACAATTAAGCTCATAGAAATGAGTACAGATGGATTTACTTCCATTGAGGACTTACTTTAATACCTAAATAATGATGAAGAAGCATTACAAAAATTTAAAGCTGACTATTGTGGTAGAAGGGCTGAGGATGAAGACGTAGTTAAAAAGGCTAATCAACTTTTAGCTTATGGTGATGGCCCTGTTTTAGATAGATATAAAGGAATCCCTGATTGGAGAGATTCAGATTGGGCTAGAAGAGATATGGCAGAGTTTGATCCAGGTAGATAAACATATTAGGAATTACATTACTAAATAATTAGAGTTTAGGGTTTGATTTTAATTGGAGTTAATATGCTCCAGAAATGTATCCCAATATGGATATATCTAAAACTAAAATAGTTTTACGTTGATTAAATCTACAATTTATTCCCCTAACTGTTATGTACTCGTGTTTTTATTAAAAGGGAGAATTTTATGGGTATGAGAAGTGCAATGAGAGAATCAGTACGTAAAACTACTTATGATGAGGCCACTATTGAGGCTTTGAATGAGAAGACTAATCGTGCTGATAGATATGTAGAGAAATGGTCGAGAGTTCCAGAGATTGGACCCGGCCTTAAAACAATGAACGAGCGGAAGGCTCGAAACTTAGCTATTCTTTTGGAGAATCAGGCTAGAGCAATGGCACGATTATCTGAGGCTACATACAGCTCAGCTTTCGCTGCTACTCCTGAGAACATGATTCGTTTGGTAAGGCTTGCTTATCCAAACTCAATTCGTGATAAACTCTTTACTGAGTTTGCTATGGAGACAGCTAAGGATTCAATCAAGTATATCAAGCCTATATATACAGCAAATACTAACATCAATCGTGATGATTCATTTGCTGGTGCTGGTTTGAATTTTAACCCTAACGTAACATATGAGTCAAAGCAATCAAGGTTCCCAACTGAGATGGCAAACTGCCCATCAATCTCTGGTTCCGTAGGCTCAAACTTCACTCTTACCTTCCAGGCTAGTGAGTTTACACAAGGCTTCATTCCTGGTTATACAATTCTCTATGATGTGAACGGCAACGTATTAGCATATGAGAATAAGCCTGGTGGAGCTACAGCTAACTGGGTAATAGCTTCAACTTCTGGTATTACTTCTATAGCTATTGATACTACATCAACGGTATATACTATCGCTGTAGCCTCTGGTGGTACTGCAATAGCTAACGCTATTGGTAGGTATAACTCAGAGAAGGACTTAACTGGAACCTACTTAGGCGAAGTTGAGTTGACAATGCTTTCCTACCAGTTCCAAGTTCGTCCTATGACGCTTGGTGTAACATGGACAACACTTTCTGAGCTAGTATTAGACTCCACAGTCGGTGTTAGCACAGAAGAAGTCATCATGGATGCTGCTGGACAGGAAATCAAGAAATCACTAGACTTCTTCGCAGTAAAGGTTGCTTATGCATCTGCTACTACGAACGGTTATGCTCCTATCGTTTTCGATGCTGAGGCTGGTGCTGGTACACAAGACAGCTATATCCATACTGCACAGACTATTTCCCAAGCAATTGAGAGAGTCGGTGACGTTATGTACAACGCATTAAACCGTGGTGGTGTATCTCGTCTTGTTGGTGGTCCTGCTGCTGTTACTTACCTTCGTCTTAATGCTGGATTTACCACAAAGGGTCAACAGCCCCGTATTGGTGGATATCAGGTTGGCGAGTTGTACGGTATTCCAGTATTCAAGGTACCTAAAGCAATATTACCTGAAAATACACTGATGTGTGTGTGGAAGAACGAGAATAACGAGGCTGACGTTTCTGTAGCTTTTGGTACTCTAGTTCCATTCTTCTCAACTGGTGCTCTACAGAGGAAGAACTTCTATAAGGAAGCTGGACTAGCTTCTTTTGGTGACTACGTAATATTAAATCCTGGATATTTTGGATTAATACAGATTACTAACATAAGAGGGCTCTAATCCTTAATCTGAATTGAACAAATATAAAAGAGAGAGAGGAAACTCTCTCTCTTTTTATACTTATTCCTCTTCTACATACTAACTATACATATGGAGAATAAGGATATGGAAAGATGCTGTGATATTTGTGGTAAACTTCTTAAGAAGGATCAAAGCAAGACTTGTTCCTATGAATGTAGAAACAAGTATATAAGTAAGATAAGGAAAGAGGAGGGTCAAGAACGTATTTGTCTGGTATGTGATACTATTTTCACTGTTAAAAAGAAAAGTAGTAAAAAAGAGTGCTGCTCCAGAAGTTGTGCTGTTACTCTAGGGCATCAAAGACAAGAATCTTTATTTCAATCCAGGATGGAAGAAACAAAAACATGTATAGTTTGTGGTAATACTTTATATAGGAATAGACATGATACAGATAAGAGATGGTCAGGGCGGCATATTTGTAGCAAAAAGTGTGTTATGGTACATGTTCATAATGATCCATTAAGAATGAATAAAATAAGAAAAACCAACCAAGAAAAGTATGGGGTTAACTATACTACTCAGGATATTAGCATTCAAAATAAAATTAAAAGCAGTCTTTATAATAAGTATGGAGTTGATAACCCATCAAGAATACCTGAAGTAAGACAGAAAATAAGAGAGTATACTATAGAAAGAGTGATAAAAAATAATGGTAATTGTTTTCCTAATTATTCTTCTCGGGCTTGTAGCATATTTGAACAATTAGATAAAAAATTTGGGTTTATTTCATCTAAAGATTCTTTTTTTGCTGAATCTGGCGGGGGTGAATATAGAATACCCCAATATGGTTATTTTTTAGATTATATTAACTTCAAACTCAAAGTAATAATAGAATGGGAGGATAGGACTCATTATGAGAATGATAGTAAACGAACAAAAAAGTCCCAGTTGAGGGAGCAAGAAATAAAGTATCAAGCCATGAAAGATTATATTTATCTCTCTATAGATGATAGAAAAAGTGATGAAGAGATAATAAATAAACTATCTAGAATATTTATGAGGATAACAAAAAAAGGGCTAAAAAAATCCCTGTAATCTTAGTATTGTTTGAACTAAACCCTATCTTCGGATAGGGTTTTTTATTGCTATTGACAAAACATGAAAAAACCCTTATACTAATTATAGGGAAGTATCTGAAATGGAACTATCAAAAGAAGAACTTATTATTTGGTTAAATACAGTATTAAGAAATAAAAAAGGAATCATTGATTCTAACAAAGTAAGGTCTTTGAAATATAAAGAATATATTGATGGATTAAAATCTTTGATAAAGGGTAACTATACATTTTTACAACGAATATGGCTTATTGATAGAAACCTTACAGAACCCCTAAAGTGTTCTTGTGGAAAAGAAGTTATATGGGTACAGGGTCATAGGGAATATTCTAAATATTGTAGTGCTGATTGCGCAAAAAGGGACCCTGAGGTTATACAGAAAAGAAAAGATACAAACCTTCTAAAATATGGATGCGTTGCTCCTTTACAGAATAAAGAAATACAAAGTAAAGTTCAAAAAACAAATTTAGAGCGTTATGGGGCTAAAAGTTCTTTTGAACGTAAAGATTTTAGAGAGAAGTCAATAAAAACAATGATGAAGAATTATGGTGTTGATAATCCACAAAAAAATAAGGATATAAGGGAAAAGACAAATAAAACAAATATGGAGAGATATGGGTCTTCTTCACCCTTACATGGTAATACAGCATATAAATCTAAAAAAACAATGATAGAAAAGTATGGAGTAGAGTTTGCTTTTCAGAATAAAGAACTTTTTGAAAAGTTTAAAAATACAATGATACAAGTATATGGAACAGAACATGCATTACAAAATAAAGAGATAATTAATAAAGAGATAGAGAAAAGATTTAAAAAGCTTTATGAAAAAATACTATCTGGTGAAAGAACTGATAGTAAAGTAATTCCTCTTTTTACTTATAATAATTACAAAGGAACAGAATACACCTATACTTGGAAATGTGTTGAGTGTGGCAATGAGTTTGAGTATCATTTGCAAGATGGTCGTATCCCCAGATGTATAAAATGTTATCCTTTAATGACTTCAGTATCCTCTTCTGAAATAGAGATAAAATCTTATTTGGAACAGTGGGGAATAAAAAATATTATAAGTTCGGATAGAAGTATAATACCTCCGTTAGAACTTGATATATATTTACCAGATAAGAAACTTGCTATAGAGTTTAATGGCCTATACTGGCATTCTGAAATAGCAGGAAGAAAAAATAAAAATTATCATCTTAATAAACTTAATTTATGTGCTGATAAAGGTATAGAACTTATACAAATATTTGAAGATGAATGGATACAGAAAAAAAATATAGTATTGGCATTATTAAAAAGTAAGCTTGGTATCATTACTAATAAGTATCATGCTCGTAAATTAAAAATAAAAATAGTGGATAGTAATATAGAAAGAGTCTTTTTAGACTCATATCACATCCAAGGGTATTACCCATCTTTTATTGTTTTAGGTTTATACAATAAGGAAGAATTAATATCATTAGCTTCCTTTATAAAAGCAAGATATAGAAGAAATTCCGAATGGGAACTATTACGATATGTAACCAAAGCAGACTGTCAGGTTATTGGGGGACTCTCAAAACTCCTATCATATTTCAGAAAAAGGTATATAGGTTCAATTGTGTCTTATTGCGATAAAAGATTATTTAATGGTAAGGGGTATGAAGCTGTAGGGTTTACAAAACTTAAAGATTCTTTACCTAATTATTATTATACTAAAAACTATACTAATCGTAGCTCACGAGTACAGTTTCAAAAACATAAACTCAAGAAAAAATTAGAATCATTTGACTTCACTCTAACTGAATGGGAAAATATGCAAATAAATGGATATGATAGAATTTGGGATTGTGGGAATATGGTATATGAACTTATCCCCTAGAATAAGGATGTTTTTATTAAAATAGCAACTAATTAGAAAAGAGGAATAATAATGGCTTTAATTCAGAATATGGGAAGAAACTTTAGCATACAGTATGGTACACAAGCTGTATACCAGTTTTCTATTCGATTTACAACACAGTACTCTACATCTGTAATTCCAATAACATCTTATACTTCTACTACTCCTACTGATATACCTGTAGCAGGGACAATAATAATAGCAGGAACTACGATAACATTGAATGCTAATGATGTTTTATCTCCACAGGCTGTAGCATTAAAAATAAAATCTTTTGGAGTTACCGGATTTAATGTAGGTATTGACTCATTCAATCCTTTTATTGTGAAGCTTCAGTCAACTACCTATGGGCCTATCTCAAAGCCTACTATTGCTTTAGGAACAGCAACTAATATACTTTTCTATGATATGAGCTTTGTTCAGGGTGTTGCGTGCCCTAACTCAAATTATCCTGTGCAGACTATCACCTTCGGAGGTACCACTGCTGGTGGTGGTACTACCATAGTTGTAGATGGCGTAAACGTAACTGTCTCTAACGGCTTTACTCCTATACAAGCTGCTGCTGCTGTAGCTGCCACTTCCTTTGTATCTTCAGCAACCACTTCTGGTGAGGGCTGGACTGTACTAGCTTCAGGGCCTACGTGTACTTTTACTGGAACGATTCCAGGACCCGTAGCAGGAATTATAGTATCAATGGGAACCACTACAGGTGTAACATGTAGTAACTTTGTATTACCTGTCCAAACTATTACTTTCGCTGGTACTACTGTAGCTGGTGGAACTACTGTCACTGTTGATGGTATTTCTGTAACTGTATCTGGCGGTAATACCCCATTACAGGTAGCCAATGCGGTTGTAGCTACTTCTCTAACTGGTGGTACTTCTGGTGAGACATGGACACCAACCAATGGTGGTGGTACTCTAACTACGGTAACATTGACAGGAACTACAGCAAAGCTTATATCCCCTGTAGTAATTTCAATGGGTTCAATAACTGGTGTTACTTGTAATGCTGATATTCTACCTGTTCAAAATATAGTATTTGTAGGTTCTGTTGTAGCTGTTGGAACTACAATAACTGTAGATGGTAAAGCTACCACAGTATCTTTAGGTGATAGTCCTGCTACAGTAGCCACAAAAGTAGCAGCCACTTCTTATGCTTCTGGTACAACTTCAGGCGAGGCATGGACTACATCAAGGACAAACGCTATTGTAACTTTAACAGGAACAGTCCCTGCTACAATTGCTGGTGTAGCAGTTTCAATGGGAACGATTACTGGTGTGTCTACCCCTGCTTATGCATATGTTACTACTCCTGGTTCCAATACTGCTACTCAGACCACCCCTGGTTCTAATCAGGCTGTGGTAGTGAATGCTGGCTCCTTAGTAACAAACTTGGATGATATTTGGATCGGTGGCAGAACTCCTATTACTTTATGGACAGAATCAAGCAATGTAACCTATACAGTATCTACCTCTGATGGTACTCCAATTGAGCAACAGACAGGAGCATTAGTCTATGGTTCCTCACTCTCTTTGACTACAGTAAATGGGCTTACTAACGCTATTACATTAACAGCACCTTCAAATTATGTTAGAGTATCTGTATCTAATGTTTTATCTAACTCGTATGTAGAGTTGCATTTATCAAGATAATAAAAAAGGGTATCGATTAAATCGATACCCTTTCTTTACCCCACCAACACTCACAACCGTATACCTTCTCACCAGAATCGAGAAGAATAGTAGGGTTAGTTATCTGCATTTCTACAAGTAACTCACCCAAGCCTCCAGCACCATTAGGTATCTCATCTTCTATTCTAATTCCATACCCAAAGAATCTTGCTTCTGTATCATTTCCTGATAGAATTGCACCTACTCGTTCACCAATTTTTGCTTGCATATTATATCCCTTTAGCTGCTTTATACTTCTGAAGATTCATAATGATTTCTTTAAGCATACTCTTTTCTTGGTATGTAGGCACTACCTCTACACTACGTTCCTTCAAGAGTTGTCGCATAGTTTCCAGAGCCATTACTGCCATAGTAGGGTCGTGCTTAGAGGAGTCATACTCCATCACTGCTTTTCTAGTAAGTTCCATGTACTCTCTGAGTTTTTTATTTTGTTCTTGAAGCTGGAAATGATCCAATATAATTGGATTTTTCATTGTTTGAGCCATACGGAGATAATGCCATCCTTTGCAGATAAGCATTATCCATGCGGGTGAAAAAATAACAAACCACACCAAAACGACAGGGATAGCAGTTCCTAAAGTGATCATATTACGCTCCTTTATGGTACCCAAGTTTTATTAAAGTAGCAATAGCAGTATCCCGCTCTTCCTCTGTGGGCTGCATCATGATTTGAGCTACATCAATAAGATTTCTTCTCATCGCCTCCAAAGTTAGCATAGCTATTTCAGGGCTATGATTTGACTGGTCATAGAGTAAGAGTGCGGAACGGGTTGTTTTCATATACGTTTCTAATCTTTTTGTATATTCCTTACCTTGAGGAGGGAACATAGTATCAGTACTGTCCTTCCTATCCCTCAGCTTGGCGAAAACAAAGATACCAATAAGTAATACAATAAAGATTAGAACTACCATATCATTCCTCTTACTATAAGTATAATATTCACTATACATAATGTCAAGCAGAAAAAAGCAAAATTCTACTAATTATAGAGGAGACAAAATGAAACCAACTTTAGTAGATTTAGATAGGGAAACTCTAAAAACTCCAATATCTCCTATTCCAGTAACTTCTGTTCCCCTCTCTTATCTACCTATTGAACTTTCTACAAATGGAAGACTAGGTGTACCTAAAGTAGTCTATTGTAGAAATTTTAATACTGAAGATATTTTAACACTTTCTATGCTTGCTGAGAATATTCTACCTGAAAGAGTTATAGCCGTCTTGAATTCCCTTATGTATGGTGATGTTGACGTTGCTAGTTGGCCCGAAAAAACTATTATTGAACTTTTGGTACAAATATATGCCAACTATTTTACTCCCGTACTTTTTGAAGTCCGATTTCCATGGAATGAAAGTGATATTACATGGCTAGAAGAAAAGGGAGATATAAAAAAAATAGAGCAACTCCAGAAGGGGCTATGGATACCACGAATAGATTTAGATTTGCGAACCTGTGTTACTATAAATAGCCTAAATGAAAATGTAAAGGAAACTGTTACAATAACTAAAAAAGATAAAGAAGGGAAGGTTCTACTAAAAGCAAAGTTTATATCTTATCCAAAGTATGGAGATGTTCTCATTATAAGAAAAGAGGTTCAGAACAAATTTCAAGAATCCGACAAGAAGTATTCAAAGATACAGAGGTTATCAGAGACGTACTCTACTTATATTGATCAAGACAGAGACCTTTCTACTTTGCCTAATCTTGATACAATGGAATATCTAGAGTGGCAAAATGCCGAACTACAAAAGAATATCTATTTGGCTGATGCTACGTTAGCTCTTTACTTATTGGAGTTTAATGGTGAGGATGTATCTGGATTACCTTTGAGTGAGAAGGTACAAATTCTAAAACGCCCAGAATTCGATGTGAATATATCTGCTAAAATAAATAAGCATTATAATTCTTTGAAATTTGGTATTGATCCTGAAATCCATGTAAAAAATCCCATTACAGGTGAGAACTGTACTAGGAGGTATTCTTTTCGACCATATGATATTATTCAAGCCATACAGTCGAGAGAACCTGATGGATATGATTTATCTTATGACGAGTAGAACGGCTAATTCAATAGAGTCACTTATGAAATTACCATTTCATATTTTTATGTTCCAATGGAATCTTCTAAATAATACTCTAAAAGAGGAGTATAACTCCCGACATAGAAATACTATGTCTATAGGATAAAATAATGAGTGATATACCGAGTGGTATTACAAAAGTAAAAAACCCCACTGAAGACCTTTTAAAGGAAGTAAATAAATCCATACTTCAACTCAATAAAAGAATGGAGACGAATACAGGTATAATGCAAAATATGTTTTTAGCTGTAGGAGGGAAACCAGATGCGGCTAAGAATATGTTTAAACTACAAGAAGACTATTTCAAACGACAGGAAACTAAAGATAAACTTGATGAAAAGTTTGGTACAGATTTCCAAGCTATGCTAAAGTATATGAAAGCCATAGCAGAAAGTCCTATAATAAAAAAGGGTAATGCTGCTTTAGATAGACAACAAAAAAAAGACTTACAAAAAAATGTTGATAGTGGCTTTTTAGGAAAACTAGGGGAAGAGATATACTCAAAAATATTGGGTGGAAACTTTAAGCCTAAGCAAGAAAGAGCCCATGAAAACGCAGAAAATATAAATCATGCATATAGTATTGGGCATAGAAACCTTGTGGGATATTATGATAAGGGGTATTTTGGAGAAAATGTAGGTGGGAATGGTGGAGGAGATGAATCCTCTGGTGGTGGTGGTGGGCTCCCTGGAATTACTCCTCAAAAAGGAAAAGGTCGCTACCAAAAGAAAATGGATAGAATTAATGGTGGTAGAGGTGGTGGTGGAGGTCTCCACCTAGAAGCCTATGGGCAGGGCAAGGAAGAAGTTTCTGCTGGTGAAGTAGCACACTTACCTTTTTTAATTTCAGGCCCGCCATTACTATTACATCACGATTTGAAAGAAATGCTAGAGATACAAAGGAAAGCACAGGTAGATGCATCTTGGAAATCTGGGGGAGGGGGAGGAGGAATAGAAGGATTATTAGCCGGTGCAGGAATTGCTACTGCAATAGGCGCTGCCCTCCCAGGAATATTAGCTGTAGCCCTTCCTGCATTAGGTATTATTGCTGGCGTAGCTGGGCTAGCATTACTAATAAGTGCTGCTGTTTCTGATACAAAAAAAAGACAACACGAAAGAGATGCTACGTTAGCAAGTCTTACTCCTGAGCAAATCGCAGCATTAAAAGCTAAGGGAATAACTACTACCCCTGGTTCTGGTATGTCTGAAACGGCTAATGCACAAAAAGCAATAGCTACAGGTAATGCTGCTGATGTAGATATAAGTGGATCAAATGCTAACTCAATTATGGGAACAGGTAGTAAGTCTGAAATTAATACTTATCAAGAAATCCTAAAAGCAAAAGAAGCTAAAAGAAAAGAAGATGAAAGAAGAGTAGGTAATCCCGAGCAAGCAGGTAATTATTGGATGATGGATGCTCAAGGAAATTATTGGTATTCATCTAATGCAAGTATGTCCCCTTCTGCAAAATTTATGTTTGATGATGATAGCCAAAAAACTAATTTATGGCAAAAAATTAAAAACAGTGAATCAGGGCGTAAACTTTATAGTAAATTAGGTTTTGAATCCTCATTTTTTGATCAAGTATTACAGGATAATGCGATTCATAAATTTCATAGTGGAGGTGAAGTTAATGCTACTTTACAAGATG
>QGNH01001580.1_pt1 | contig 16499 bp, 18 predicted proteins | sample 1735481 | NCBI WGS metagenome assembly QGNH01 (sample SAMN09239004, study PRJNA386568) | Viral metagenome, whole genome shotgun sequencing project.
AAGATATTCCGGCCTTTGGCGCAAAATCCCTCCATGTCGGATTGGTTATTTGATAATATCCGCTAGCCGTGGAGGCCGGTGTACCTCCGGGGCCGCTTGCATTGGGGACATTTCTCCCGCCGCTCTCGTACTGAGATATTAATGGAAGAACTCTTGTCGGGTCCTTCCCGATAACGAGAGGGGGGATCTTTGGCGTTTCAGTATTGGGTATGACAGAGTTAGGCGATCCGTTCTTTACGATGTCCCAATACTTCGAGAAATCCCCATGCAACAAAGCGGTCATCTCGTCGAGAATGTTTATGAAGGCCGGGGCAAATATTGTTTCGAGTTTACTTCCAAGACTCGTCGCTGCTGACGCCATTCTCTGCCATGCCGCGCCTAACGCCGTGGCTGTCTCCTCGCTCTCCTTGTTCGAACTTATGAGGCCGCGCTGGATTTCCTCGAGACGTTTTAGTTCATCGCCGCCCTTAACCAGACCGAGAAGAAAGTCCTGTGGGATATGCCAAGCTGCGACGGCATTCTGAAATGCGGCTCGTGCCTCGCTATCGCGCCCTTGGGCCTCTAAGTCCCGAATAGTGGTCGCAAGATTCAAGAGGTCAGGAATGATCTCTTTACTGTCTTTTCCTATGGACTGGAACCACTCCGATGTGGCCGTGAACCACTGGGTGAACTCGCCCGGATTCTGGGTAAAGGCCGAAAATGTCTGGTCCCACGCTTGAACGGCCTGTTCGTTCTGTCCAGTAAGGATGCGGGTCTTATAGAGGCTAAGATTGAGTTCGTTCGCATTACCAATAGCCGTCTTGATTGCCTCAAAACTAGCGAAGGCCGTGATTGCGCTCAGTCCCATCGTGAGAAGGGATTCGGCGAGCTTGTTCGTCGACTCGGCCTGCTTCTCGGTCTGGTTGGTGTTTTCTTTAGCGGCCTTTTGTTCTTCCTCGAACGCCTTACGGGTCGCGTGGCCTTTCTTGACCATTTTATCTTCGAGTTTATCCGTGGCCTTCCCAAGGTTCTCAACGTCTTTTTGAGCTTCCTTGGCATTGGACTTAAACAGGACATAGAGGGTGTCTATAATGGTCATCGCGGCCTCTTGGAAGCAAGCGAGGAATTATAGCGGGTTACGGCGATTATTTCCCAGAGGAGATATGCTTCTTCGAGGGTGTAAACCGATTTCAATTCATGGAGGGTGGCTTTTCCGTCGGCGATAATTGTTGCGATGAAGCCATCAAGGTTTCGGTAACCTTCCTGTCGATCATCATCATTAGCCGTTCGAAGAAAGTTAAGGCTTTTTCTTCTAAAAAAAAACCGAAGTTATAATTAAACATCTCCCGCTCGATGCTCATGCCGATAACGGCATCTGGGACATGGTTATTGATAAGGTTCTTATCGGTCAAACGGAGTGGGTCTTTATTGTTAATCTGGACCGCAACGTAAGTCATCAGCTTGAACATAATGGTTTCGTTGGCTGCGTAGTCCCCGACTTTAGGAAGTGCCGTTAAAGGCCACTGGCAGAGGATCTCACGGCCTTCTACGGCAGGGAACTTCGAAAGAATGTAATTATGATCCTTGCCGCCGTGATCGGTGAATGTGAACGGCTTGGGCGACAATAGTGGCAGCATGACTAACCACCGACTTTGTTCTGGAATATGAAATGATAGGTCTTGGTTTTCATCTTCCCAGAGCTTGAGACGCTGCGACCAGGCATACCTGCGGTCAGCTTGCCGAGAATGAAGGTGATCTGCGAAGGGACGCCGCCCGCGTTATTTCCGGGATAGATAATGGTCAGCGTAATCAAGTCCTGCACGTTCGTGTTGCCCTGCGCCGGGCGGTTCGCATCAAACAGGATCTGGAGTGCGATATCGTCTGCGCTTCCTGGGATGACCGCCAATTGAACCTTGATGACCTGCGCCCGTTCCCAGACAATCAGGTCTCCATTAAGGCCCATTTCGCCTTCAGCGATGTCCATGCTCGACATATCGAGAGGATCGGCATCGGCCGCGAACTGCGTCAATGGCACCCCAACTGGATAGGTCGAGGTTGCGATAAGGAGGCCGGTGAGGCCAAAGCCTGAGACGTCTAGCATGCTCGTTACCCTAATTTAAGAGAATGTCTTGGCCCTGCACGAATCTAATAACCGTGTTGGCCGCGTATATCAGTGTGTAGACAGCCTTATACTCGGTGATTCCGTCCACGATGTAAGGCTCGATCACGACATTGAACCAGTAGCCGATGGTCTGAATCTGCTGATATGCCGTGGGGCTTCCAGTGACCTGTGTGACATAAAGCTGTTCCGTGGTCGTGAGGGTGCGGCCTTGGCTGATCGTGCCGTTCTGCTGCGCCTGATTGATGATGGCCTGACACGTCGCGGTGAGCATCGCCGCGCCTGTAGCATTAGCCGGGACTTCGGCCAGCGAGAGCAGGAGCGTCATAATCGCAGTGAACAACGCGCCCTTTAACCAGATTTCGTTGGCGTACTCGCCCATGTCTTGCGGATTTGTCGGGATGCCAAACATGACCCCGCGCTGGAAGAACGATAAGACCTGACCTGCTTGTTGGGTGCTGCCGTAGTAATTGATGAGGAGCGCATCGAGCGTGGTCTGTAGAGCCCCCGTATTGACCGAGGCGGTGTCATTGAATACCTGGAACATATAGTTCTGGACGCTGTTTCGTGCAGGCGCGATGTATTGCGTCGCTGCCAGGATCATCATCGGTTCCATTTCCGAATAAGCCCCGACTTGAGGAGATAAGATAACCGCCGCACAGCCGCCCGTCGTTCCGAGAGCCGCTGCATAAGAAGCAGCGTTCGCGATACTGACGGGGATGAGGAACATGAACTGGTTGTTCGGGGTGAGGCTGTTGTTCCATGTTGCCGCTTGCTCATATTCCGTGAGCTGGATAGGCATAGCCGCCGTGATGGCTTCAGACGTTACCGAGCCCGATGGAGCGGGGCTAACGGTATAGGTACCGTCGCCGCCCGTACCCGTGCCGAGTGCGCTGATTACGGTGCCTGCTGTGACCCCTGTTCCTGTGAGGATATTGCCGACCCCAAGGGTGCCTGCGGTCACTGCCGAAACTGACATAACACCGGCCGTGGTAATAGAAGCCGTTACGATGGCGCGCTGATAGTTTTCGTATGTGAAGCAGAACGAGCCGAAGTTGTTGGTGAGGTTGATGAGAGAATTGAGCGATGCCGAGATAGTCTGCGCCGCGCTGCCGTTCGAGATAATGGCTCCAGTTAACCAGCCGATGGCCCCTGCGACATCCACTGTGGTGCCCGCGACAACCGATACTCCCGAATCGGCAGCGTATGATCCGCCGACCAGATCGAACCTGCCGTTTGTTGCATCGTAGGTAACCGTGGCACCTGTCCATGGCGCGCCGCCTGCTGAAACTGCCTGGATAGCGGTCTGCAAGGTGGCCGCAACTTGGGCCAGTGTCGAATCGCTTCCGAAATTGAGACTCGTTAGGTGATGCGTATAACCACCGAGGGTAAGCGTGAAGTCGCCATTCGTGATAAGGGCGATAGCCGCAGCCGAGTAAGCTGCTTCCGCACCGAAGATAAGGCTCTGCGTGGCTTGATTGCCGTTCCAGAACCAGAAGCTCAGTTGATTCGGTTGGGTGATATTCTTGCTAATCCAGCCGAAGTAGAACTCCGCGCGGGTGTATGCAGTTGATGTGGTGCCGAAATATTCCCCTACAGCGGCTGCGGAGCCGAAGCTGAGAAGCGTCCCGGTTGGGATAAGAGGGTTGTTACCGACGATAAGACCGCCAAGATTGAGCGAGGGGACGTTATCTCCCCCGCCTACGCCTGATGTGATTGATACATAATTACTTTGCGGAATTGACATCAATAGGCTCCGTCTAAGGGATGGGGCGTCGTCCGACGCTCCGGTGCGCTTGCCTAGGGCGCATATTGGCTAAACGTAAAGCACCTGCAGTTCTTCGCTGATAATAACAGGAACGACAGTGGTTACAATCTGTTTATGCGTGATCTTGAAATCGAGGCTCGGCGACGCTTCGTACCGAACGCGGTCGTCCGAGAAATAAGGGTTCTGGACTTGCGAAATCGCTAGGATTCCCATGCCCTCATTCTCGAGCCCCGTGATGGTCGCTGCGCTCTGAATGACCGACGCGGCAAGATTGAGGATGTCGGACGCCGTCAGTGATTCGGTGTTGGTTGGGTCTTGAGTCGCGAGCGCGCTCATTTGAAACGTCGTGATGTATTGCTCGGTCTCGGTATAGACCTGCGCGCCGTTCGACGTCATGGACTGCGAGGCGAAGGTACCAGGAGCATAGTTAAGCTGGTAGGTGCCTGTCCCCCCGCTGCCCGTCAGAAGCCCTGTAATGACCAGATTTGTGGGCAGGGAAGTGCCTTGTATTTGCTGGTTAACCGCGATGGTCCCGCTGGCTACTGCCGAAACTGTCAATACACTTCCGCTAATAGACCCCGTGAACGACGATGATCCCGCGCTCTGTATGGATTGGCGCGCGGGCCAGCCCATGCGTTCGTCGGATATTTTATACAGAAATAGCGTCGGAGCCGTTGGGGTACCTTCTTGGGTGGGCTGGTAGTTCTGCTGGATAAGAATCGAGCCTTGACCAATCGATGTAAGACCGGACTGGAGCAGGGAGATGATTAAAGCGAACAGAGTATTGTCGAGCATTACGAGGGCACCTCAACGCATAAGACCTGATTCCAGCCGTCCTGGGACACCCACTTCGTCAATGAAATCCCCTGATAGGTTACCCCACAATAGATGAATTTATCGGATGATACATCCCGGCGAATGTCGATCACGCTCTGGGGCACGAATATGTTCACGTAATGCTTCTGGAAATCTAGGCCGAGCGTCTCCATAAGAACACGCGGAACGGGCTGCACGCTTCCTCTGATGCAGACTTCCGTCGCATATACAGGAACGATCATCCCGATGCTGTTCGTGCTACGGGAGAGAAACTTTAGATACTGGACGTCCTGCAAGACAATGAGCCGCGATGCCATTTTTAGCAGGTTCGAGCCTGGGACCATCATGCTGCGTTCTCCTGCTTGTGCCGTTCACTCGAAACGCTCTCGTCCTCATCGAACAGAGCCGCGCCACACTCCCAACACCCCATGGCCCAACTTAGATTCTGGGCGGCGCATGCGGGGCAGATTATGACCTCTGCGAGCCTAAAATCATCATCCGGCATTTGCATCCTCCACGGTGTTCTGGACACTCTCCAGCATCTTACCACTATCTATAAGCGGCTTCGTAAGATTCCCGACGGTTGCTTTATCCGCACGCTTCCTGAGTCGCGCCGCGATGGTGGCTGGTTTAAGCGGCGGGGATGTGATCTGCGTTATCGTTTTGGCGATATCGAGCGCGGCTTTATGACCAACGGCCCACATGACATCCGTTGCGCTCATATTTCCCGCTAGGACAGCTTTAGCTCCTGATGCTAGGGCATCCAGCCAGTTTTGTGTTTCTCGCGCGACGGTCGGCCGCATGAACGGGCGAGGGGGTATGACGACGCTATAGTCCCCTGCCTTCGATCCGAATTGGGTGAAGTGCGCTCCGTATTCTTGGATTGTCGCTATATACGCAACGGGCGTCCCGTCCTCGTATTTGGCCGAGGCGAAGAACCCTGCTTTTGCTTCTTTACCGTCGAGGGATCTTAATTGATCGGCGATGATCTGGAATGCGTTGGGGTTGGTGCGTGTGACTTCGACCATGATTCCCCCTAGTTAACGCCGAACCCCGCTCTGCCCGGACCCCCAGGAACATAGAACCCACCAACGCTCTGCACCTGCAAGAGGGCCAGAAGCTGTTTGCCGTACTCGGTCGACGCGAGCCAGTACTGCCATTGATTCGGATATTGGAACTCTTGGATGGTGACGTTGATCTTATCGATAGCAGCGGCCACGACCACTCCAGAACCGGTGCCGTCCACGATCTGGCTCCCTAGCTGCGCCAAGTGAGCGGTCATGAGGTTTAGCGCGAAGGGCGTGGCACCGGAGCAGGCTAGGGGGCCGTAGTTGCTGTTCTCTATGTAATAGCCCGCAGCCATGTAATAGGCCGCAAGGGTGGGCTCTGGGTATGTCTGGGCGTTGGCGAACGCTGTGAACTGGGTACGGAACGCCTGGTCGTTATAGTTAAACGCCCCCATATCAGCCTACCGCACGCCGCACAGCACCCATGATCTTCTCACCGAAGCCTTCTGCGGGCTTCACTGATTCGGGGTCGGCTTTGTTGAATATCTCGGACTGCGGGGTATAGGGCGCGCTGCCGTCTCGCGGCGACATATCGGATTTAGCTACAGCGTTAGGGTCGGCTCTATCAGAGCGAACCAAAATAAGCCCCTGCTTCTGGTGCTTCCGGAATGTGCTGTTAGCCAGGAGACACTCCAGCTCGCGTTCAGATACCTCAGTATGGACCCCTTGCGGAGTGATGAAATGCTTGTCGGAGAGGTTAGCTCCACCCTTGATGAGGACCTGCTCCTTGAACCCATCGTTGTGCGTGATGATGGTGTTGGGCTGGCCTGGCTTCGGATCAGGGTTGTAGTTGGTGTATTGATAGCTGTTCGTGAGGGTCGAATATACGTGTGGCATGTGGTGTCCTTTCTGGACCTCGCTCCGCTTGATTGCGGCGACATCGTTATTCTACGCCTCGGTATGTGGACAGCACAATAGAAAAGGGGCCGAGCATTACCTCGACCCCTTGGAGACCTAGCCGGGCTCTATTATTAGCTGATCCCGGCGTACCGAACTACCGCGAAGGGCCGTTTAAGCATCACACCTGCAGTCGCGTTGGCGTAATCTTCCTGATAGCCTTTTGTAAGTTTCTGGACGCCAAGGACACGGAACTTCATCGGAACGGGCTGGACCCAGACCTTACCGTCATCCGTTGACAGATCAGCGAAGCGTTCAGCGTAGAGGTAGAATACCCCACCCGTGATGCCTGCGTTGGTGTCAGCGGTATTGAGCTGGATGGCGTCTACGATACGGACGTTCGGATAGTTGGTGTTCAACCAGTCCTTGACCGAGATACCGAAGTCGGACGTTACCGACAGATAGTCGATTGCGTTCGTGGCAAGAGCCAGAACCGTTGGAGTTTCCTTCGGATCGATGTTGCCCTTCGACTGTGTGCGAAGCTGAACAAAGGCCGTCAGGAGGTCGGTCTGGATCTGAAGGAATGTCTTGTTCGACCATTCCGTCGTGCTGCCAGTGCCGGTTGCTGCAACGGTGATATACGCAGGCAGACCTGGGTCATTCAAGAAACCGTAGGTGTTGTTATTGCCTGAATTGTAGCCGTTGAAGCCGACCAGGTTACGGGTGATTTCAAGGTTGACGCCGCAGCTTTCGCGCTTTGTCTGACCGCTGTTCACGCGCACTTTTGCTGAACGTTCTTCTTCCAAGATACCCACGCGCATGCCAAGTTCGAAGCGAACGATGGTGCGGTACGGGAATGTCAGGTTCCAATCAGCCAGCGGCGCATTGCCGTAGTCTGAATAAGGACGTGGGTAACCGGTCGGTTCCAAGAACTCTTGGACAACCTGTTCGTCAGCAAATTCGCCCATCGTGGCGATACCCGTCAGCTCGTCGATCTTCCGCTTGGCGGTCATCGCGAATACTTGACCGGGCATCCAGTACTGCATGAACTGAATGAGGCCTGGGATTGCCGGGGTCGAGATGGTGGATGGCAGAGAGTCCATACCTACGCCGTAAGCGCGGGCCATGTCTGCGGCAACTCCTGGGGAGAAGCTGAACCCTAGTTTCTTCATAAAACCAGAGAGGTCTTCACGCGCCGTAGCGACGGGGACTTGCTTTACTTGTTTCGCGTCTAGAGCGAAATGTACCTTGGATGCCGTTGCCATAGTTTTTTACTCCCCGTTTTGGATTATGCGCCGCTCAGTGAAATCACGCCAAGGGCACCATTACCCGCAGGCTGGAACAGAATTACCTCGCCCCCAGGAATGTGGGTCGATGCGTCTGCCGTGATGGTTGTCGAGGTAACTGCCGCTGATGGGACAGGACTGACCGAGTAGCTGCCTGTACCGCCCGAGCCAGTGACGATGGCCGTGATGACCGTGTTAGCCGGAACGCCTGTGCCGCTTAGAACGCTGCCGAGGCTTAGTGAGCCCGAACCAACAGCCGTGACCGTAAGGACACCCGTGGTTGCGATTGCGCCGGTTACCGAAGCAGCCGGAGGCGGCAAGCTTGGGCCACTCATGGCTTCTGCGGCGATGGTCGTAGCTGGCAGGAAGTTGGTGATATATGTACCCGTACCACCGAGACCCGTGCCGTACTCCGTTACGGTGGCTCCTGAGAAGCCTGCGCCGCTAATAACCATGCCGGGCTGGATCGCGCCAGCTACCAGTGCGGTTACCGAGAGGACGCCTGTCGACAGCAGTGACGCCGTGAAGGTTGTGGTCTTGGGAAAGGTGAGTAATGCGCCGGTCGTTGTATCGAACGCAACCTGGTCGCCGACATTAGCCGTGCCTGGGAGCGTTACCCAGAGATGGGCTTCGGATACCAGCTCACCGATGACGTTATTCGGCAAAGTGAGGGTACCCGCCAATGCGCCGCCAGCCGTGGTGCCGGTTGAGTAATAGACCTTATCATTCGACAAGATGCCGACGAACTGGCCGGTACCGCCCGCGCCAGCCGTCCCTGCAACAATGGCAGAGCCTGGATCAGATGTAAGTGCTGTGAAAGCCGTTGCGCCTACAATGTTGTAAGCCGCGCTGGATGAGTTCAGCAGCCAAGGAGACGAGCGTACTGGGCTGTCATCGTAAAGTGCGCCGGGAATGCCGCCGCCGTATTGAACATTTACGGTAGATTGAAAACTTGCGCCAGCCATGGGTCACTCCTTCTATGGGAATAGCTCCGACATCCGTCGGTGCCCTGTTTGTTTACGTTACGCGGCCTTAAAGAAACTCTCTACTTTATTTTCGGACGAAGATGACCCCGTATCAAGAGCAAAGCCGATTTCATCGCCTGTATGCTCCCGAGTGGTGTTGGCGAAGTAGCTGTCGAGCGCGACTTGCTCGGAACCCTTCGGCACATTCTTGAGGCCAAGCTTGTCACATGCCTTAGCTTGCAGATCAGCGAGCGGCAGAGTGTCTGCGCCATCAACTGCAACGCCGTAAGTGGTGAGATGGCTTTGTAGGTCATGTTTGCGCGCTTGCTCCTGACCGGCGTTCTGCGCGGTCTTGAGAGCGGTGATTTCTTCCAGAAGCGGCTTAACAGCGGAATCCATCGCAGCTTTGATCGCAGCGTCCATCGCTTTACGATCTTCGCATTTCTTTTCTTCCTCTTCAGCGTCTTCGGCTTTTTCTTCTTCAGCGTCTTTAGCGGCCTTGTCGGCGGCTTCCTTCTTTTCTTCTTCCTCGTCTTTGGCTTTCTTGTCGATAGCCTCGAGCTTTTCGTCCATGGCCTTCAGAGCATCGGTTACGGTTTTCTTGAACTCGTCCATTTCCTTTTTCTCTTTTTCGTTGTCGGCCATGATGTCCCTCGCGTCGAATGTGAAAGTCAATCGTTGATCTAGTACTGCTACATCTGGACCCATTCGCCCTTCTTGTACTAGGGCTAGATGGTTTCCTCGGATGTCTCTCTGTATTGCATCATAGCGTTGTCCGTTCCAAACACCAGAAGAAATTTCGTAGCGGCAGCGATAACCCATCGAGAGTTCGCGCTTGCCGCCCTTGATGAGTTCATCCAGGTTATTGGAAAACACTTTAATATTCGATAACAAACGGCCACTCGCGATATCGAAATAAACATTTTCTCCGGTCACACCTTCAATGCCTTTGAGTTCTGGAGCTGTCATGCCTGATTCGGGCGGCCCCAACATGACGTGTTCATCGATCCACGGGACGAGCTTGAATGACTCAATAGTTTCGGGCTTGGAGAGTTCTTCCGGTGGGCGCAAGACCATGTAGGTTTTATCGGGGTCCAGATCAGCACTGATGCTGCGGCCGAGATAAGGGAACACGCCTATCTTCGAAATAGGGTTGTCCTTGATCTCTATCCATCCGTTGACGTCGGATTTGCGTGCTGTGTCCTGTGCGATCATGCTGCCAGTTTATCACGAACCTTTAAGAGATCATCCCAAATTTGTATTAACACCGGCGTCCACTCTTTCGGCTCTGGCTGCGTGTAGGACACGACGCTCGGAAACCATGGGGTCGGGATAGGGACGTACCTCCAGCACATATCGTACCGATTAAGCACCCAGGTGGGCTTTCCCATAGCCCCGGCGAGATTGGCAACGGCTGTGTCGACGGTAATGACCACGTCCATAAGCTCGATCAACGCTGCGGTGTCGGAGAAGGACTTGATGCCTGGGTTCTTGAACTTGCTGTCGTCGCCCACTTGCAGGGATAAGAAGTTGATGTGGTCAATCGATAAGAGCGGCTCGATCATGTCGAAGGTGAGGGATTTGCGCTTCGAGGTGAAATGGTTATCCGCGCTCCAGCTATTCTTTCCTGCGTGCCAGCACATGCCAACCCACGGGGAGTTAGGAGCGGGGCTGGCCTTGTCGAGGTATTTCCGCCAGTGCGCGACCTTCGCGGGTTCCGCGCGGATATACGGGTCGTTGGGGACTGATTCGCGTGTGGTCTCAAAAACGAGCGGGAGTGACATCATAGGGATCTGCTCGTTGATTAAGTCCTGGGGCACATCTCCATATTTTACGCAATTGATCTCAGGATAGTTGTGACGCATGAGGTCCAGCATACCCTCGTGGCACTCGAACGTAACACCACAGCCGAACTTAGGCCCAATCAACGGTAAATACCGCGCCATGATAAACGCGTCACCCAACCCCATCTCAGTCGAGACGAGCAGGTTTATGTTTTCCTTGCCGCGCCATAGCGGTTTATCGGGGTTGCGTGCGAGGGGCAATATCTGGCCTGCGTTGGTCGTATTAGCGATGAGGCGAGCCTCGAAATAATTAAAGCCCTTGGGGTAGTTCCCGCGCAGCAAGAAGCCGTGGGCTGAGTTCCACATCGCTTCAACCTTGAGGACGGTCGGCTTAGTAGCTTCGAACGCGCGCTCGCCGTGGTACGCCACTTTCTCAGCGTCATAAAACCTTTCGTAATAGAAGCACGACAGGAGGAAGTGGGCCGTTCCGTTCTCAGGGTCGAGGGATACAGCCCTCTCGCAGCAATCGCGGGCTTGTGGGATGTCCCCGTTACGAGAATGGGCGAAACCAAGCATGGCCCAGATAAAGCTCTGTTCCGGCTCCATGAGGAGAGCCGTTTCGTATGCCGCAATGCCTTCGGGCCATTTGTTCGCCGCAAGGGCGATCTCACCCATTGCGAGCCAGTGTCCGAGCGTCTTGGAGTCGATCTTCGCGGCTTCCTGTGCGTGATAGAGCGCGATGTTCAATAGCTGCTCGTGCGGCTTTGCCATGGCTGTGGCGATGGTCGCCAGTTGCAGGTGAAACGCGGGGTTATGGGGGTTAGCTTGAACGCATTGATTAAAGCTGATGAATGCCTTCTGGAGGTCGCCGGATTTCTTTGCCGCGAGCCCTTCCTGATAAATGGACTCGAGGGTCTGGTTTGCGGGTTCGGTCATTTTATTCTCCAGTGTTGAAGTTGAGGACGGGGACCATCCTGCAGCGGCAGTTTACTAAATCTCCGGGCTTGCCGCGTTGCCCGGTTTTCTCGTCGATGACGGGCGGATTCGCGATGTCGAATATGCGCCCTGAATAACGGACATGCAACTTCCGAGGCTTCTGTCCACCCGCTGAATGCAGCCACTCGTACTGCTTGATGCCGATCTTTTCCATGCGCGCGGTGTTGATGTTCGTGAAGGCCTTGTTCGTCTGGTCGCGGGCTATAGTGCGCGCGCGCCGGAGGGTGACGCCTTCATGCTTCTGCAGGAACGGGACGAGGTCTTGCAGGCCATTACCTGTGGTGATTGATCGGTACACAGCCCCCTTGATGTCGGTGAAATACTCACTCGGGATGGATTTTATGAGGCTGACGTTCTCGGCAATGGTCGCCTGCAGTATGTCTTTAAGCTCGCCGGTCAAGATATCCGTCTTTAGGGTAAGGCCTGCGGATAGCTCTTTAAGGCTCGCCTGTAGGGTCGTGGCACTGGCCTTTGATTGCTCGGCCGCCATCGTTGTGGCGAGCGGTATTGAGGCGATGTTGAATATCCTTTGGAACTTGTAGGCCAGTGCTTCCATGAGCTGCTTGGCTTGTGCGGACATGGTGGCGTCTTGCGCGAAATACTCTTGCGCCACGGGTTGGCGGTAAAGCTTTTCGATCTCCGCGTAGACCTCGCGGTTCATCTCGATAATGAGCCGACGTATCCTGTAATAATAACGCTCCTCGGCCGCAGCGTTGGGGTTCAATGCCTTGCCCCTCATGATGTTGGGGTGGCGGCGCGGTGCCCATGGTCTCAGGGAAGGTTGTAGCATGCGTCGGTCCGTATCCATCTAGGAAGGGGCGGGAGCCATACTGTAATGCCTTTCAGGACGTGCGTGCAATCGTCATGGTAGTGGATCTCGCCGCCGATAAGCGTGTAGTGGCAGACCTTGATGACCTTCGTTAGAGAAAACCATTTATAGAGCATATCGGGGTCAAATGTGGGTTCTACGATATTACCGTCCCAACTCCATTGTGCATCAGTGATAGGGTGGGGTTTGCCGATATGGAAATCGTGCATGGAGTGGCAGGCTGAACACCAGTGGGAGACTATCCCGTTCTTACAGACTAGAAACTGCGACACTTGCATCCTGCCTCATGCCTTTTCCCCCGCTTCTGTCTTATCGGACTTGATGCCGCCGGTCGTATCTTCCTCGCCGGTGAGGTCCATGGGTTCGGGTTCGCGGTCACCGAGGCCGTTATATCCGGAGTCCTTATCGGATGTTAAACGCTCGCGCTCGTCCACGCCATCAATGGCCCCTGAGTTAACGAGGTTATTACCCACACGGGACATGATTTCGTTGATCTCGGCGGTTTGTTTCTTGCCAAGGGTTTCGGTTGAGTTCCATGAGATCACGGGTTGCCAGTCCTCCGGTACCTTGCTGCCGAATTTGGGTCTTACTTCGGAAGCGATTAGGAGCTGGTGATGCCGCTCGATTAATGGCTCCATGTCGTTCATTTGAAGGGTCTCGAGAAATTCGTGGTAGCTGTCCGCGTCGTAATCGCCCTCTGAGCCTAGACCCCCTTTGGGTGAGGTGCCCATGATCTTCGTCGTGGGGCAGTCTGCTGCAGCGCAAGCGATGGTGTATTGCATCATTGTCATGTCGTCGTAATCGGCGAGGCTGGTGTCGAACTGGCTCCATTTATCCTCGAGGCCGCCTATCTTGACGCCGTAGTTGTCGCGGGTCTGGGCGTAGAAGGCCATCTTCTGCAAGAACTCTTGCATATTTGCGACGGCCTGCGTGATGTCCACATTCATAAACGTGGTGCGCTTAGTCATCGCCAGTTGTGGGCCTTCGTTAGCTGTCGTTTCAGCGGCGAATAAACGCTCGGCGATCTTCTGTGGAACCGATAGACCGCCGTAGTAATAAACCGGTTTCAGGATGTCTGTGACCTCGGACCCACGCAAGATGACTAGGTGCGTGCGGTGTATGCGCTGGCCGTTTACGCGCCACCATGTGGGCTCGTAGAAATGGATGGCGGCAGGGTTAGCGGCAGCGTCGTAATCAAGCTCTGGGGTTATCCAGTAAGGATCAATCTGGGATATGCCCTTGTAGCTTCCGGGCTTTACTTTCTTAATGTCGAAGGGCTTCAGGTAATAGTTGGGGTCGGTCGTATCGATAACCGGCAGGGCGATGCGGATGCCAAACACGCGATTGAACTTAACGAAGCGCGCGCATTGCTGCTTGATGTTGAATGCCTTGTCGCGCTTACGGATGAAAGCCAATACCTCTGGGGCAATGTCCTCGTCGTCCTCAGTCGCCAGATCGTATCCATGACGAATGGCGTCTCTGGGGGGTGTCGCGCATACCTTGTCGATAAACCAGTTCTGCGCGAGCAGGCCGCACACCTGGTACCCGATGAAGCTCTGGCGACCGTACCACAATAATTGCTGATAGGGGATGGTCTGCTGCGAATTGTAGGTGGGCTTCATAGAGAGGACGTTGCCATCGCTAGGCGCGTCCATTGCGAAGCGGCCGATGCTTGGTACCGCAGCGCGCGGACGTTGGATGACGCCGTCGATTATCTCTCCGCGCGCGTTATGGGCTTTGAATTTGGGGATTAAGCTCTCGAAGCTCGCATTCATCATCTCCGTGAATTGCTCATTCATCTTCTGCTCGAGTATAGCCTCATTGAGGTCAGTCCCGCTGATGTCGCTCGAAAACAGGCTGTTACGCTTGCGCGGTGCCTTGACGGGTTTGTCTTTGGAGAAGGGCCAGGGCATCAAGGGCCTTTGTCGTAGCTGAACAGACTATTACGGCGCTCGGACAGGGCCGTCATCGCCCATACTAACGCATCAACGCGGTCGGGAGAATAGCCCATTTTGGTTCGGTCGAAGTCGGGCGTGAACTGGCACATTTGATCCTCAAGCATTGGGAACGCACCGACGTGGTGAACGCGGCCCTGCTCATACATTGCAGCTATAGGCTCAGCGCGCGTCACCTTGCCACGGCTCGCATGCACAAGCGTGACGGGAAGACTGTTTCGAACCACGCGCAGGGTACGCTCCACCATGTCACCTCCCTGATTCGCTTCGGCGATGACTCGGTCGGCCTTGTGCAGATCGTATTGTGCTACGGTCTCACGCGCCCATTCTTCGGGAGTGTAGACACCAGAGCGATCAGAAAAGACGTAGAAATGCCCCTGATTGTCCTGCGCGGCCGTTATGATGCCCGTCTCGTTTGAATTCTCGTTCGTGGACACGGCGGGATCGACACCCACCAGACAGCGGATGATGCGCACGTTCTTTGGAACTTCTTTAAGCCTCGCCTTTTCGATCAGGCTGCGGTTCCACAAGGCACCGGGCACTTCCTCTAGGATTTCGGCCAGAAGCTCTTGCCGACCCATCCGCGTGTTCTCATAGCGGGTAATGATCTTGTCATAAAAGGCTTTGGCGAGATGCTGGCGGTTATCGTAAGTGGTTCCGTGAGTGACGACGGTGCTGGATTCTTTGATGATTTCCTTTAATTGCTTCGTGGCGCGGGGAGTCGTTGTGATGATGGCCTGCGGATTATCACCAATGCGAAGACCGAGGGATGCTTGGTCATAAGCCTCTGCGTAGCGCCACGCGCAAAGCTCATCCGCCCATAGCTTCATATGCTGCTTGCCGCGAAGCCGATCAGGCTCGTCCGCGCTGAATACGAGGCTTTTTGCCCCGTTAGGCCAATACATGGCCCGGTGCTGTGCTTTGTAGACCGGACGCTCGTCGCGCGGGCATATCGCCATTATCCCGGATTCGCCCTCGATCATGATTGACCGGGCGTCGTCCGTTGTGGCGCCGATCAGGTTGACGTATGGATAATCCTTAATCCACTGGCGAACGGTCTCAGCGCCAGTGCGGGTTTTGCCAAAGCCTCGCCCCGCCAGAATGAGCCATGTGACCCAGTCGCCTTCCGGTAATCGCTGGCTCGGCCGCGCCCACCACCCGTCCCAGTCATATCGAAGGGCCAGGGCCTGCCTGTCCGTCAGAAGGCTTATCCTCTCCCTCCTCACTTGATCCGGTAAGGAGAGGAATTGCTCGGCCCTCGAGTGTTTGTCGGGCTGTTGCTGCGTCTCCACGGAATAGCTCCTTCCCGCCGGGCCCGGCGAATTCATTGCGCTGGATAGCCTTGCCTTCTTCCCGATCCCAGTACGTTTCGCGTTCGCGCAGTTTGTCTTCCCCGACTATAGCACCGAGCGACTGCATAATCAGAGCGGCGTCGCGCGGGTGCATAGCCAGCAAGTCAGGGCCGGGGGACATTTTTCCTGTCTGTGGATCGGCCACGAATAACCGCATGATCTTCTCGACGGTGTCGTATTTCGTATCAAGCTGGTCGATACGGGTCTTCCACGGGACGTAGCTACTGCGCGCGCCAGTTACGCCATCTGGGTTAAGAATGGCTCCGGGCTTGAGAGTCCCATCAGGATTGCGCGGAACATCGTCCATCGGAAATAGTTTTAACCTCTTGATTTTTCGTTGAACGAAATAGTTATTACTAGGGCGTAGCGTTGAGCCCTTTGTTGTTCTGTCATTTCATTAATAGGTTGTTGGGTTATCTTAAAATCTCTTGTTGGTGAGAAGTAGCCCTCTTTCCAGTGAATGAATTTTTCAGGATCGCAAATTGGGCAAAAGTCCACGCCTTCGTCTGTAGTCTTGAATTCGTGCCCATTGGGGCATTTTTTATCCAAGAATTCCATCACGGCTCATTTCTCAATTTATCGACCAAAAAGAAGGGCTGATCGGTTCCCCCGAGTATAGCCTGTTTCCCCGTGAATTGCATCCAGCGCCGGACTATGAGGTCGCAATATGCAGGGCTGATCTCCATTCCGTAGGCAATACGGCCTGTTTGTTCAGCTGCGATTATGGTGGAGCCACTGCCCATAAA
>QGNH01000265.1_pt1 | contig 16472 bp, 25 predicted proteins | sample 1735481 | NCBI WGS metagenome assembly QGNH01 (sample SAMN09239004, study PRJNA386568) | Viral metagenome, whole genome shotgun sequencing project.
CTCCCGATATGAAAAGCGTAGGCGAATGCAGCAGAGATATATGGTGCAGGTAACCCAGATCAAGCTCGACCGGGGTTGCCAGGTGTGCGGGTATCACAAGTCCTCTGTTGCCCTGGACTGGCATCACGTATCATCGGAGAAGCGGCACGATACTACTATCTCTTGGGCCTCCTGTGTCCGAGAGATGGACAAGTGTATCGTCCTTTGCGCTAACTGCCACAGAGAAATCCATCATGGACTCGGCGACTCTGCGCTCTTGGCCGAGAAACACCAGCCCAAGGAGAAACCGGTCCCTCCGATACTGCATAGTGCCCCCTTTTCCTCTCCGGGAGTCCCACTTTAGCCCCGACCTCAAAAAATGAAATTTTGTCATTTCCATAGCGATTTTGTTGTTGACAAGGTACCACATGGGTTGTAGTATCCACACAACTTGGAAGTGCAGAGTCGCACCACACATCTTGAGCCCGCAGAGTTGATTGATCTGGGGTTGTACAGGGAGAGTAGAAATGGAAGATCATATAAGAGTCCAATTAATGGATCAAGCAAGAATCATCGCTGGGTCTAACGCAACTGCTGAAGGTGTTGTTGCTGTTTACTGGAAACTTTACGGCGCTGTCGTGGCGGCTAAGCAGCCCCAATAGAGGAGATCAGCCATGGCGTTTATCGCAATCGTTGACGCAAGGAAGCAGCCCAACCCGGGCGTGATCCCCATTGGGGACATGGACACGAACCTTGGGGGACACCCTGGTTTTGCGGTTTATGAGACCCTCGCTGAGGTCAGGGAAAGACGTGGAGCTATCCGGCTGGTACTGCGACTCATAGGGAAGTCCGAGTGCGGTCGCCTTCCATGGCTCGTCGTCGACCTGGATAAGCGCCAGGTAGTGGAGGTGATCGAGTGAAGACTTACGCAGAACAGATTGCGTGTGTGAAAAGAGAGATTTTCGTGCGGGGAGCTGTATATCCTGGGTGGGTAGCGAAAGGCAAGATGAAAGCCGAGAAAGCGGCCCATGAGATTGAAGTTATGAACGCCGTCCTCGAGACTATTTACCGGATGGAAGGGTTGGACAAATAAGGAGGGTACCCTGTGGCAGACCACCCAAAGACCTTGGAGCAGAACTATTTGAAGAAGTTGCTGGCTATGGCCGCAGACAAGCCTGCTTCCCTGGGCGCTCGGTTTATCGATATCGAGCATGACGACTGGTGTGACCATATTATTGGCCAGGGATATTGTAACTGCGACCCATACATACCGGGATTAACCCCATGAGAGTTCTCGTAGCCTGTGAGTTCAGCGGTATCGTCCGGGAGGCGTTCCGAGCACGGGGGCACGACGCATGGAGCTGTGATTTGCTGCCTACCGAGATACCTTCGGATTTCCACATTCAGAACGATGTGCGACTCTTCCTCGATGCTGATTGGGATCTGATGATAGCGCATCCGCCATGCACCTATCTCGCCAATAGTGGGGAAAGATGGATGAAAGATAATCCGGATCGCCAACGCCAACGGAGGGAAGCTGTTGAATTTGTTTTGTCCCTATGGAATGCCCCGATTCCCAAGATTGCAATCGAAAACCCGATAGGACACCTTTCTACATCCTGGCGGAAGCCGGATCAGATTATACAGCCTTTCCAATTCGGGCATTCGGAGTGGAAAAGCACATGCCTGTGGCTGAAAAATCTGCCGGCGCTTGCTCCAACAAATCTCGTTGAACCCGATTCTCGCGTTGGAGGTGGGAAGAAACCCGGACGCATCTCTTCCCGAATTCACCGATTACCGAAGGGGCCAGAGAGACCCAAAGAACGCAGTCGAACCTATAAGGGGATTGCCGAGGCAATGGCGGAACACTGGAGTATCCCATGAAGCAACGTACAGCGATTTACCTCTATAACAACCTGTGTACCAACGCTCGTAACGGCCTGACCCCTTTCGGGGCGGCAATGCTAGCTCTTGGTGGGAGTTTGACTCTGAGCGCCGGCAACGCTGAACCAACAAAGATAGCTCGAGGGGATGCGGCCCGTGCTCTCCGGAGTTGGGCTAACACTATTGAGAATTTACCTGTGAAGTAAGGAGGGGGTTAGCACGTGGAACGCTGGCTAAATAAGATCACATGCAGTTTGATGGTGTGTAAGGGCGCCGGGGAGTGGCGGAAGGACAGTCATAGACTGGTGGTAGACGCCGAGAAATCGCCTCCCACTATCGCTACGGCGATACGCAGGTGCAGGTTCGAGCCCTGCCTCCCTTGCGCCCTTGCACACCACCGGACTGCACGACCGAAGTAAGGAGGGACCCTGTGAGATTCATAGCTTTGCTCGATTTAGAACATACCCCGCGGAACGGAATAATGATGGTGTGCGATTCGGCCGATCCTCAGTGCGCCCTTGTCATGGACTCCGTAGGGAAGTGGAAGGAGTTTCGGGACAAGATGGTCGAGATGGAACGTAACCGCGGGCTACTCGAGACCACGATCAGGACGTCTCCCTGTCTCATCGTTGACGTCGACACCCAGAAATGTGTGGAGGTATTCCGTGGCTGAGAATCTTTTCAGTTCTGACCACAAGACCAGTAACGCAGCTTACCGGGCGGGATGGGATAGATTGTTTGGTCCCGTAGACCATTCCTGCCACAACTGCCGGTACGAAATGCGGAGCGTATTACAGGACCCATGTAAGGCTTGTGTCTACCTCGGTGTAGATTGCTGGCAGCTTAAGGAGGAATCCGAATGATCGGCTTACGCGAGATGGCCGCCGTATTCAAGGCGATGAAACGCATAATGCCAAAGGCCGGAGGGATAGCCGGCAGTCGAGCTACCCGCCAGGGCAAATACGGGGTGACTCTGGGCAGGTCCGGGGCGGAATGGCTCATCCATAGCTCCGTCAGTTATCCGGAGGGAGCAATACTCAAGAGTGTGGATGGTAGGGATACATACAAGGTCAGAGCGGACGGGAGCATTGTCCACGTCAAGCTGTAAAGGAGAGCTATCGTGAGGATCAGAATAGTAACAGACAAGATCGTAGCGGATGGAGGATCACTTCTGAGACGGATTACCCGGATCGATTGCCTTAAATACGACGAACTGCCCAGGGCGTATGTCCAGTCAAATAGATATTGCTGCAAAACCATCCCTAAAGGCGAGGAATTTGTCATCCATTGCTCGGACGGCCGACATCCCATGCTCAACCGTCGATATCAAGTGGGGGACGACCTAAATAGTGAGGAATACGGTAACTTCATAACGGTCCTTAAACAATGTGGCGAAAACCTCCATGAAATCATGGAGCGAGAGCGTCTGGAAGAGAAGCGAAAAGAGTGGCACGGGACGGAAGTGGTGGAGATCTAGGATGCAGGTAACTGAGCAGGACGTTAAGAAGCACTCCCCGCAGATACGTAAGATGGCTCATTTCTGGGCTCGAAAATGCTGCCGGCTGGACCTGGAGGACGATCTCTTCCAGGAGGGAATGCTGGGAATGATCCAGGCATACTTGCCCCTCGACCCAGCCAAGGGATTACCCCCTCAGATTTTTCTAACTGTGCGTAGCCGGATGCAGAGGTTTATTCGGAAAAATAACAGCATAGTCGGGCGGTTTGGGGGGAACAAAAACCATCTGGCCGTCATGCGGGGGGAACTCAAAATACAACCCGACATGCAATTTAGCCTATCTGGCGACCACGAGGAAGCGGGTAGTCCCCATTCATGGCAATCGCCCGGCCCAGCGCCTGACGCCATATTAGAAGAATCCGAGTTGTGCCGTGCCGTCCGTGATGCCCTGGACCGAGTTATCCAAAATATCGACAACCCAGCCAGGAATGCAGCGTTGGATCGGCTTATCATCGACGAGATATTTCTTTCTGATACGCCAGCGGAATACAAACAGATATCCGCGGAGTTGGGTCTGCAACGCCACACGGTAGAAAAATCCGTCAAGTACCTGAAGGACAAACTCAGAGAAGAACTGACTCAATTTGTAATGGAGACACAAAATAGATGCGACGAGTATGCGATAACTGCGGTTGTGAATTCACTGGCCGCCGTTGCCCCAGGTGCGGATGGTGCCCAAGTTGCGGCAAAATTAAGTGGATGACCATTTTGTCCTTGACATTCCAAGCTATGTGGAATTAATAAACAATCCAGTAGTAAATATTAATGCGAGGGGATGATCCGGGCGGCACAGGGGATACACGCCAAACGCAGCTCCCTGGACCACGTTCGACTCGTGGCCCCTCGCCCCCACTTTTTGCCATATAGCTCAAATGGTAGAGCGCCGGCCTATTAAGCCGGTCGTTGTCGGTTCGATTCCTGCCATGGCAGCCAATTAAAAACTTAACTCGGAGGGATATGGTGCTGACGAAACAAACGCTCGTGGAGACGGTCTCGGTTTACCACAAGAATAATGACCATCTCACTAATGCTGCCAAAGAGTTGGGTATCGCAAGCAGCACCATGCACCATCGCCTGGAGGTGGCCGGGGAATTTGGACTAATTGATCGAGAGTTTCTGGTGCCCCCCGTAGACCCTATGGTGATCAAAGAACTCCCTTCCGCCGAAGATCCACTGCCCACTATTGAGGACATCGCCACCCAGCTCAGCGTTACTCTGAGAAGGAGGGCCGCCCCATTAAGTGAACTAGTAACCGCTTGTTGCGTACCTCTCGGAACGGTTCTCGATGCCCTGGATTTTCTCTCCGGCAAGGGTGTCAATGTCCTCCGCATCGGCGATTCTTTCATGATTCCCAACGACCAGAACCCTGGATATGTCGACGGCCCCGTTGTTGAGTTGGTATCCAGGAAAGACAACACCTTCCTCTTCGGCGCCTTCAGTGATCTTCATGCCGCGTCAAAACATGCCAGATGGGACGTAAGAACCGACCTGATCAAACGATGTGAAGCGGCTGGCGCCCAGGCCATATTCGATGCCGGTAACTGGATCGACGGTGAATCCAGGTTCAATAAGTACGACCTGGAAGTTATTGGGATGCACCAACAATGCGAGTTGCTGGCTGAGAAGCACCCGATAACCGAGATCCCCATTTATGCTGTAGCCGGCGACGACCACGAGGGTTGGTACGCCCAAAGGGAAGGCGTAAACATCGGTCTCTATGCTCAGAACATCATGCGAAACGCCGGCCATAACTGGCACGATCTCGGCTTTATGGAGGCCCACGTTCTCCTGAAGAACTCCAACACCGGGAAGACGGCCACGATGGCTGTAGCGCATCCGGGTGGAGGCTCGGCCTATGCCTTGAGTTATGCATTACAAAAGATTCTCGAGAGCCTGGAGGGTGGGGAGAAGCCGGCAGTAGGTTTGTATGGACATTTTCATAAGCTGTGGGCAGGGAATATCCGGAACGTATGGGTCATTTCTACGGGGACCGCACAAGACCAAACCCCATTCATGCGTAAGAAGCGCCTCGAAGCCCACGTTGGCGGAGCTATTGTCGAGTTGGAACAAGACCCGGAAACCGGCGCCATAATAGCCTGCACACCTAAGCTCATCCGTTACTTTAATCGCAGTTTCTATGCCGGTTCGGGCCGGTGGTCTCATCACGGGAATGTCGTGCAGTTAGACAGGTCCATTAACGCGGGGAGGTAGGGGAAATGATTGATCGAATAACTTTTGCTATCAGGTATTGGTTCGCCGGATCTTATTGGAAAGACGCCTGGTACATCGCCGGTCTCCTCACCTTCAGAGACACAAAGAATCGACGTCGCCGATGAAACTCTTCGACCCCAAACGGTCCCTCACTGTAGTCGAGAGATATGAATGCTACACCTATGGCGGAGTCCTGGCGGCGGCCGATATGTTTGGCTATACGCTACGGAGTTACGGAGTTGCTCCGCTGCATTACGAGAAGGGCACGATGCTTTTCCAGGTATTCCATACGGAGCCCTGCAACATCACCCTTTCCTGGAGTTACGAGCCTAAAGCCCATGGGTAAAAAATTACAGAATACACCTCGCAGCAAAGTGCGCTCCGCCCTCCGGCAGTTATTCCTCCGAAGTCGGGAGCGGGCCGCATGTTTGAAAGCGGCTGAATATAAATGTGCAAGGTGCGGAGTTAAGCAATCAAAGGCAAAGGGGCGCGAGGTATTGGTGGAAGTCCACCATAAAGATGGGATTCTGCACTGGGACCAACTCATAGACTTGATCTATGTCGAGTTGCTCTGTGACCCGACCAAGATGGAGACTTTATGTGTCACCTGCCATAAGGGAGGACACAAAGAGGAAGAAAATGCCCAGGAAGAAGAAAGAAGAAAAGCCTCCTGAAGTCCCGGATGACGCTCAAGTCCAAGTGGTTGACCTCACTTCCCATAACCCTGCGCTCGAATATAAGAAAATGAAAAACGAGCGCAAGGGCAGAACACCTGGGACGAAGGTGGAGTTTTCCCCTGACGGCATACCCGTTAAGCAACTGATGGTAATGAAAAATCTCATCGACGGGCAGACCCAGGAAATGGCTGTGCGTAACGCCGGGTACCAGGTAGCGACCGCGAACACCGCGGAGCACATGGCGGGGGCTATTAGGAAAAACCTTCACGACAGATTGCAGGCCGCGGCCGAAGCACAAGGGTTAACGGCGGAATACCTCATAGGTGTGCTCCTGGAGAACACGAAAGCCGTGAAGCATGAAAGGATCGGCAAGGACGTCTTCAAGGCTGTTCCGGATACTCACGAGAGGACCGTGGCGGCAGACGTGGCCCTGGACGCGCTTGGGATGAAGGCCGCCAAACAGGTGGACGTGAACAATAAATTCAGCTTCGATCTTTGGGTAAACAAGCAGCATGGAATTGAATTCGGCGGAGAGGAAGACGCGATAGATGTCTAAGCCCATCAAGAAACTTCCCGCTCCGATCCTCGAGGAAGCACTTCCTCCTTCCGGCGCCGAAGCCCCCTCCAGAGAAAAAATGGAGAAGCTGTGCCAGCTATACCTCGACGACTTCCTTCGATTCGCCGGCCGGGTCCTGAAGGTCCAAAGTATCGATGGGAAGATCCTGCCCCTGATATTCAACCGGCCACAGAAAGTCCTACACAGCATCGTGGAGAGTATCCACGCTCAAGGCCGACCAGTAAGACTCATTGCGCTCAAGGCTCGACGGATGGGCTTCTCGACATACTTCTCGGCACGTAATTACCACAAGACCTCCTGGAATCCCAATCGATACGCAACACAGGTGACACATGAGCCAGAAGCTACTGACGCCCTCTTCAAAATGGTCAAAAGATTTTACAATTTCACTCCGGAATGGATTCGACCTTCAATCCTGTACAATAATACTAAACTCCTGGAATTTAACACCAAGGATGGTAAAGGCCTTAACTCGGGATTTCGTGTTGCGACAGCAGAGAAGGATGATTTTGGCTCGGGCCAATTAATAAACTTCTTGCATCTTTGTATGCATCCCAACACAAGAGTCCTCACGGGACACGGAAGAGAAAAACGGATAGCTGACTTGCAAGTTGGAGATCCCGTGTTGACTCATCTTGGGAATCCGGGCCGAGTATCGGCAATAAGCAGGATACCCAGTGATACATTGCCTGGAGGCACTACAGCAATCTCCATCCACCCTTGGCTGGGGAACGAGGTCATCATGACGCCCCAGCATAAAGTGTTCACCAATCTTGGGTGGATGGAAGCTGGAGATTTAGACTCCAAACTACATCTAGTGTCCATGCCAGTCCGGTCCATAACCAAAAATACAACCCACTTGGAAGTTGATAACAGACATCGGGATAGGATAAGAGTCCCACATAACGGGCTCGGCCGGGTGGGTCCCAATACATTCCCCCTGAACGAGGAAACCGGATTCTTCGTTGGCTACTACCTGGCGGAAGGTTGTGTCTCTGGGAATACTCCAAACGGTCCATCCAGAATAATCTTTACTCTCCATAGGGACGAAGATGCTTACGCGCAACGTGCTTGTGATGCGGTAGCGGCTTATTGCAAATGCCCTCCTAAAACAAGGAATAGACCGGGGACGTCAACAAGGAATTTCAACTTAGATAGTGTCTCTTTGGCAGGGATGGTTGACAGATATTTCGGCCGAACGGATCAAAAACATATCCCCGATTGGGTCTTTGACGCGGGTCCAGACTTTTGCAGGGGTCTTGTGGCAGGATACCTTTCTGGTGATGGGTCAAAGAGTCTTGGCGGCGCCCACCAAGGCTACACCAGCAACTCTATCTGCGCTTCAAGCATCCGCGAATCCCTCACTTACCAGGTTCGGGATCTTGTGGCGTCGCTCGGTTATGGCTGGGGCGGGATAACATACCGGGATGGTGGAAATTTCTACGGCAGGGACTGTAAGCCGCAATGGACTGTATTTTTTAACGGCGAATGCGGATATCGACTCAGAGAATTGCTTGGGTTGCCGAGAGGGGGGCCGCTTACAGAAAGGTCCAGACGAGGACAACGGTACACTCTGGACTTGCAGAAAGGATTCGTGTGGTTAAGAATTAAAAAAATTACCAAGACCACTTGTGATGACTTCTACGATATAGAGGTAGACCACGAGGACCATAGTTTCCGCACTGCTCACTTTTCGGTAAGCAACTCAGAAGTTAGTAAATATCCTACGCAGAATATCCAGAGCCTTTTAACCTCCATTCTGCAGTGCGTTCCGGATGGATTGGAAAACGAGATCGTCTTTGAGTCAACCGGGAAGGGTATCGGCGGGGAGTTCTACGATAGATTCTGGGCAGCACGTTACCGAGCATGGGTAGACCGACAGGACGAAAACGGAAGCCCCCTGGTGAAGCATACGGTCAACGAGGACGCGGACCCGGACAACAATTACACGGCAGTCTTCCTGCCCTGGTTCATCTTCGAGTTATACGAGTTAAAACCTCTGCCCGGTTTCGAGTTAACCAAGGAAGAAAAAGAAATCAAGATCAGGTACAATCTTCGGGACGGTCAGATTTACTGGCGCCGGGTTACGATAGCAAATAAGTGTAATGGGAGTATTGAGACCTTTCAGCAAGAATATCCAGCAACTCCGAGTGAGGCGTTTTTAGGTACCGGCCGCCCGGTTTTCGACGTAGCCAAGATTCAGGCGCTAATGCTGGCCGCTCCGAATCCGATTGCGCGTTACGAGTGCCTGACCGGCGTCCGGCAGTGGATGAGTAAAGAAGATGGCCGGCTCCAGGTGTGGGAGGAACCTAAACGCGGGACCCACTACATCGTGTCGGCTGACGTAGCCGAGGGTCTGGCTCACGGAGATTTTTCATGTGCGGATGTGATCGAGCATTTAACTGGAAAGCAAGTAGCCCACTGGCACGGGAAATGCCTCGCCCCTGGCACTAAAATATTAACTCCAGGCGGATTCAAGAATATCGAGAACATCAAGATAGGAGATCATGTCTGGACTCACATGAACAGGTTCAGAAGGGTGACTCAAACATACAAAAGGGACTACTCCGGAGATTTAATGGAGATCCGCGCACAGGGAAACTACGAAACCGTGCGCGTCACGCCGGACCATCCCTTCCTGGCATANNCATCCCTTCCTGGCTGCTGATTACGCCAAAGTGCCTTACCGAAAAGAGCGTTACTACCGAAAAAATCGACAATGCTGGGACACGAAAGTTATTAAACACCTGGAAATTTCTGGACTCAGATGGGACACTGCCGCCGACCTCAAGGCCGTGGCTATTCCGAGGTCGAGATATTCGGCTGCTCCACACAGCTTCACGATCAAACGCGCGATAAACGGCGAACGCTTCCGGGACGATTCTGTAAAACGCGGATATTGCAAATGTGGGTGTGGCAGACAAACCCCTGTTCGGAATAGAAATAATAAGCGTTTAGGGTGGGTCAGGGGCGAGCCTTGCGACTTTATCTTGGGGCACATTCGTCCGGTTGTAACAACGAGAGAAATAACAGTTGATGCGGATTTCGCTACAATACTGGGCTACTATGGCTCCGAGGGGTCCATTGGATACAGACGTGAAGATGGAGACCCAGATCGAGTTTGTTTTAGCTTCGGTTGGCACGAAGAGCACACACTTGGCGCGGATTGCATTGATCGACTAAGAAGAATGGGATTTAACCCAACGGTTAAAAAGCCCTCTAGTGCCTACGTGGTATCACTGGCGGACAAAAACTTCGCAGAGTTGCTATTGTTATTATGTGGGGATGGAGCGTCCCGGAAGCAATTACATCCCGGCGTCTTGGAGTGGCCCGATGCTCTCTTGAGTGCTTTCCTGGACGCTTATTTAGACGGGGATGGAACAGTTTACCAACAAGACGGGTCGATCATCCATTCGATAACTACTACTTCCCCGGCCATGGCTCGCCAATTAAGGGACATTAGCCTATGGTTGGGGAATCGGCCACGGGTAGAGCGAATCCTGCCGGGGACCATGGCGGCTGGTGTTAAAAGTATAATGCCTCGTTTCAATATCAAATGGGTTGTCTCTGACCGGGTTAAATATAAAGGCATGGGGGATTGTGAAGCTGAGGCATACAAGGTAAAAAAGAAGACGGTACACTACAGTGGTCCCGTATACAACCTAGAGGTGCATGAGGACAACTCCTATTCCACTGGTTGTTATGTGGCGCACAACTGCGATGCCGACGAATTTGGCGTGATACTGATGTGTCTTGCCAAAAGATATAACGAAGCGTGGCTGGTTCCCGAGCGGAACAACCATGGCCTTACGACAGTGACGGTTATTGTTAACGAGGACTATCCGAAGGTTTACTGTGAGATGATCCCGGAGCCTCCAGGTAGACCGCGTAAACGCTACGGTTGGCTTACGAACGGCGCTACGAGGCCGCTGATAATCGATGGGCTCATAAAGGAGATCCGGGAGGGCACTCACGGGATAGTGTGCAAGGACACCTTCAACGAGATGATGTCATTTAAGATCCAGAGCAACGGCAAGCTGGAAGCCGATAGCGGGCGCTTTGACGACCGAGTCCTTTCCCTGTCTATCGGGAAACACGTCAGGAATTTTCTGGAGCTCCCTTCGGCCGGCCTTCCGGACCATTACAAGAAGCAGCACAGAACGGGGAACAGACGAGTAAACCATAACCGGTGGACATAAGGAATGAGGCGCCTACACCATGCACCAGGTATCAGGAATAGGGATATAGGGCGCTTCGCCAAGAGGACTAGATACTGGTGTTGGGGGTGCGATGCCAACCACGTCGCCCCAGGCGCAACCTGCTCGCGTTGTGGATGCCGTGAAGATTCCAAAAAGCGAAGATACCGACAACCCATTCAGGACAACCATCGATGGCGGCCCCATCCTTGGGATGACTTTTAAAAAATAGCTGCCGGGGAGACAAAGAGTATGCGCACAGCCCACCCTGCAGGGCAATCAGCGCCGGACTGATCCCGAGAAGAGCGCATTGGATCACGGATGGCGGCCCGATTCGTAGGCCTTAAACCCACGCAGGGCGGCAGCTTTTCATTTTGTCACCAAAAGGGCTATTTTGTCCTTGACAAAACTTGGAGTTTGTGATAAGGGTAGCGTCAATAAACTACCATTGGGAAGTTTTTACCTCTCTAATAGGGAGAACGTCATGTAACCGAACCGATCCAAAATGTTTGAAGGCTAAAACCGACAACCCAAGGATGGGGGAGCGTAGGCATAACGACCCTTAGTGGCGTAGACCGAAACTCCCCGTCAGTATTTTGGCGCATTTGCAGCTTTAAATTTTCCCCTGCCTGGTGAGCAGTCAGCACTACGGAATATCGCATGAGCAATGACAGCATCTCAGTAGTGCTTCTCAATAATGACGGTAGACAACAAATAACCACGCTTCTGAAGCGGTTAGGCATTCTCCCTGAGAAGCTGACCGCCAAGGTAATCCTCCACTGCGTCAACGGGCAAATTGGTGGCGTGGAGTTGGGCAACATAAAGATAGGCTGACAGGGCATTTCGTAATCGGGGCGATCCCCCGACCTAGACCCACGAAACCCCAAACTGACGGTTGAACACCGTTGGCTTGGGGTTTCCTCATTTTAGGGAGACTCGGTGTCGGCAATCCCCACAGATACCCCAGGCGTAAGCAGTCTCGGTCTGGTCAAAATCAGAAACAACGATGCGCTCGCGGCGGAAGAAGCGGCAAGACAGGCGGCCCTCGCCTCAGCCGACGCCCCTCCAGATCTGCCCGGCCTAACGAGTTACCTCAAACATTGTTGGGCTATGGCCCGGCAAGCCAAGATCCCCATTGAACAGCAGATGCTCATAAACCTCCGTCAGCGTTACGGGATTTATGAGAACGATATCGCAGCACGTATTGAGCGGATGGGCGGCTCCGCCGTCTATGTAATGCTCACCCTCACTAAATGCCGAGCGGCCGAAGCCTGGATAAACGATATTCTCCGTCCAGTAGCCGATAGGCCATGGGGCATCAAACCATGCCCAATCCCCGAGCTACCCGACGATATTGCGAAACAGATCCGGATGCAGACATTCTCCGTCCTGCAGGAGCTGCAGCAGCAGTTGATGTTAGCGGGGATGTCCGGAGTCCCGATTACACAAATTCAGGAAGAACTCCAGAAATACGAAGAGGACCTCCAGGACGAAGCCCAGCACAACATCTTAATGGAAGCCGAACGCCGAGCTGACCGCATGGCCGATAAGATCGACGATCAACTTATGGCCGGCGGATGGGCCGAAGCGTTTTGGGCGGTGATCTCCGATCTTGTAACTCTCAAGGCTGCAATCCTCAAGGGGCCTGTAGTCAGGCGGAGAAAGCAACAGAAGTGGGAACAAGACCCGGCCAGTCAGCAATGGCAGGTTCAGGTTGAAGAAACCCTCATCCCGGAGTTTGACAGAGTTAGCCCGTTTGACGCCTACCCGGAGCCAGGTTCAACATCGTTTGATGACGGATATTTCTTTGAGCGCCACATGCTCACTCGCGCCGACCTGGAGTCGATGATCGGCGTACCCGGTTTTTCGGAATCCGCCATAAGATCGGCCCTCGAGGATTACGGGAAAAAAGGGTATCGCACCATCCTGCCTACCGATAGTCAACTTCTCTTAATGTTTACGGGAAGCACTCTCGGATTGATGGATGAATACAAAATCGAGGCCCTGGAGTTCTGGGGCTCAGCTCAAGGGAGCGATCTGATTGATTGGGGTCTGCCCAAAGACGGTATCGATCCCCAGCTTAACTATGACATCAATGCGTGGCTCATTGGTAATTACACGATCCGCGCTATCATAAATCCCGATAGACTCGGCAGAAAGCCATATTCAAAGGACAGTTTCGAGAGAATCCCCGGCGCCTGGTGGGGCAAAGGTCTCCCGGAGTTAATGGCTGATCTGCAGGACGTTTGCAACGCGGTAGCCCGAGCGATTGTAAATAATTGCTCGCTCGCATCCGGCCCCCAGGTCGAAATAAACATCGAGAGATGCAAGGACGCCGAACAAATCTATCCCTGGAAGATATGGGAATCCACTAACAAACAAATGCTCGACGGGCCTGCCATTAAGTTCTGGCAGCCACAGTTAATAGTCGCAGACCTCATGCGGGTCTATGAGACTTTCGCCAACATGTCGGATGACCAGACCGGCGTTCCGCGGTGGAGTTACGGGACGACGAACGTGGGCGGAGCGGGTGGAACGAGTTCCGGTTTGTCCATGCTCATGACGTCTGCATCCCGCAGTATCAAGGAAGTTATCTCACATCTTGATAAGATCGTGGGGGAAACCATCTCCCGGACGTATGACTTCAATATGATGTACGATCCGGACGAGAATATCAAGGGTGATGCGAAAATCATAGCACGCGGCAGCACGAGCCTTCTCGCCAAAGAACAGCTTCTTGTTCGAGTCCAAGAGTTCCTGGATAAGACGAATAACCCCGTGGACAACCAGATCATCGGCATCGAGGGAAGGGCCAAGTTACTCAGAGCGGCCGCGAAGATGCTGGAGATCGATGTCGACGACATCCTGCCCAGCTCCAAAGAAGAGCTCCAGGAGCTTGTCGACAAGATCCATCAGGCCGAACAGGAAAAGACGCAAATGATGATGATGACGCAAGGAGCAAGCGGTCTCCCCCCCGGACCACTCCCGCCTGGCGCAATTCCTCAAACGGGTGGACCTCCTCCTTCCGCACCGGGCTCCCTCCCTCCGGCTCCGTGGAAGGGGGCACCACCTGCACAGAATCCCCAGTCATTGGATAACGCTGGCAATCCGGCCGGTGGTGTCAATCATAACGTATTCCAGAATCGACCGGGAGTTACGCCTTGAGTATCCCGTTATTCGTTACAGCCAGCGGCAACTACCCGTATTACATCGGGGCAGTTGCCCTACGGGCCGAGCGCAAAGACCTCCATGGTGTCCCCGGCTACAGGGTTTTGAATGAGGACGACGAGTGGGGGTGGATACCGGCCGAACGGTTTGAGAGACATTTTCGAGAGTTCGGGCACAACTACTGCGGAACGATGATGGCCTGCAAGAAATCTGCCGAGGGAGTCGAGAACGCAATCAAGGAAACCAAAGTGAAATATCGACCGGGAGTTACGCCATAATGACCGATCTGCGTCTACTGGAAACACTCAACGCAATGCGAGGCGGTGAATACCTCAAGCATCTTGCTGATCAGCAGGCGAGCGTTCATGAATCCATGGCGAGTGCGGCCGATGAAGTCCAGTTACGTTGGCTCCAGGGAAAATCGCAGTTACTCATGGAGTTGGCCGGCGAGATTGTCGACTCGGAGAAAAACCTGTCCGAAGCCATAGTGAGAGAGAGAAAAGGCGATAAGAAAGAGCGTAAAGCATTTATTTAGGCTGAAAATCCCTACCCACTGGTAAGGGATTTACAACCCTCCGACACTGCCATGCAGCCGGAGGAAATAAGGGAGACCGTCAAGGCGGCCCCAACGGAAAAGAGATCGCATGTACGAGGATCCTGTAAAAAGAACTGAACGAGAGATCGACGAACTCATTGCTTTGCAGAAGGCAGAGTTTCCCCCTCTTGAGGCTGCGCCCGAACCGGATACCGCAGACATAGGCCCGGACGGTGGAGTCGAAAAGGTGGAAGGTGAGCCCCAAGCGAAGCCCGTGGAAGCGAAACCTGTACCTGTAGAAGATCCCAATTCGGATACTTTTAAAGCCCGATGGGAGACCTTGCAGGGCAAGTACACCTCGGAACTCGGTAGAGCGAACACCGAGATCAGGCGCCTTGCCACTGAAGTTACGAAACTCCAGCAGCAAATGGTGGCCGCACCTAAGCCGGCCGAAGCCAAACCAGCGAGCGTAGAAGAAGCTCTCGACACCCTCGAGCAAGAATATGGTCAGAAGTTTGTCCAGGCCATGGACGCGAGGGTCGGCAAACTTGTCGACGGCAAGCTGGATGAGCGCCTGAAGCCCGTTCAGGAAAGGGTCGCTCAGTACGAAACTCAGAACGCACAGACCGCACAGTCGACGTATGAGACGGAGCTTACCCGCCTCTGCCCCGGCTGGCGCACCCAGGATAATGACCAGGGATTCATCGACTGGATCGGCACAAACAGGATCGGTCTGAAGTCCATTCAAGACCTTCTGGTTGAAGCCCACCAGACCCGAAATCCCCAGGCGGTAGCCGACATCTTTAACTGGTACTCGAGAAGTCAGCCCGCACCTCAACCAGACCCTAAACCCAACCCGGCACCGGGAAAACCCACTCCTGAAGCCTTGATAGTCCCTAACGCCAAAGGCAGTGGCGACCATGCCAAGATCGAGGCCAGCCAAGGCAAGACAATCACTATGGCCCAGATTGACGCATTCTACAAGCGCATGGAGCTTGGAAAAGTGGATGCCAAGGAAGCCGCAGCTTTTGAAGCGGAGATACACAAGGCCAACATGGAAGGGAGAATAACCGGGTAGCCATAAGAAAGGGGACATTATGTCTCAAGTTCCTTCCGCCGCAGGATATCCTATTGGCGGGTCAAGTGCGGGTAGTAAGTATACTCCCGTAATTTATGCCAAGAAACTTTTGGTCAAGTTTTATTTAAAGACGGTTTTTGGCGAAATCGCTGGTATTACGGCTACTTAGCCGACGGTTGGCGATTTAAAATCGGGTGAATTGCTGGAAGCCTGAAATGGTAATCAGCAGCCAAGCCAAGAGAAAGGCAAAGAGTATCTTGGAAGGTTCAGAGACTAGAGGGATGAGTAGCCTAGCAATAAATTCCTCCACGAGCGCCCGGCCTCCCATTGGGAGTGATGATATAGTCCGAGCTTACGGGAAGAAAACCGTAAGAACCATAGGACAAAGAACCTATGGGATAACAATACTAAACCGTGATTATGAGGGTCTCTATTAAATGATAATGGCTCTCAATAAACCGAGTGAATTGCTGGAACACCCTAACGTAAAGCCGAGGGCAATCAGCAGCCAAGCCGACCGGAAACGGGCGGAAGGTTCAACGACTAGGACATGGAGCCTAAGTCCGCAAGGATATGGCGGTAAAGTCCCACGAGCGCCCGGTGATGATTTTTGTCTTGACAAATGCAATACAAGGGCGATATGTTCATTCC
>QGNH01001318.1_pt1 | contig 16452 bp, 25 predicted proteins | sample 1735481 | NCBI WGS metagenome assembly QGNH01 (sample SAMN09239004, study PRJNA386568) | Viral metagenome, whole genome shotgun sequencing project.
GATGCCATCGCCGCGATTGTTGGCGGTCGCACGATTGTTCCCACTAAATAATCATTATTGTTGTTAAACTGTTACACGATGCCGTGAAGATTCATCTCCACGGCATTTTTATTAACCTTAATAGTTTAATGTTTTCCCCGCATTCGATTCTATTTATAAATATAACAAATCTATAATTGATACAACTTTAGGAAATTATGAAATGGACAATGGAACACGATGATATTTTGATTAACGGACAACACAAAACATGTTCTGAGTTAGCAGCACTTGTTGGCCATACAGTTCGTGCGGTTCAGACACGACTTAATATATTGCGAAATAGAGGAGTCGTGATAAATCCCATAGGAAGTTCCCCCCGGTGGTCGGATGATGAGGAAAGAATTTTTGATAATAACATTCGAACCGGAACACTTGATGATTTATGTAAATTATTTCCGACTCGAACTCGATCATCTATCAAAGGGAAATGTTGTAGAGAACAAAAATTTCCAATTAATAAGGATATTACTGGTAAAAATTCATGGCGATTTACAGGATATGAACGGTTGGATGGGCGACGAATAAACTCTTATAAACTTGGGGCTAAACAACGAGGGTTGAAATTTTCGGTTACGCCTAAATATTTATGGAAACTTTTGGAAAAACAAAATTTTAGATGTGCTTTGTCCGGTCTTCCAATTGATATATTTTCACCACATAAAACAACCGCATCGCCGGATAGGATAGATGTTAAAAAAGGATATATTGAGGGGAATATTCAGTGGGTGCATGTCGATGTGAATTTTGCCAAACAATCCATGACAAATGATGAATTTATTGCCCTTTGTAAAATAATTGCCTCAAAGTGGTCTTAATGTTATAATAAGTTGACGGTACATGAAGACCGGTCTATAATATGGCATACTATGGAACTCGAATACACTCCCCAACAACCAAAGCAAAAAGAACCCCCGAAGTCTGAATTTGTCCTTGTCAATGACGTAACAGGTAAGGCTCCTATTAAACGTGGACCTCAAGTTTTGCAAGCTTATCGGACAGACAATAATGGTAAGAAAATTGTTATTCAATTTAAAGTGCCATATCCCCCAAAGACGAATTGTAAGAAATGCTTGGGTCGTGGCTATATTGGGTTTATTATGAATGGTACAGATCACAATCTTTTGATATGTAAAAAGTGTTTCCCAATGATGTGAATTTATGAATATAACTTTAGACAACTTCCTTAGCGAAAGTTATCCACGCATATTTATTGAACGGAGTCTATCCACCAAAGAATCATGTATGGGGAGGGGATTGGAAACTGGAAATGGGTGGTTTCCACTTATTAATTCGCTCTGTCACAACATTCAGAATTATATTGATACCCACAATAAGTATCAGAAAAATGAGCCTCTAATTTCTCAAGTAGTATTTCTCCAAGTCAAGGAAAAGTTCGGAGGACTCCGTATTTATCATTCGGGCGGGGATGCTTACTGTCGAGGACTTATCGCTATGGCATCAACTCTGTCTTACACCGTTTGCGAGCTATGTGGGGATGGCGGTTGCCGTAATGTCGGCCCTACAAGTGGATGGATTCAAACTATATGTGTAAATTGTGCCAAAAAAACCAAGCGAAAAATTGACTTGGATTCTGAAATCCGAATGATGTTGAACAACGCTGTTCGGAAAGACAACAAAGGAATAGTTGATTTTTATGCCTCCCGATAATAATACAAATCATATAGCTTTACCTGAAATTGAGACTCATGAGTGTTATTTACCCAAGTTTGATGTGGTAAAAGGGCTTGATAACAATCCCAAAGTAATTCGAAATAAGGAAGTCAATACGACTACGGTTAAAATTGCATCGTTGCCTCGCATATACATTGCGAGCAAAACAATCCACGCCCCTAAATGGAGACGGCTAAGAGATGAGGGATATAATATAATTTCAACTTGGATTGATGAAACTGGTGAAGGACAATCTAATTATAGAGAACTTTCGGTTAGATGTATTCGAGAAATTCGTCAATCTGATTTTTTAATTCTTTATTGTGAACCTAATGAAGTATTGAAAGGTGCAAACGTAGAAGCTGGTGTTGCCTTGGCATTTGGTCTTGAAGTTCGTTGTGTGGGCATCTGTGATACGCTTAGTCGAGTGTTTTGTAAACATCCCTTATGGAAGGAATATACGGATATTTATGCCGCATTGGAAAGTAAATGAACGATAACAAATTACCAGAGACATTAGTCTCCAATCTCTTTGCTGGACCCGGGGCCGGAAAAAGTACAACTGTGGCAGGTATCTTTTATGAGTTGAAATCTCGTGGTGTAAATTGTGAACTTGTCCAAGAGTACGCCAAAGATTTAACTTGGGAAGGACGGCATAAAACATTTGAAGACCAAATTTATATTTTTGGAAAGCAATATCATCGCATCCAACGTTTGATTGGTCAAGTAGCGGTTATTGTTACAGATAGTCCATTACTCTTAACTCCTGTTTATGACAAGGAGAAACGTGCAACACTTGAAAAGTTGGTAGTTGAGGAGCACGACAAAATGTGGACCTACAATACTTTTATCAAACGGGTAAAAGAGTTCAATCCTAAAGGGCGTAATCATGATGAAGCTGGAGCTAAGGAATTGGATACAATGATATTAGATATACTTTGGAAACATAATGTTTCTTTTGAAGTCTTCGAGGGAACTCCTGATGGCAAAGATGCCATTGTGAAAAAGATATTAATGCTTCTCGAATGGAAAGCGACTCAAAAATGAAAAAAAGAAAGAACCCATTGACATTTACCGAGTTTCACAAAGCCAACGTCTATCGTAGTCTTAAGGATGTAAGGCATTCTACTGAATGGACTCCGATGGAGTGGGGGTGTGCTCTATCGGGTGAGGTTGGGGAACTGTGCAATTATCTCAAGAAACAACGCCGTGGAGACAAGATACCAAAGAAATGGATGGCCCATGAAGTGGCTGACATTATTACGTATTTGAGTCTTTTGTGCCACGCACTTGACATTGACCCAGAACGTGCTACAATTGAAAAGTTCAATATTGTATCAAAACGATGGAAGAGCAAGGTGAAATTATGATGGATGATTATGGTGATGAAATGATGGGGGATGCTGAGGATCACATTGTTCAGCAACATCGCATTCATGGGATGATGCCTAGTGAAGGCCGTGAGTTCTGTCGGAGTCCTAACGGATACCCCGTCTCACGTGATTGGGCCGACGTTGACTGTTGGGCTAATTGCTGTCGGTGGAATCATCTTGACAAGTGCATGGTTCCAAGTCATTGTAAAATTGGTGCTGATGGAAAATGTGGAGGATTTGAATTTTGGCACAACCATTTTTGAAATCCCATGCAAAAATCATAACCACTAATGATGTCAAATCTTTGACCCCACTTTCTTTTTTGAATGCAACCATCTCCGTCAAAAAATAATAGCTTGACATTTTATAGGGGTGTGTTATCATATCATCTATGATACATGAAATAAATGCGAATTTACTTGAATATCCACTAGATGGGATAATTCATCAGGCGAATTGTTTTCATACATTTGGGGGTGGCATAGCCCTACGAATCAAAAACAAGTTTCCCAAGGCATATGTTGCGGACTGTCAGACACCTTATGGTGATTCAAAGAAACTAGGAACATTCTCGGTGGCGGTTTTGTTATCCAACTTTCACATATACAATATGTATAGTCAATTCACATTTGGAATGGGAAAACAAACCAAATATGATGCCGTGGATGAGGGACTTAGAAATATCGAAATTCATGCTCGTGAGAACGGATTAAAGAAAATTGGGCTGCCTAAAAATATGGGATGCGTTTTGGGGGGAGGCAAGTGGGGGATTGTGCGAGCCATCATCGAAGAGAGTTTTGCCGACTCCCCACTTGATGTGTATATTTGTAATTATGAAGGGTGAATGCTCCCAAGGTCTAAAGACCTTGGGCGTCTATCCTAACTTGCGTTAGAAAAAGAGTCCATTCCGACTCTTAAAATGTTTCGTGCGGCATTTAGGTCTCTCCCAATGTTAAGATTACAAATGGGGCATTTGTGTTGCCGTTCAGACAACTCCTTCTTAACTATGGTTCCGCATCCAGAGCATAGTTGGCTCGTATATCGTGGGTCAACATCTACTACTTCACAGCCAGCTGGTCAGATGGGAAGTTCGTATGCTCTACTGGTGATGTCTCAACTGCTACGATTTTGGAATACATTAAGAGTCAAGGTTGAAGGAGTCGCATTCATCCCAAGGTTTGAAAACCTTGGGTTTTCTGCTCCTACCAAGATAAAGGAAGGTGAACGACTTGAGTATTTAAATACACAAATAGTCAAGTTGGAGGCTGAATGGGAACGATTGGATTCTCAAGGCAATCAGATTGAAAAACAGCAGAAAATACAACAACAATTGGCAATGATTCAACGGGAGAAGGAAAAATGGGATAAAATATACCGGGCAGCCAATCCGCACGGCATAACTGCTTAACGTACTTCAAGCGTGGGCTTTAACCACATATTTCTATCCTGAAATAGATCGATTAAGTGTGAAAAATTAAACAGGTGGAACAATGCCTGTGTAGTATTCGCAGCAAATGCTTTAGTCAATTCAGTTTGGAGACGCTCCGAACTAACAGCCTTGAAATCGTTCACCCGAAATTTCATAATTGATTCAACAACTTCATGAGCAATTGTAAATTCCAATTGACACGAAAATCTGATACTCCGAATAATCCGCAGACTATCCTCTCGGAACCGATCTTCTGGACGACCGACGCAATGGATAATCCGATGTTGGATGGCATCCTGCCCGCCGAATGGGTCTATCAGCACCGTTGACCCGACTTCCCGTGCAATGGCATTCATTGTAAAATCTCGACGAGCAAGGTCTTCTTCGATAGCATTAGCGGGTGATACGCTATCAGGATGTCTGCCATCAGTGTAGAAGGACTCTTTTCGTGCGAGGGTGAAATCCACCGCTCCCAATTCGGGTAGCTTGGCACGGATGGCGACAAATTGCGGACGTTCCTGAAAGATCGTGGCATTCCTAGATACCAAGTATTCCTTCATCGCGTCGTAGGAGGGGGCCAAGACGGCAAAATCGCGATCAGACGCAGGGCGTCCGAGCAATTCATTGCGAATTGAACCGCCAACTTCAAAGATACGAATGTTATTCATATTTTTTCTCGTTGCGGAAACCCCTATCCCTTTAGGGTAGGTGTTGTTGACTGTTAATATTATATCACACTCATTTAAAATGTCAAGTGGAACCTTAAACATTGAAAATTTGATAGATATTTATACAAAGATGTCATTTGGATTTTAGATCGAACCTGCAAAAAACGCATGGAATGTCATATTCAAGTGGAATATGTCAACAAACGTTCCTTTTTATTAAGTGGCAACGAAGAAAAATAATGAAATAGCATGATAAGACTACGTGAAATGATTGAATCTGATAATAACATCACTATTGATGATATTATGGACCGCGTATCGAGTAAATGGGCATCTCGGGATTCATTGAGTTTATTAAAGACTATTGAAGCTTTCTATTACTCTGACAAAGAAGAGGAAAGGGGATGGGCGATAGACTATCTTAACCTCTTAAACAAGATGATGGCGTACATCATCGAACTTGCCAATAAATTACAGATTCCACATTTTGATGTCAAATTTATCAAGAGTTATTTACTTGAACAGTCTGAGTTCAAATTCAAAATTGAAGAGTTCTTCCCATTTCCACTGTATATTGCTGCTACACGTAATACTGACGGTGATTGGGCTACAATAGGGGTAATGGTTGATCAAAATGGGAAAGTATTAGAAATCCATGAAGGAAATGATGAAGCTTCATCTGAAACGATTGCATTGGCGAATAAGCTTGTCAACCCATCGGGAAAACCTGTTCGAGTGTATGGACTGCATTCAACCGAATTGTGTAGGAAGATAGAAGCGACGGAGTATCTTCCCGCCAATCTCTATGTGTCCCCCGACCGAGGGCATTCTAGCCGTCATTGGGATAACACAGACAGGTCTATGTTCACGGGTATTGTGAATATTAATGACTTGTCCCAAGAAAGTGACCTTGACTGGAAGACAGTGGGTCAAACCAAAATTAATAAATTTCGATGGCTATAAAACTCAAATCACTTCTCACAGAAGGAAAATTAGTTCGAATTTTTCAGGGTCGGAATGTGTCTAATAAAGGGAGCAAATATTGGACCACCGATAAAGAATGGGCACGAAATTTTACGCAGTCAGGACTTGACCATGAAATAGCACAATCAAAAATTGATGCTTCTAAAATATATCGTCAAAATCCACTTCCACATGCTACTAGTGACCAAGAAATGGATGCGGCAGTTACTATCTCCAAATCTAAAGGATTTATGGCAATATGGGTAGATGAAGGAATAAATCAACCACCATCTATTTATTTTATATGAGTATAAAACTCAAATCATTATTATTAGAACGTCATCAGGAAGATTTATATCACGCAACGTTTGATGGTGAGTTGTTAGAAATACTCAAGGATAATGCCATTAAACTAGGATTTGTTGGTGGGACTTATGCTGATCAGCAATTGAACAAAGGATACCCATTTTTCCTTTCCACGATGTGGTCTAAATATGGAAACTATGCTCGCGGAAAGCCTGAATACACTGATATCCGTCAAACTATTATAATTCATTTGGACGGTAGAGCCTTGACCGCAGCAGGATATAAAACTTTTTGGGTTGATTATTGGGGAATGGGACCGAACGCCTCTGAAGAGGAAGAACGTGTGGCGTCGAATAAAGATGAAATTACACCACTTCAAAGCTTCGTGAAAGATGTTCATGTTTACATAAAAGAAGGGACCGAGAACCCACATTTGTTAGAGCGATTGCACGAAATAGAAGATTTAGCTAAAAAATTTCCATTTCCAATCTATTTTTATCCACCATCAGAGGCACAGGCGTTCAAAGCACAACGAACGGAACGGGCGGTTAGAAGCATCAAAAACCTTGTTCCTCAGCCAACGTGGACACCGGATGATTTAGAACATAAAGAATGGTTAAAAACTCGTTCCAGTTTCCCAGAAAGGCATTCTAAAATTCTCAGAACATTTTTGGATATTTATTATGATAAGCAAGTAGATACATCAACTTATCCCGGAAAAAGTGTAATGGAATGGTTGCTTTATCATCCGTATGATGCCCAATCACAAATTGCTACGGACATTCATAATTTGAAGAAATTCCATCCTCCGATTTTTAGAGAGTTCGTAGAAATCATGCAAAAGAAGGGATTTAAAACTATCAAGGATTTTGTGGCATTTGTTATCAAACGAGAATATGACCGGGAGACCATTCGGAGGGAGGCTGAACGAAAGGCAGATGCTAAACGGTCATCTAATAAAATGTTGGGGGAATAATACATGATAAAACTAAAATCTTTAATACGTGAAGTTGTTGACGGACAAAATTTTCTTTCGAAAGAAAAATTCGGCACTATCATTCTCTCCGAATTGAAAAACGAATTTCCGGCATTTGCTGTAATAGAATTAGTGCAAGTTCGTAACGGACAAGAATTTAAGCATGAGAAGAGACGGGGAATGAGGCATAATAGAGATATGAAGTCAGTGTCTGATCGCAATGCTATCTACAACAGCGACCTACTTGCTGTACTTTCAATCGAATATAATAATAAAGAATATGATGTTAGAATTTGCAATATATTTAAAAAAGTCCCCGACACAGAATTAACAGATAAATTTACGATGGCGGACGACGAAGTTCTAAAAAAAATTCCATTCAAGAGTCTTGAACCTAAAGATTTCAATCATCCAAGTAATTTGATGGTATGGAAATGTCGCGTTAAAGGTGAAGATGAAAAAGTATTAATACCAAAAAAAGAAGTATCATCGGTTTTATTTGATGAGTATAGAACATTAAAAGAAATAGTAATTGATGTTAAACGGGTAATTGATAGAGATTCTGGAGGATTAGATGGAGATACATTTGTAATCCCACCGATTCCAACATCTCCAAATAAAAATCCATTTCCTCTCCACGAAGAACAAGATAATAATGAATTAGAATTAACTGATACCTTTCAGATGTATCATGGAGGTAAACGATGGACTAGAATCCCGACAGAGATTTTAGGCAGTGCTGCTGGTAGATATGAGGCCGGTGCTGGAATTTATTTTACGAATGACTATATGACCGCGAGAAAATATGCCAAAGGTTCCCGGGTAGTTCATCTGGTGGAGATAGATAAGAATTTTAAAGATTTGGACGATGTTTACATTCCATTGAGCGATGTTGTTAATTTTATACATACCTGTAATGGTATGCGGCATAAATCCGAAATCATTGAATCATTAAAACGTAATACCGAGCGAATGCAAACTGACGGAATATATGCTAATATATTAAATAATTTAATGGTTAATTATCAGGCTGCGGGCGGCAACGTCGGAATACAAGTCGCCAATTATTTTGTCAGTAAAGGTGCCGATGCTCATTATGAAAGTCAACACGGTGAGGAATTTTGGTTAGTGATATTTAATCCAAAAATAATAAAGAAGGTATCGGTGATTGATCCGAAAACTGTAACGGGTGCATTCCCATATTTACTACCAAACCCAACGTCATGATAAAATTGAAGCAAATTTTACTAGAAGGAGACACCGACGAAAATGATTCCGAAATAGACGTAGATCGACTGTATCAGAATTCCATGTATCGTAGTGACATTCTCGAAAAACTGGGATATCATTACGAGTTCAATACTCAATTCTGGGAACATCCCTCAGTTCTTTATCATTGCACATCAACTGAAAATCTACAATCCATTCGAACCAATGGACTGACTTGCCAAGACAAAACCAGAGGCATCAACAACAGGTCCGTTGGCTCTGCAATTTTCACCACCCAAGACAAAGATGAAGTTGAATCGGTGAGACAATCTTACGGTCCATTAGTGATTACCATTAATACCCGAGCGATGAAACAAGATGGATATACTCCGTTTGTAACTCAAGAGCCAGAAGTAGAAGATGCGGAAGAGTTGCTATTTATTTTTAATAAAATGGGGCATGAAGACGTTAATGTTTCTCAGTTCATTGATTCGGGCGATGGGATAAGTGAATATACAGTTATTGTTCATGAAAACATTCCACCCAAATATTTAACTATTACAGAATCATGATTCATCTCAAACCATTACTTGATGAGTTAAAGGTGAATGACCTTTCTCATAAAAATTCCGAATCCAAAATAATTTTGGTGTTTCAGGAACATCTCTTCATAATGGATGATGCCAGTAAACTAAAAAAAATTCAAAATGTTTTAAAAAAACATCCGATGGTTAACAAAGATGATGATTATACCTACCCATATGATTTTTCAAGTGCAATGTCAGAAAAGGCACCAGACATTCTTGTAGGAGAATGGTATCCTAAAGATGAAAAGTTAGTAGTATGGAATCAGCAAGACATTATTCCTCAAACGTCTATTCAAGTGAAAAAAACTGCCAAGCAGCTTGGGGTTAAAACTGTAACGTATCGTTATACAGATGTCATTAATGGAGATGACTCTGAAAAGGATATTCCGGTCAAAAAATTGAAGGGTGAACCCCCAAAAATAATGTATCATGGAACTTCAACGCGGAAGCTAACAAGCTTATTGAAATATGGTCTTGATGCAAGTAGGTCGGAATCACAATTCCAGGATCGTGAAGTTTTTCATGAAGAGCATGTTTTCATGGCGGCGACATTAGAAACTGCTCTTTATTATGCCGATAACGCAGTCATGGTGGACAGAAGGAACAATGAAGGGGAGGAATCATTCCCAATTATCATTGAATTGGAAGTTCCTGACCCTGATTTGTTGGCTCCTGATTTCGATGCGGACTTAACCAAAGGGTCTACTCCATATTATGACCACCCGGTCACGTCTCCCATAAAAACGACAATGAAAGCGATGGGAGTATCTCGGGAAACAGGAAAATGGGGATACAAAGGTAGAGTTCCATCTTCATTTTTTCGATGGATTTATTATTATAATCCATATCATAAAAAGTGGAGGAAATCCAGTCCCGATGTGTGGCGTCGTCTTTTGGAAAAATATAGTTATGACATGGAAATTATTTCGTGGAAGCTTGGATTGCAAGGGTATAAGGAGAAAGAGCAATCTAAATATAGGCAATTTTGGAGATAGGTATTTTAATCTAATTCTAGCAATGTCTGCCTATTTATAAGATATGTTTAATGATTCTCCAAACAGCCTTGAAAGTGTTTTTGTCCAGAGAGACAAATTCAATAGATATTTTGAGGAGATTCATATTAGTGGAAGTAACCTCGTTATTTACATGGACGAAACTGGGTCGCTCACGGCTGACAGTCTTTGGATGTGGGAGTCCAAATATGGAATCGGTTTAAATTGCACCAGTGCTTCATTTGCTAGTGCATCCATCAATGCTCAATTTGCTACTCAGTCTCTATTTTCCGCAGAGGCAATAACTTCGTCATATTCAACGACTGCTTCCTACGCCCTGAATGGTGGAGGAGCATCTCTAACGACAGGGTCAACATACCAAATTACCTCCAGCTACGCATTAACAGCATCGTTTATTACAGCGTCCAATGTAATTGGAAATGTAACTTCGGCGAGTTATGCTTCAACTTGCAGTTTCTTTTTTTATTCATATTACAGCGTTACAGCATCAACAACATCTGTGACGACTTCGTTGTATTCATCCCAATCCCTATATGCAACTCAATCTATAAATTCATATTCAGCATCTTGGGTCTCTGCCTCGGCATTTATTATTACTTCCCAAACAGCATCCTATGTAACATCATCCAATATAATTGGGAAGGTTTCCTCCGCGTTAAATGCGGATACATCCTCATTGGCAAATGCTATTTCATTCGTTCCTATTACTGCAATCAGTGCATCATGGGTCAGTCCTTCTAATTTTATTACTACGTCTCAGACCGCATCTTATGTTATGGCGTCTGACATTGATGGAGTTTTGCCAAGTGCATCGTTTTCTATCACGGCGTCATATGCCTTGAATGGAGGAGGTGGAGGAGGAAGTTCGGCTCCTGATATTATCCAAATTCAAGTATTTATGTGAAATAAAAAAATATGACATATACAAAATCACTTTTGGGCTGTTTAAATATGGACTCAAATGTTAGGTCATCGTATATTTATAATGTATGACAATAATATATTACCCATCTTCGTTAAACGGTGGTGGGTCTTCCGCATCAGCTTCATGGGCAATCCAATCATTGAGTTCAAGTTTTTCCTCAACTGCATCATTTGTTTTAAATGCAGGAGAAATAAGTTTGGTTAGTGGTTCAACATACCAAATTACTTCAAGCTGGGCACTAAGTTCAAGTATAACGTTTGCCACAGACCCATCAATTTCCATTACCGCTAGTTCGATAACATCAAATACGTATCAATTATCTACCAGTTCTTTTAATATCTATACCACAAGCTATACTGCATCAAACTCAGATGATGGAAAATTAAATATTATAAATAATTCATCAAGCACTGTAGCCATCATGTTTACATCGAGTGTATCGCCAACATTTAATGCAATGTATTATCAATCCGGGTCCGGCCAGATTTTATTTTTTACGGGAAATAATACAACGTTAAACAATCGGTTGAATAATAGTAGTTCGGCTGGCCAATATGCGATTACAAGTGTAATACGAGTTCCAAATGGAGATTTTGTTTTGGGAGGAGATACCGCTTAATTATGATCGTTATACCTACATTACATGGATTTTATAAGCCACATGTTTCTACCACTCCAGTAGGAAATTTAAGTCTGGTTGGTTATAATAATTCATCGTTTGCTTCTGATACTGAAATTCTTTCTCTTCCAGCAGGTTCGGTGGTGGGTGATTTATGTATTGTCCAAGATGGACATGCATATACTCCAAATACTATCAGTGGATTTACAACATTGGGAATTGTTTATGGTGGAAATTGGATGGGATATTCTGCATGGAAAATTCTTACATCGAGTGATATTTCAACCGGAACAATAACTGCAACATTTTCAAATGGTTGGAATGGTATAATGTCATTGGCAGTTTTTTCTGGATTTTCAACCGGAGTAAAAAATTCAGGATATGTAGGAAACGGTACTAGTGTTACATCTGTAACAGGACCAAGTGTTTCAGGAATCACGTCAAACGATTATGTTTTGTATTTTGGGTCAGGAAGAATGGGTGGAGCCGTATCAATAGATCAAGGAACGATATTACAACAATTTAACAATTCAGCAGTTGCAGGTTGTTTGTGTGGGGGAACGGGAATTGTTGGAACGGTCAATCCAGTCTTTACTTATTCTGTATCGTCATTGGGATTCTATCAAACAGTAATTATAATAGAATGAATTACACTGTGTTAAAAATGTAAAGGTCTTCGTTCCAAACTATTTAGTGAAATAATTATGGCAACATACTCAAAAGTAATATTAAGTAACTCTACAAATGGTCAGCCAATTTTAGTTACTACAACAAGTGGGTCATTAACCTCTATTCATACGACTCTCGGGGGGACTACGTCGTTGGACGAAATCTATCTTTATGCCAGCAATTCAAGCACGGGAAGTTGCCTATTGAGTATATTGTGGGGAGGAACGGTTCAACCTAATAATTTAATTCAAACTACTATTTATCCTCAAACAGGACGCGTTATGATTGCAGATGGAATGCTTCTTCAAAATGGATTGAGTATTAATGCGTATGCTCAAACGGGAAGTATTATAATCGTAGATGGATTTGTAAACAGAATACAATGAATTACGATGCTTAAATCTTTATTATCATCCAGTTATTACGGTCAACAAATTAGAATCTTAGGGTCTAATACTGGAAGTGCTACACCAATTCATAGTGTGACCATGGGTGGGACCGATGAAATTTGGCTTTATGCATACAATAGTGACGCTATGGTACAATATCTAACTGTATGTTGTGGGGGGACTGCATCATATAATTGTGTATCTATTCCATTATATCCACATGTTAGAACCATGGTATTAGATGGAATGGTATTAGCTAATGGATTAACCATTAGTGCCTACGCTCCTGCCACTACTATAATGGTGGATGGATTTGTAAACAATTTATGAACCAGCATTTTTTAAGAAGAAACAGAAGATTTAGTGTGGGGGATTTTCCTGGATTTGGTCAACCACTTTATAATCCCACTGATTGGTGGATTGGAAATGGTGACTTTTCAAATATTTCTTCTCCATCAAACCCAATGGTAAATTATACCAATGTTACATTTGGTACCGGGGTTAATAGCCAAGCTTTTAATTTTAATGGTGCCAATTATGCATATGCTTTAAAATCATATATTCTCGGGCCTTTTACAATGACTTGTTGGTTTAATACTACATCTGCTATTGGCGGGACTATCTTTAGTACGCAAACGGCACAAACTAGCACAAGTGGAATTCGAGACTTTGCATTATACATTCAAACTAATGGTAAAATAGGGTATGGGTTTTATGCCGGAGGTGCTCAATTAACAGTGAGTTCAAATGCGTACAATGATGGAAAATGGCACTTTGCCATGGTAACTACATCAGACAACGGGGCAATATTATACGTTGATGGGGTCAGTGTTGGCGTAAACACTTCGGGTGGTTCAATTTCCAATGTTTCTAATTATCAATTTTATAGCAGAATTGGAGATGGAGATTTTGCTGGAGCATGGGGAATTTCGACATCAAGCGAATATTTTACTGGAATGATTCAAGATTTTAGGCTTTATAATAATTTACTATTATCATCCGCCCAAATAGTCCAATCATTTATCATTGGACCTGCATAATCTCCTCGTAGTAACTTAACTTTTGGATTTCAATCTAATATTTATACTCATATGTCACAACCAACTAAGCTTACAGATGCTGAGTTCTCTGAAATCAAACTGCTGCAAGGCAAGTTTCAGGAAATTACAATCAAACTCGGAACCCTCCAAATTGAAAAAATGAATTTGGACCAAATGGTAAATGAGTTTGTAGAAAAGGAAAAGCGACTTAAAGAAGAATGGCTCTCCTTAAAAAAACTTGACCAGAGCCTGCATGATAGAATCGTGGATACTTATGGTGAAGGTGGAATTAACATGACTGACGGAACTTTTATATCGTCGGCAAAAATGGTTATAGAAGAACAGAGAAAGATATAAATATTTGCATCTTCATTTTTTGGCAGATATTTATAATCTGAAATAGAAACTTTCTCTACCAACAATATTGAAAGAAGGATAATTATATGCCAATTGCAGAAGGTGGGAGATTCTCTCCAGACAATAACATCGTTAGCCCGGGTGTATTCACTCGTGAAATTGATCAGTCAGGTGTAGCCCAAGGCGTTGCTCAAATCGGAGGTGTCGTTGTGGCACCGTTCGCTAAGGGGCCTGGATTTTCACCGACGCTGTGCAATAGCGTAGCTGACCTCCAAAACCGTTTCGGTATTCCTGATGGAACACTTTACGGACCCTATACCGCAACCCAATATCTTCAAGAGAAGGGCTTCGTGACAGTGTGTCGTGTAGGTGCTATCACGGGTTACTGGCAGCGTTACCCTTGGTTCATTTGGGCCGAAGATGGGGAATGGACCCGAGCCATTGACACTGGTTGGACCAATCCAACAGCATCTTACATCACTCCTACGGGGCTGTATTTCTCAGGTTCGAATACTGTTAATGAGATTACTTCGAGCATCACACAATTTTCTGCGAGTATTACCCAATCCATTTTGTCTCTCATTACGGGTAACACCGGAACAACTCTTCTCTCATCATCCACAATTTATGGGGCAATCAATGGTTTAAACCAATCAGTCACTCAAAGTCTGTGGTATGGAACGGATTTCACGGGGTCTGTTATTTTCAACGCGTCTCCAATCCAATTTCAATTGATGCCCGGGGCGGTTGGTGCGGATGCCAATAATTTCGCTCTTTTCCCAAATATTACCAGTTCAACATCTGTTCCACGAAGCGGTTCAATCCTCTACAGTGGGCAAACTATTTCAGGATATATCAATGGACATTTTGTATTCACAGGTTCTTTAGGACTTAATCCTGAATTAGATACGTATAATTCCGCATCTATTGTAACGGAATTGATTGCGGAACACCGACTGCTTGGTAATTTGATCGTTGATGCTGGAAATGATTTTGTTACTTCTACATTACCATTCAATCAAGCTGCGTTCGTATCAAGTGATTTTGCTACTTCACAAGTCAGCCAATCACTTGATTTTTGTGACAATCCAACTATTAATTATTTGGGATTGTTCTTTGGACCTATCGGACCTTATGATGGAGAATTTGTCCCCGGAACGAATGTCACCTATGACCAATGCTTGCGTGAATGGGTGGGTAGCGGTTCTGCTTACAAAGTGCTTGGAGTTCTTGCTGATACAGAATGGGCAGGAATTAATACAAAACTCCAATCACCTGGCTTCTATGGTTCAACTCAAAGCTACAACCCAAGCATCTCGGGTAGTGATTATATTAATCATGAGTTTGACCTCGCATTGAGCCAATCAAATGATAGTGGATACGGAACTTATCACTTCTCTCTCGATGCAAATGACCCACAATACATTACAAATGTATTTGGAGATACGGGGAAAGTTGGTGATCAGGCAACATATGCGGAAGGAACCAAAATCGAATCTTCGTATCTGTATAAGATTTTTGAAGATGACATTGCTACAATTATCTCCGACCCAACTCACTGGAGAGTTCATGGAACTGTGATGCCATCTGGTTCATGGATTGATGAACCAATGAACTTCACTGACCAATGGTCTTTGAATCTTACGGCTGGTGATTCGGCTTACTCTCTCACAAATGCTTACACTCCTTGGGTCGTTTCGCAGCAAATCTCGACTTGGAATGGTGGAACTCCTCACCGCTTCCCACTTTTCCAATTCGCAACAATTGCGGACGGAACTTATACTAATCAACTGTTTAAGATTGAAATTAGCAACGTGAAGTTGGCTGGAACCGTTGCAGGAAGTGATTGGGGAACATTTGACGTTCTTGTTCGTGATTATAGTGACACAGATAAACGCACGCAAATCATTGAGCAATTCATTGGTTGCACACTTGACCCGTCATCGGCTCAGTTTATTGGCCGTGTGATTGGTGATCGTTATAATTACATCCGCTATGATGGTAAAATCGTAGAGTATGGAACTTATAGCAACAATAGCACTAATATTCGTGTTATTACTACGACTACTCCATACCCATTGACCGCAGTACCTTACGGCTTCCAAGCTTATACGACACCTATCAATGGACAAATGGGTAATTGGTGCAATCCAATAGCTTACTCACATGCTTCGCTCTATGGGCTGCAACCGGGTAAGTATCCATCAGGAATTGAC
>QGNH01000417.1_pt1 | contig 16440 bp, 30 predicted proteins | sample 1735481 | NCBI WGS metagenome assembly QGNH01 (sample SAMN09239004, study PRJNA386568) | Viral metagenome, whole genome shotgun sequencing project.
ATCACCGACAGGAATCGTGGCGCGGATCTGCGACACCCCGGCGCGGTGGGCGGCGTCCGCGAACGCGCGCAGGCACTGGTGATCCCAGAACTTCCACGACTTGGACACTTCGAGGTCGAAGTATTTGATCGCCTGATCAAGGATGGCGCAGTCGAAGTCCGTACCCTGCGCAATGATCTTGCCGTCTTTCGAGCGCTCCTCGCGCACGAACATCAGGTATGCTTCCAGGAGAGGGACGAGCCCTTTGTACTGGTACACGATCTCCTGGGAGTTCGGAGACTGCAGCAGCCTGCGCGCCTCCGCTTGACCGTCCCACCATTGCAGGGTGGATGCATCGACGACTCGCTCGGCCTGAGCAGGGTCGTCCCAGGGCACCTGACCGTAGAACACCGCGACCTTACACTTGTCGATGTTCTTGTTGAAGCCGCTGTCGTCAAACGCGCAGGCCCCGATTGCGAGCACGAACGAATTCTTGTCCGTGCCCTTGGTCTCGATGTCGATGCTTATGGAGCGCATCAGAATGGCAGCTTGCCTGCCCTCGGGGCGGACTGCTTGGCAGCCGCTGTCGGCGCAGCCCTACCAGGACGCTCAGGCTCCTGACCTGAGTCTGCACCCTGGTCGTCGCTGTCTTCGCCGCGCTGACCGCCGCTACCTACGAACTGCAGGCTGAGTGCCTTGACAATCGTCTTGTAGCCTTTGCCGCCGTCCTTCTTGTCCCAGGTCTGGTAGTCGAGCGTGCCCTCGATGAAAACCTCTGAGCCCTTGAAGAGGTACTCAGCAGCGATCTCGCCGGTGCGACCCCAGGCTTCGACATTGTGCCACTGAGTCTTCTCGTGGATCTCGCCTGACCGTTTGTCCGTCCACTTCTCGCTGGTGGCGAGAGAGAACGCTGTGACGACCGTGTCGCCTACTTGGCGCTTCTCGGGATCTTTCCCGAGATGTCCGAGCAGCATGACTTTGTTGACTGACATTTAGTAGTTCCTCGATGAATCTGTTTCGACCAATTGAACACCGGCATACACGCCGTTGACCAGTACACCAGCTGTTCCGAAGTCTTTAGCCAGCTGATTGAGTCCTGACTTCTTGAATTCTATCACGGACGGTATCATTCCTGGGTTTTCAACCAGGAATTTCAGGAACGCGACAGCGTCTACCACGAGCCCTGACTTCACCTTCACGAGCCCGGTCTTCACGCCATAGGCTTCCACCAGCTCAACCTTCGCACTGACCTGGGCCGCGACCTCAACACCTGCCTGCATGATCTCTTCTGCACCTGCGATACCGATGGCGGCGGCGGCTAGAGCCAAGGCTTCGTCCTCGATACGCTTGCGTTCAGCGGCTGCCTTGATGCGCGCCTCTTCCGCGAGCACGCGCCCGTATACAACGCTCTTGGCGTTCAAATCTTCCTTGACGATGTCGAGCCGGTCTGTGTAGATTTTGAACAGCTTGTTCAGCTCGGTCGTCATGTCGCGCAGCGGCTTGCCGATGTTCATACGCAGCATGTCTGCGGACTTAATAAGGCCAGAGACTTCCTTCGCGAGCGCACCGGCGAGACCGTAGGACTGCTGGTCCTTAATCACCACACGGGTGAGCTGGTCCTCAACTTCGAGGGTGTCGATGTCGAGCTGGCGCATAATCGCGCCTAGTTCTCCAGGCTGAACCGAGCGGGCGATCTTTCCGACCGCCAGCGTTACTACCGCGAGCTGCTTGCCAGAAGCGTTCGTGGCGTTCGGATCTACAGCGTCTACGATGCGGACGGTCATGACTTCACCTTCGAGATCAGTTTGAGACGGACGTCCTTCTGGCTCCGGTCGCACCAGCTCGGGACGGACTTGGTCTTTGCTTTGACCTTGACGACGCCGCCGCAGCCAGGACACAGGTACTTTCGGATTCTCAGAAGCATTTTCTCACTCCGGTTGGGGTGGTAACTAGGCCTTTGCCGAACCGTGATCCAGAATGTAACATACTCGCGATCTTTTCGCAACCATGCAGCATCGATGTCTGCATCTCGTCGTCAGGCAGAATGGTCTCCCGAGATAGGCGCATGGCGTGCGTCGCGCGCGGATCGAAGGAACTGAACCATCCGCAGGCGGAGGACGTAATGAGCATCTGGCCCTGCACCTGGACGACATACTTTTCATTGCTCTTCAGCCCCTGCAGGAAGAGCTTCTGGTGGTTCTCTGGCTTGTAGGGGCACTTGATCTCGCCGGTGATGTCCGCGCCGACGATGGCATAGTCCGGCGTGCAGGCGAGAATCGGAACATCCGTGTGACACAGGAATCCAGGCTCGTAAGTCTTGACGTCGTGCATCAGCTCGATCAGGTTTCGCGCCTGCGTCTCGTGGTCCTTGCCCCAGGAGAGCGCCGCGCCCTGAGCCTCTGCGGGCCATGTGAAGCCATCGGCCAGCTCAGCCTCAAGATCATCCAGCATCTTGTTCTTGGCGGCTACCGTGCCGTACAGGACGGTGTACAGGCGCTTCGAGGAAGTGACCTTGCCGCGCCGGGAGTTCCACCACAGGTCAGAATAAGGCTTCACATAACCCACCGATTCAGGGGGTTTAGTGTCATTCAAGACATCAGCTGCGTATGCTTCTGCGAACTCTCTCACAGAAGCGTCAGACAGCAGATCGTGCAGGGGAACCCTCATGCAAACCACACCGTGGCGTTGCGCCCCGAGCGCGTCTTACGTACCAAGTGCCAGTCATTGATGTCAGCCAGCAGGAACAACTCTCTCACGCGAGCGGACGCTGTCTGGTGGCGCATGCCAAGTGCGATCTCGATTTCATTGCACGTCATCCCAGCATATCCGGCTTCGAGGATCGCTCGAAACACTTTTGTCCGCATCGATGCTGCAGTCCGAGCAACAGAGGCAGCAGCAGCTTTTGAGGTTGCTGCATCCTCGTGCCCCGGTACGTCTGGGTATTTCATTCCGTCACCAAGAGCTGCAGAGACTTGATAGCCACGTCGTAGATCGCGAGCACCAGAGCGTAGGCCAGATCAGGATGTTCTTTGCCGGTGTCTTTCTCCTCAACCTTCGGCGCTGGCTTCGAGTCGTTGAGCTTGGACAGATCTCCAACTGGTACGTCGGCAGCGGCAGCGAGCAGGCTCTTCAAGAGCCAGTACTGCTGGTAGTCGGCGCTGACGTTCTCGGTGGCTCCGAGCATGCAGAACTTCACTGCCTGCTTGGTGCGCGCAGTCTTCAGCTCGCGGCCCTGGCGATCAACAGCGTATGCGCCCTGAATCCAGTTCTCGCGCGTCAGGAGAGCGCGCGCCATCTGCAATTTACCAAGGTACGTGTCGGGATGACGGACCCACCGGCCATTGCGGCTGCGCCCGAGAATCGCTTCAATTTTGCTGGTGGGTATCACTTGGCACCAGACTTGACCAGGAGGGTCGCGATGCAGTCGTCCTGCTGGACGTCTGTGAGTTCATCGAAGTACTTCACGCCGAAGTAGAGCTTCACCGCATCAGGGTCGGTCTTGGTCAGTGTCACGAGTCGCTTGATCTCTGCGAGCTTGATCGACAAGACCGGGTCTGCATCCTTCGTGATCAACACACAGTCGTCGTCCTCACCGGCAGGGGCTATCCCGAGCAGGGAGTTGAACTGGTAGCGGCGCAGGTACGTGATGACCTTGCCCAGGTCTTGCGGGTCTTTCGCCGGTGTGCTGAGTGAGTCCGTGCAAACGTCTTCCATCGACTCGACGTGCACCATCTGAGTTGACACGCCAACGAACGCGACGCCGCCGTGCACCTTGGTTGCCGTGGGCTGCATGATCAGAATACCCATCTCTGTCAGTAGCGGCTTGAAAATCGCGAAGATGTCCGGCAAGCTCGCGTACATGTACTTGAACTTGACCGCGTCAGCTTCCTGGTTTTTGATGATCTGCGGGGCCTTCGCTTGAAGGCTAAGTAGAGCTTTCGCAATGTTGGGTCCGAATGCCATATCAGTTCCTTTAATTTTGCGACTTCTTGGGGGGGATGGGGACGTCTGCGGCTGACTTGCCGATGTTCGTGCCGAGCACCTGGGTCTGCCACCGCCAGTAGTCGCGCTGGACGAGAGCCTCGAATGACTCTAACGCCAGATCGTTACGACGCATGAACGAGTAGAAGAACTGCCAGGGCGACAGAAACAGCCGCGCCTGAGTGTACTCTTCGAGAGACATGGACATCAGAATCGTCAGGATCGTCATTACCTGCGGAGTGATACGGTACTGCGAGCCGTCAGCGAGAGTCTGTGTGGGGATCGACATGTCCATTGGCTACCTCAGTTCAATCATCTGACCAGATGATAGCACACTCTTCTGGAGTTAAGGTAGGTGGAAGATCATTTTTTTTCCAGGCGCGCTGGAGGTTCATCAGGACTGTGCGGAATCGCAGCTCATCCCGGCGTTCAGTTTCGGTGAGGGAATCCAGGTCAACTCTAGCCATTTGACATATCCCTCTTAGATAATTACTGGTATAGACTTCCGAATCAGACTGCAGAAAAAAAAAACACTTAAAGTTCGAATCCTATTCCTGATGCTATCTCTACAGTAGAGATTAGATTCGGATCGAACTGTTAGCCCTTCGTACCTTCGGTACTCCAAGAGTAGGAGGTAGAACCCTCCGTAGGTTCCCTTATCTTAACACGGTTCCTGGACTGCCGACAGCTTTTAGTTTGACAGCACACGATACTCCGGGATATGTTATGCTCATAGGTATGTTCGAGCTACGCATCGGATTGACGCGCACCCATTGCGGTGTGGATATGACTCGCAGAACCCTAGAGGGTGGCAGGCTGGTCTACCTGACAGAATCTTGCTTGCAGTGCGGACAGAAGGACGAGAGCGTGTACTCAGGTGCGCGCCTTCTCCGATGGAAAAACCTAACCAAGGAACGTGCCAGTGAACCAGATAGAAGCTCAGTTCAAGTTACATCTGGCGCGTAATGCGCTCATGGATCAGATGAACGTCCCGACACAGCGCGTCGCTGAGTTCGAGCGCGCAGTTGAGGTCTTCACTCGAATGAGCTTTGTGCTCGCTCCCTCGGCAGACCTGATGGCACCGTACCTACTCGCTCTCGCACACGCACAGGATCTGACAAAATCGGGCTGATACCCCGGCGCGCGGTTGACCGGCTCGTGATAACTCCAACTCAAGGTCAAGCAACCCCTCGGCCCAGATTCACATGGGCCTTTTTTTATTCAAAAACTGTGGTACACTCCCCCGCATGAGCAAAAACCACCTGCATACGTTCGACTTGATCGGCGACGCCGGACTTGCGGCGATTGAAAGCGCGGTGCGGTTCAGCCTAGACCCGAGTGACCTGCCGCGCTGAGTTGCAGCACCGGGCTGCTGATGCTGCAATACTGAGGGAGCTGAGCCTATGAGAGACCGCGTACTCGATGCCATTAAACAAGCCAGTGCAGAAGTCGGCCTGCAGCTGGTGGTGAACCTGTGCATGCGCGCGCAGGAGATCCTGGACGCCGCAGACTCACCCCAGCGCTTCAACGAGTTCTGGCTTCTGTACCCACGAAAGGTCGGCAAGCCTGCCGCCGCAAACGCATGGAGACGAGCAGATGGCGATAAGCACTTCAACCTCATCCAGACCAATGTGGCATCAAGGTTGGCCTCCGAAGAGTGGAAACCTGACGCCACCGGCATGCAGTACATTTTACACCCCACGACCTACCTCAACCAGAGGCGTTGGCTCGATGCGTGTGTGCCGAAAGAAATGTCGAGGTTTGACCTGTAACGTATGAGCTACATTCAGTTTTTACTACAGCTACTGACCAAATCGCAGCACAAAATGAAAAGTAAGATGGAGAGGCCTGTATGATGCCGCGTCAACTACGTGAGGCGCTGGCTGGGCAAGTAGAAAGCATCTGCCGACAATTCCTTCCGAACGGTAGGAAGGTTGGGCACGAGTGGGTGGTCGGATCTCTAGCTGGAGAGGATGGCCAGAGTCTGAAGGTTCAGCTCGTTGGTGAGCGCCGGGGCCTCTGGAAGGACTTTGCGAACAACGAAATAGGCGGAGACCTGATTGACCTGATTCGTGAGAGTCAGGGTCTGTCTATCTCAGATGGCATCAAGGCAGCGAAGAGATACCTGGGCGTGGCCGACACACCGCTCTCATTGAAGCACGCGGAAAAGGTATACAAGAAGCCTGAGCGTCCGACGTCGCTCTCTGCTGTATCAAAACTCGACATCGCTCACCAGCTGTTGGTGAAGCGCGGACTGGAGAAGGCAATTGAACCCTACAAAATTGCGATGGCAGATGACGGCAAGACGATTGTATTTCCGTACCTTGACGCACAAGGGGAGCTGGTGCATATTGGCTACCGTGATGCGGCAACGAAAAAGTTCTGGACCAGTAAAGACACGCGGCCTTCCCTGTTCGGGTGGCAAGCGATACCTGACGACGCCACCAGTGTCGTCTTAACTGAGGGTCAACTCGATGCAATGGCAATGTGGGTTTACGGTTTTCCAGCTCTCAGTATTCCATACGGGGCAGGCAAGGGTCATCACGACTGGATCGCAACAGAGTGGGATAATCTGGAGCGTTTCGATATCCTTTACATCGCCTTCGACCAAGACGAAGCCGGACAACAGGCTGTCGGAGAAGTTATCAATCGTCTCGGACGCCATCGATGCCGCTTGGTCACGCTACCACGCAAGGATGCGAATGATTGCCTCACAGACGGCATTCCTACAGACGTTATTAGACGAGCGGTGGAGGAGGCAACAGCTCTCGATCCCGCCCAACTGAGACAGGCCGACGGATACTACGAAGAGGTTCACGATGAGTTCTACCCCAAAGACAAAGGCAATATTGGATTCGCTCCTCCGTGGCCCTGGCTGGGAAAAGGATTCCAGTTTCGATACGGTGAGACGACAGTACTGGCTGGCATCAACGGCCACGGAAAATCTGAGGGAGTTGGACATATCGCTCTCTGCGCTTTGGCTCAGGACGTTCGGACCTGCGTCGCTTCCCTTGAATTCAAGCCACGACGCTGGCTTGCTCGCATTGCTCGCCAAGCGCTCTGCACAGTGTCCCCAGAACCTAGCCGTCTACGAGCGCTCCATGACTGGTATGCTGACAGACTCTGGGTCTTCGACGTCGTTGGTAAGGCTCGCATGGAAGAAATGCTCGACGTGTTCCTGTATGCATATCGTCGCTACGGAGTTAAGTTCTTTGTCATTGACAACATGTCCAAGTGCGGACTCGATGAAGACGACTACAACGGACAGAAGAGATTCATAGAGATGGCGACAGCGTTCGGTATCGAACACAACGTCCACATGCTGATCGTCGCGCACATGCGCAAGGGCGAAGGCAAGAGCGAAGAGAAGGGCGGCAAGTGGTCCATCAAAGGGACCGGCGCGATCACGGACTTAGTTGACAACGTCATCCTGTGGTTCCGCGACAAAGGTAAAGAGCAGAAGCTCCGCGAGTACCTGAGCCCGAACCAGACGCTGCCTCCCGAGCAGATCGCGATCCTCATGGAGGAGCTGAAGAACAAGCCTGATGCAACGTGCGAGGTTCACAAGCAGCGGAACGGTGACGGCACCGAGCCCTATCAGCGCCTGTGGTTTCATACACAGTCTCACCAATTCCTGTCTGAGCGCAACGGTCAAGTCGCGAGGTACTTATGAGAAGCGCATGCACTAAGTGTGGCGGACAGAAAGGGGTAAACCGCCACAGGTCGTGGTGTGCTGCGTGCCTGAATGCCGCAGCCAAACAGTCAAGGGTGAGCTTTCCTGATGCAAATAAAGCCTCTATGAGGAAATGGCGGGAAACAGCCCGAGGCCGCGCCGTCAGCCTGATTAAGTATTGCGGTCGCAGGCATGACCTCGTGACTATTAATGTTGAGTGGGTGTTGCGAAAGATTTTAGCCGGACACTGTGAGTTATCCGGTTTGGCTTTTGATCTTCATGCACGCGGCGGGCGCTCTCCGTATACTCCAAGTCTGGATAGAAAAATTGCAGAGCTTGGATACACTCCTGAAAACACCAGGGTGGTGGTGTGGTGCGTTAATGCGGCGCTCGGTACGTGGGGCGACGACACTCTTAAGGTTGTGGTGGAGGCTCTTCATGGAAAACTCTAGGATTGTCGCGTGGAGCGGGGAGGTTGAATTTGACGGCGCATCATGGGGCGACCGAAATGGCTGGCGAGTTAGGTTTCGCTTAATCCAACTTCCCGGTAGCGCAGAGAAGGCAAATCCTTTTAAACAGTACACCAAAAGATCCGGCGACAGAGCAGGCACAATGTTCGTTGTGTCAGCTCACCCGGTGGCTTTCGGAAAGCCATATGAGGGAGATGTCATGCTTGCTGCTTGGGGAGACTCGACTCGCGGGTGGGTTGTGTCGTTTGAGTTCCCTGAGGAGCCAGTAGCGTTTGCGGGGTGTTTGCGACGGACATCTGATCGTGCTGGGACTCGCTACATGGTAGCGGCAGTTGAGCTGGATCATGACAATACCGTTATCAACCAGGAGCGCCGAGAGAAGGTAGAGCGGGACATGACTGCGGGCCGCAAGGCCGACAAGAAGCTGAGCGGCACCGCAGCTATCCTCGGCAAGAACCCCCAGTTTTGGGAATGGTTGCGCGAGACGATTCAGGAAGGCGGGTGGAACGAGACCACAGCCACCACATGGCTCAAGTCTCACATTGGGGTAGACAGCCGCTCGGAGCTGGACGACCCACGAAACACACTGGCTATTCAGAAATTTACTACACTCCACGCCCAATTCAGGGAGTGGACCGGAGAGACCTATGAACGTCCTTAAAGACTTTTGGAGTAGGGTGACTTGGCCCATCACATGGTATCGGCTCTTTACTCGCCGCCTGGATATCTTGGTATACAGGACAGAGACATTGGTGGACACTATAATGTCCAGATGTGCTCACGAGCATGTTGAGATCGTGGATGCTCACATCATGAACTCCCGGCGAGGTCTTGACTATGGGTACAAGTACCTGAAGGTGTTTGCTCGCTGCGACACCTGCGGCAAAGATTGGTTTCTGCAGGGTCGTACAGATGGCCTGCATTCCTCCAACCCAACTGACCCGGTGTTTTATGGCAACAGCTGAACTGAAGCGTCACTGGAGTCGGGTTGCTGCGCTGAACTGCTGCATCTCGAACCAACCGAATCCGTCCATCCATCATGTGCATGGCGGATCGATGCGCGACATCAAGCTGCACAAAGGGCTCGGGCAGAAGACTTCCGACTGGTTGGTTATACCGCTGCACCCGCGTTATCACTACGACGGACCTGACGCCATCGACGGCGGCGGGATCACGGTGCGCGAGTGGGAAGAAAAGTACGGCACCCAGCTTGAGTTCCTGGAGATGGTGTGTCGGCGGCTTGGCGTGGATGTGTTCGCGCTCGCCGGTCTCGATCACAAGGTGAGCTTCAAGTGAACAAGTACCACGTAGACGCAATCGGCGGGCTCTTCGATGAGGACCGCCTGGGAGCCATGACCCGAATCGCGGAGTGGCCCAGCGACCGGACAACGTGCAGCCGCACGCCATACTTCGAGCTGCGGATCGAGAAGCACGAGGGTGAACCCGGCGCGAACTTCGATGACATGTTCCGGCTCTTCTACGAGCAGATGGTCCTGTTCCGCAAGGCATCCCAGAAGCCTGCGACTCTGTACTGGCGCACTGGTGACAGAATCACGATTGATCTCTTTACCTGCTTCGAGCAGAACATCAAGATGTACCAGCTCCGCACGCGCATCGCCATCCCAGGATGTCACGTTGAAACTGTCCCGTTGCTTGAGGGGGTAGTTAGACTATGAGGGTTTGGACGCCAGAGCAGAAGGCACGCAAGAAGGTCATGGATGTAGAGTGGCGTCGTCTGAATCGCGCCAAGTACATAGCATACAACCAGAAGTGGTTGATGGACCATCCGTGGCTCCTCGCGTTTAATGTGTCCGTGCAGCGCGCTCGAAGCCTAGACAGGATGCCACCGTGGGCGGACCGTGGTAAGATAAAACTAGCGTATCGTTTTGCCGCCTACCTACAGCAAGAGACTGGCGTGAAGATGCACGTTGACCACATAGCACCGTACTGTGGGGCAACCGTGAGCGGCCTGCATGTTCATGAGAATCTGCAGGTCATCCCAGCGTGGATGCACTATCCGAAAAGCTCCAAGGAGAAAGCAGAATGTCGATTATAGGAATAAGGGACAAGCTCGATGCAGCTCGACTCGATGATCCGAAGCTCTGGACTCCGGCTGACCTGTTGGACAAGACGAAGCAGTTGGTTGAGAAAGAAGTGCTGCGTGGCAATACTGCGCGCGTGATCGTCATGGTGTGCATCGAGAGCAAGGACGGTGAACTTCGCGATACCTACGTTGCGCAGCGCGGCATCTCTGACGACATCACGGTTATAGGCTGGATCGAAATGTTCAAGGCAGAGGCCATCGAGATGATTGACGCGGACATAGATTAAATGCGCTTCCTGTATATGCCAAAGATCACCCCGGATGTCGAGGCGGATGCTCAGGCTGCGCTCGTAGAGCACATCCGTGCTCTGGGATTCGGAAATAGGATTATGCTGATTCCGAACGGCACTCAACTTCCAGGCGACGCGAAGCACCGCGCCATGTACTCAAACTTTTTGAAGAAGCAGGGGCTGCTCCCCGGCGCGTCTGACTTGTTTTTCGCGTGGCCCATGCACGGATACCACGGAGCTTTTTTTGAGATGAAGCGCTTGAAAGGCGGACGGGTTAGTCCTGACCAGCTGGCGTTCACGATGAACATGAGAACCTACGGATACTGGGCAGACGTTTGCAGCGGACTGGCAGAGGGCGTCGACAGCTTCCAGCGCTACATGCAGGACGGGGAGTGGCTATGGTGTCCATGATCCGCAGTCGAGGCACCGGCCTTGAAGACCTGAACGAGCAGCAGCGCGCGTTCGCGGTGGAGTGGGTGAAGTCCCGCTCGCCACGCAAGGCGCTGGAAGCAGGTGGGTACTCACTGGCCGGAGAACACACTGGTAGCGCGCGCAGGGTACGCTCCCTGTGCCTGGAGTACATCGCTCAGCTTGAGGCGTCGATCAGGCGCAGCGCTCTCGTGAGTGTGTCGTCCATCCAGACATCCATCGCCGTGATGACTGATATCACGTTCAAGAATTTCATCGTCTCAGACCCTGAGACCGGCGCAAGCAGGCCGAAGAAGATGTCAGAGATTACCGACGAGGAAGCATCCGCGATCCAGGAGTTCGAGCTGAACTATATACCGGACTGGGACTGGAAGCCAGACCCCAGTAAGCCTAACGAGACGTGCCCGATGATCGCAGTGCTTGGCGAGGTCAAGCTGATCGACAAGCTCAAGGCGAAACAGATGCTTGGGAAGACCATCGGTATGTTCGCCAACACGCCGCTGCTGCCCGCTGGATCTAAGGTCGGAGACTCGGTCGGGCATGCTATGCTATCTAAGCTCCCGACTGCTGATTTAATGTTACTCGAATCGATGATGCGAAAAGCTGCAGATCTTGTATCTAAAGCTCGCGATGCGAACGCGATTCCTGTACACTCTGAAGTCCTGGTGGCGGGAGCTACGGGCATAAGGTCGGAGATTATTCCTGCAGGGTCTCCGGCAGCCCAAGCTCCCGCTCCCAGGCAACCCTCTACAGACAAGGAAACAGAATGACCAAGCGACGCGACAGGATAGAGAAGCTGGTAGCCAAAGGGAAGTCCGGCGAGGAGATCGGTCGCGCGCTGGGGATAGACGGAGGGAGTGCTCGTAGACTTATCCGTCAGGTCAAGACCGAGTCTGGTGCCAAAAAAACCACTGTTAGCCACATCATGGTGCCTGACTGTCAGATCCGCCCAGGGGTCTCTACCGACTTTTTGACCTGGGTTAGTCACTATATCGCGGACAGAAAGCCAGACGTCCTGGTGCAAATCGGGGACTTCGCGGACATGAACTCTCTCAGCTCCTACGACGTTGGCAAAAAGGCACACGAAGGCAAGAGGTACATGGCTGATATCGCGACCTCCAATCTCGCTATGGAGCGCCTGATGCAGTACGTGCCGCAGTCAACCCGTAAAGTGCTGACGCTCGGCAATCACGAGGACCGCATAGATCGAGCTGTCGAGTCCGACGCCAAGCTGGAGGGCGCACTCTCCATCAAGGATCTGAACTACGAGCAGTTCGGTTTCGAGGTCTACCCGTTCCTACAGCCGGTGGTGATCGACGGGGTCGCGTACTGTCACTACTTCCCACGGTCGGCGTCCGGCACGGTCGGGCAGACCAAGCGCGGCGCACCGAATGCTCGCGCGCAGCTGATCCGCGAGGGCCGCAGCGCGGTGAGCGGGCACCAGCAGGGGCTGGACATCGCCTGTATGCCGCTCGGTGGGGTCCTGCAGTGGGGCATCATCGCGGGCAGCGCGTACCCTCATTTCGAGAAGTACCTGAGCCCACAGGGCAACACGCACTGGCGCGGCATCCTGGTGTTCCACGAGGTGCACGAGGGCTATTTTGACCTGATGACGGTCTCTCTGAGTTACTTGAAGCGCCGGTACGGACATTTAACCTCCAAGCGCCGCAAGACCTGATATACTCCCCCTTACCTTACGGAGAAGCAAATGAAAAATTGGATCACGTACCTTGTAGCCTTAGCTCTTGGCATCGCGCTTTCAGCAGGTGCTCACGCAGAAGATAAGGCCGACCCGCTACATACGCGCGTGATGCTACTCACCGCTGCGTTCGATGACTCGAACGGCGAAGTTGTGAAATGGTTTGTCAACGGCTTTCCTGATAAGGACTCCTGCACAGAGGCCACGATTGCATTGGCGGCAACTGCCAGTCAGCAAATTGGCGAACACGCGCACATCGGTATGAGCCTGTGCTTCGGAGACGCCACGGTATACGGCGGCATCGCGCAGCCGGTCGCTGTCGCTCCTTCGCTCGTCAAGATGGACGTGATGTCGATTCCTCAAGAGGCTAAGGTCATTCCGTTCGATACGGCAGACGAGGCTGCAATCGCAGCGCTCAAGAATATTGACACTGAGTACGGCGACGTGTACGAGTGGGGCGGAGCGATTGGCAGGCTTCCAAGCGGCAAGTATGTTTATTTTCCTCCGTCCACCGAGTATGCTGGAGACAACACGTCCATGCCGCACACGGTTCCGCGTGGTGTCGACTTCGTTGCCAACTACCACACGCACCCATGCCTTACAAAGCATGACGTTGAGTTCTTCTCTCCTCCTGACTTGTTCAGCGTGATCTTTGGACACGACGAGGCTACTTTCATGGGTGACTTCTGCACAGGAAACGTGCATAAGTTTGAACTCGGTGACAAGCCTGACTTCGAGCAGATCCATAACGTGTGGATCACCAAGGGTCGCATCGTCGGACAGTTCACCGGCAAGCACAAGATGTACGAGCACTTCAATATAGAGCAAGAGTAATGCTTCCGACCACAGACAAAGATCGTAAGGCCATCCCGCTCTACACGTTCATGTTCGGCTACTTCGTCAAGGCGTGGCTGGCGGTGTGTAATGTCGCGGTGGTTGGCAACAACCAGCACAACCCCGGAGAGCAGCTGCACTGGGCGCGCGAGAAATCTACCGACCAGATGAACACCGCGTGGCGTCACCAGTTCGATTATGGCATGGGCATTAAGAAGGACACTGACGGTCAGTGGCACCTTGCCAAAGCCATCTGGCGGCTGTCGGCGCAGCTCCAGCTCGACATCGAGCAAGAGGAGCGCGAAGAGATCATCTCTGAGTTACGCGAGGACGCGGTGCGCCGGGAGATTGAGGCGGAGCTTGATTCAGCCTTGTCTCCTGAAGAGGCGTTCCTGCAGTCTATCGCCGACGTTCGGCATTCCCTCGGCGAACTCAATAAAGGCTACGCCTTGCTACCAGTGTGAGGCGCAGGGTGAGATGAATATCGCAGAGCGAATCCTTTCCCCTACACCAGGAAGAGTGCAATGACACCTAAGTTCATGACGTTCAGCAACGGGGTCACGGTAGACCTCAACTCGTTCGATACGGCAGACGAGGTTGGGATCGAGGAGCTTGCGCTGTCACTGGCGCGAGTGAATCGGTTCGCCGGTCACACGAAGAAGGGGGTNNGTACTCAGTCGCTGAGCACAGCGTGTGGGTCAGTCTCAATGTACCGTACAGGCTCGCTCTCCCGGCACTGATGCACGACATCGAGGAAGCCGTGTTCGGTGACATCCCGACACCGGCCAAGCATTTGGCACCGGCAGTCATCGAGGCTGGCGACAAGATTCGTCAGGCCATCTGGCGCTCGCACGGTGTGACCTGCACCGCCTCAGAGTGGGAGTATGTCAAGGAAGCTGATCACCTTGCGTTGATCGCAGAGGCGCGCGACCTCATGCACCCGAACATCACGCGGTTCATTCCGTTCGACCGCGACATCTACATCCCGCAAATCTTCCCAGTGATGAACGAGAACCAGATTGTGGACATCTTCCTGCAGCGCTACAACGAGCTGCGCGCATGACAACTATTGCGTACCGGGCAGGTATCCTAGCTGCGGACAGCCGCACCACAACACACACCGATGCCGGTGGTGCGCGAGTGTTCATCTGCGAGAAGCTGTTTCGGAAGTCCATCCTGGTCAACGGGGTTCAGCAAGAAGTAATCTTGGCTACTGCAGGAGAGACGTTCAGCGGGCTAGTCTTCGTTGATTGGCTTGGCTCCGGTAAAGACCCGCCAGATAATCTGATCCACGGCGATGCTGACTTTTCCGTTCTGGTGTTGCAGGCTGACGGACTCTATGAGTGGGACAAATGGTGCAGGGGGGAGAAGGTTCTCAACGAGTTCTACGCTATAGGGTCCGGCGCGAAGGCGGCGATGGGCGCGATGTATATGGGGGCTGGTGCAGCCAAGGCAGTTGAGGTATCATGTCTGATTGACCCGTACAGCGCACCGCCCATTCATACGATGAAACTCAATGCAAAGCGAAACACAACGGCTTCAGCACAACGCAAGACGGCGCGCATACGGAAAGCGACACCCGCGCCGGATAGCCCAACAGAACAAGCGATAGGCTCAGTCGAACCCTCAAAGGTTTAACGACTGCATGGTTCGTGCTCTGCACAAGAGTCGTGGAGCGCCAGAGCCAACGCGCCCACGTCCAGACTTGTGCGAGTGCTGCGGTAGAGCGCCGGACGGTATACTGAATGCGCTCAGGTACTTCGATGTTATAATAGTGAATGGCAAACCAGCCGAAGCAGCCCCGTCCGATCAAGCAGCCCGCATTTCAGGAAGTGATTCCTGCCAAGGGGGCGGCTCTTAGTAAGGCTGCACCAAAGGTGACTTATCGGCGCAAGAAAGTTTTGGACAAAACAGTGCGTTAAATGCGGAAGCTGGGATCGGTATCCTCGTAAGCCGAAAGGGGATAAGCTGGGCTCTTGTAGGCCGTGTGCGTTAAAATATGGATCTGAGCGTAGGCCGGGGCCAACACCGCGCGAGCTTGCTGGTATTCGGCGCTGGAGACTGAACAACCCACAGCGGTTGCGCGAGTATTCCGCAAATAGGACGGCAGCAAAGATGCAGCGAACTCCCGCGTTTGCTATAGGTTGGGTGACTCGGTTGTTTTACGAGGGGTGTCCCTCTGGTTTCGAGGTTGATCATATTGTACCGATGCAGGGCAAGATGGTATCAGGTCTACATGTGTCGTGGAACTTGCAGTACTTGACTCCCATGCAGAATGCAGCAAAAAGCAATAGGTGGTGATGTATGCAGTCTCGTGCCAGAAAATCAATGAACATGCCGGTCGCCCCTGGCGGACCCAGTAAGGGGCCGCGCAAGAGCCTGAACCAGTTCGTCATGGGTGCCCCCAAGCAGCCTCCGAAGGCCCCCAAGGGCTTCGCTCCTGGCAGCATGCCCAAGGCACCGGCCCTCCAGGGTCTGGGCGTCCCAGCCAATCCTATCCTGTCTGGTAAGAAGATCACCCCCACAGTGAAGTCTGCCCGCCCTGGGGCGTTCAAGGCCCCCATGCCCAGCGTCTCGAACCAAGGACCGGCACTCGGCGGACCCAAGCTCGCGCGCGCGGCGGCGGCTCTCAGCACACAGAAGTCGAAGGTAAACAAGCAGCTCGGCTCAGCCGGTAATGCCCAGGGATTACAGGGAGCCACCGGAATAGCTGACGACCAAGACCCTACGTAACCCGTGGACTTCAAGACCCCGGAGATCACGTTCACCGAGATGGGCGCGGAGCTGTGCCGCAGGAACCTCCGCAGGTTCTCCAAAGACGCATGGCACGTCATCGAGAACGAAGAGCTGCAGTGGGAGCCATATCTCGATGCCCTGTGTGACCATCTGGTCTACACGTACCTGGGCGACATCAAGAATCTCATCGTATCCATCCCGCCGCGCTTCCTCAAGTCAACGCTGGTGTCCGTGCTCTGGCCGAGCTGGATCTGGGCCAACAATCCAAAGTGCAAGTTCCTCACCGGCTCCTACGAAATGGGGCT
>QGNH01000863.1_pt1 | contig 16436 bp, 23 predicted proteins | sample 1735481 | NCBI WGS metagenome assembly QGNH01 (sample SAMN09239004, study PRJNA386568) | Viral metagenome, whole genome shotgun sequencing project.
GCTTTTTTGGCATAGAAGGCTTTCACCTTGTCCATCAATTCCTGGTTATTTTTCCATTCTCCATGCGGAACGCCTGCCTTTTGCAACGCCTCCATGACAGGGAATCCGTCCCAATCTGCATCATAGGTCCGCGTGATGCCAAAGCAGGTTTCCCCACCCGAATCCCCGACTTCTTTAGAGTATGGACCCTCGGCATCAATGATCCCTGGAAAAACAGCCTCAAAACTCATCGGCCCCTCGGTTTTGGATTAGAGGAAATCTGTTTCCCATCCCGCCAGCGTTGGGCATCCCGCAATTGGCTGATTTGTTCTTTGAGATCATCCAAACGCTCTTTCCAGAGATCATCCGATTGCTTAACTACTTCCTCGGCTGTCTGTCTGGCAGTTTCTTGAATGTAAAGTCGCATGGCCTCTTTGTCATTGATAACTTGCTGGGTATTTCCGACATGAAAATCTGACGGCCTTACGACACCAGCCATCAAAGCCCAGATCATCCCTACAAGAGCGGCACCAGACAATGCCCCTCCTACGGGATTGGTCAAGAACCTCAACCACCAAACACGTTCTGTGGTTGTCATCGGCGTCTCCTTCGGTCATCGGCTGTTGGAATAGGGGTCGGAGTAGGCGTCAATGTAGGTGTAGGTGTAGGTGTGACTGTGGGCGTAAAGGTAGGCGTAGCTGTCGGGGTGAACGTTGGTGTGGAAGCTACAGGGGTCGGGGTAGTGTCATCCCCTATTGTCTGTCCCCAATAATTAGTAGTCCCATTGAGTGTGGCCAAGGCTATATATCCACTAGACCATGCGGAATCCGTGAATTGTAACTTTTGCACGCCATCCGCAAACCAAGTAATAGTGGTTCCTTGCTTATGGATTCCAAGCACAAAATTCTTGTTGTCGGCAGGCGTCCAAGCAACATTTCCTAATTGAGTGCCATAGGCAGTGCCCGCAGAAGCCTTAAAGGCATAGTAGGTTCCGCTGAGATAAAGAGCCTCATATCCGGCTACCGAAAGATGCCCGGCAGTGAAAGCATTGGTAGTGCAAATTTCAATGTCATTACGTGTCCCAAAACCACCCGTGGAACAAGTAACGCTCACATCAATATCTGTAAACGAATGATTTGTATCAATAGCTGTAGCCCAGCCAGGAGCCGTTGAAACCCAAGCGGCAACCGTTACACCAGTAAATAGAACGGTTGGCGTAACTGCCCAAGCCGATCCAGATGACTGATTCGACCATCCAGAAGGCATCGAACCCACCACATTAAATGGCTCATTAACTAAAACAGTTGCCCGAAGGGAAACTGTCCCGAGGCATAGAATGGCCGTCAAAATCTTTTTCATCTGCGTCTCCGTCTATCCGAAAATGGGCTGCTCGTTGGAGTGGCAGTGGGATGTAGACAGGCAGCATAGTCAGTGAATTGTCCGGGGAAAATGGCCATCCCTATTCTAGCGGCTTGATTCACATTGTCCGTCCCATCGTAATAGACGAACAAACTTCCACTAGCCACGTCCTGGATAATGCAAGGGTCCGCCGATTGGTCACAGGCAGTTAAACCAAATTGCGTAGGACTGTAATTGAGTGTTAGATTGGTATCCCTATACCAATTATACATATCCGGGGAAGCTGAATGCCAGATGGTGGAAGGAACGCCAATCAGATAAATCAGGTTCCACGTTGATCCTTGTTTCCAGAAGGCGCGAGGGGAGCCATAGAGCTGTCCCACTGGAGCAAGTCCGGTGATGAAAGTATCCGCCACACGATGGAGGATATTTCCTCCATCCGTACTCTTAAAAAGCCAATCCAAATATTTTGGATTTCCCGTAGGACCATAGTAAGCATCCACAACGGCCCACCAAAAACCTGTATTAGTGTCTTTCCAATAGCCAGAGTTTTGCCATCCCGCAACGCCGAATTGATTAGCGTCAGCGGCATCAATGGCTACTCCGCCACCACCATAGGGAGGTAGTCCGTTGGTAGAAGTGCGCCACGAAATATTCAGGTTGGAATCCATGTAGTAGATGCGGTAATCGGTTGGACCCACTTTGACCTGACTGCTACGCAAAGCGAAACCGGATTCACCGCCAAATCCAATGCCAAGGGCCGGATTGGTCCCATAGCGCGTCCATGTGCCCGGCAAACCAGTTGGCGAAGTCATAAGGCCGATGCACTGAGAACCAGAAGCAAAAGCATTCGCGCTATAAGTCATGTGGTAAAGACCATCTGCGTCACATTTGATGACACTGGGCTCAACCATGCAAGCGCCTTCCCAGGACATTGTAGGAATAGCCAAAGGAGTAGGATTAGGCGTAAAGACAGCCCCAAATGGAGTACCACAAGGCGTTACGATGAATGCAGGAGTAGGTGTCGGAACAGGGGTGAAAGTAGGTGTATTCGTCGGCAAACAAGAGTTATCGACTTCAAGAATATTTGTGAATTGAGCATTCGTAGTAGATAGTTCGCCAAATCCCCAAAAACCACCAGTATAGGTTGTGTCCCGGATAGAAGTAATTTTAGCCCCGTCAATATAACAATCAATATTGCCGAAATTATCGACAAATCGGAAAGTGAAATTGGCAGCGTTTGCAATGGTTACAGCGATAACGCGGATACGGGTATTGGGTCCATCCCTATATAGATAGAATGAAGGTGAGATGCCGGGCAAAATTTGGACGTAGTAACCATCCGTAGGAATAGAACTTCCATCAAAGCCGGATGTATTGAAGAAAAAATTTGTGCGTCCACCGGAAGCGTTGCATTTGAACGTCAGGTCAATGTAATTGACATAGCTTGTGGAGGTTACAAATTTTGCGTGGGACCATCCACCAGCATTGTCATCCTGTGCTACCTGTCCACCAAGGCCAGTTTGGACGGAAAATCCACCCACTGAACCTGTGACACCTTGATAGGAGGGCGGATTGGCAAACAAGGATGTAGCCGTGGGATAGGCAGAAAAGTCCTCATAATATGTCTGTCCACATGGCGTCGGCGTGGAAGTCGGCGTTGGGGTCAAAGCATATGCGTTTCCGCACAAAAGAAACAAGACAGCCACATATTTCACGGCACCTTCACTGTCTGAATTTTCTTAACTCCGGTCCCCCAAGGCATCGAAAATTCATGGTTAGCGGTCAATTTGGCGCAAGCCTTCACCATCTGGTCCCTTGTCATCTCGGTGCAACCAGGAATAATGGAAACCTGACTATCCAGCGAAGTATTCAAGGTATCCGGCCCGGTCAAAATGATATATTGGATCAAGGCAGATTCATCCACATAAATAGACTGCTTCATCTGCTTTTCCAGAGACGTAAACGGGGAAATATATCCCATCACTTTAGTCACGGGGTGAATTCCCCGGTGTGGAGGAACCACCGAGAAATAGCGCGTGAAGGCATGCGCCTGGGATGAAAGCAGCAATACAGCAAGCAGCAATCGCTTCATTTTAGTCCGCGAGAACGAGGCGATAGGTCAGGACGATATTCAACACGGGGCCAGCCGGGCAATCCAGGGAAATCCCTTGATTCTCAGGCCCCACGATGGAAGGCTCAATCTGAGCATTGAAACCGCTATCGGCTGTGAAAAATCCACTAGAAAAAATATTGCTGGCATCTGTCAACTGATTCGGACCGAAGTAAATATCCACCTGTCCCGTAGCATTGCCAGAAACCTGCGCTTGAAGAACTTCAAACTTCAAGCCCGGTTGGGCAGGCAAACACTTGAAACCAGTCTGCTGGCCACCGCTGGCATCACAAGTGATTTTCTTTGTCAGTGTCTTAGACATGGTTTCCTCTTAGGGATTGACGAGAACGTAGGCAATATCTGCCTCAAAAGTTGTCACAGCCGCGCTAATATCCAGGTAGACACCCTGATTCACAGCCAAGCCAGGGAACCAGCAAAATCCCGGAGCCCAAGCCACACCGGAGTTCACGCCAATCTGCCCACCAGCCGGGATGATGTTAGAAGCACCAGCCGCCGAACGGGTAGCCGCACCGCTTTGATGATGCAAAGTCATGGTGCAGATGGTATCCGAGGACAGATTGATTCCCACTACGGCAATGATCTTTCCTGCCACACCAGCCGCAACCTGAATTCCGTTAGCTGAAGCCCCTGTAGCCGTGAAGGTGACGCAGCTATAGTAGACATGCTTGCTTGTCTGGAATGCCTGCGCATCTGCGTCCGCAGGCACTCCTACCGTGCCCCATGACTGAGCACTATGCCCAATCGAAGCTACGGCCAGAAGAAGAATCAGGAAACTTTTCATTTCTTACCTCAAGGGTTTGACGTTTTGGACCCGATGGACCAGATTTGCCGTTTTGTTAAATTTGGCTTCCGCCCGTTGACGCAGGTAATCGGCCATGAAAGCTTCCGTGCGAGGAATTTCCTCTGTCTGTCCCTGCAAACACCACCAAGCGGCATAGCTCACCAAGGCGGCAGAATAGACGCGGGCTAGAGGAATGGCATCCCCATCATTCATGAGGTCGGCAGGCTTAAAGAGACCGTAAATCTGCCATTTCTTCGACTGACTAGGGCGCGGATAGACATTTAGGAAGATGCCTGCCCGGACGTAGTAAATGTACGGGTCTTGAATGGCGGGACGCCTTGATTGCTCTACCCGTGTAGCTACAAACTGTGACTGTGAGACAACCTTGAGGGGGAAACCCTCTACACTGACACTCGCCAAGAAAAGCAAATCGGAAGGAAGCGGCCATTCCATTGCAAAGGGGAAAGCCCCGGTAGGGTCCACTGGAGTATCCACTTCCCGAACGTCATAGTCCTCAGAGGCCCACAAAATTAAGTCCTCGATAGCGCGATTCAACCCGTCAAGGCGTATATCCCGCGTATATCGAGGACTGTTTTGGAGCTTGAAACCAACGTCCGCCAAGAGGCCCGCTGTATCATATCCCATTTGCGGAGCCTCCTAGCGCGTTGTTAGGACTTCTTGGCGGCGAGAGCGGAGGCCGTCATTTCGGCCAAGTCCTTGTTGGTCAAAGCCTCGGCCTCTTTGCTTGAAGCGATTGCACCCGCACCCAGCGCCTTATCCAGTAAGTCACGGCGCACATCGGCAGCGGCTTTCGCCTCCGCTTCAATCTTATCCTGCACGGCCTTGGCTTCCTTAGCGGCAATAGCTTCCGCATCGGCCTTCGCGTGCTTCTTGGCATCAGCGGCATTCTGCAAGGCCTGAATTTCTTCGAGGGTCTTAATTTCCAGCATCAGCGGATTGGTTTCATCCCAGCGACGGGACTTACCGACATGCCACTGAGCCGTGCCGCGTGTCATCTTCTTGAACTGGCCAGCCTTCAAACGGAAATACTTCTCGCCGCCCTTGACGATTTCAGCCGATTCCTCGCCAGAACCTTGATGGCCTGGCTTGTAATCGCAGAACAAAGCCACCACTTCATCATCCGCATTGGACCGAATTTCGGTGAGCACTTCGGCTTGCTGAGGAACCTGTTCGGCAACTTCATCCACGGTCACAACTCCTTTGGGTTAGGTGCCCTACATCCGAAACAGCGGCAGATATCGCAATACTGTTCCATCGTAGTAGCGTGCGGCCAATCAGAGGCCATTTCAGAACGTTTCAGGTCCAAGGGGCCATTTAAAAGCGATTCCTTAGCTTCCCATTGGAGCCTTTCCTTGATGGACTTGTGTGAAGCCGCCTGCTTTGCGTCTGCGCGGGCTTTGTGCTCCAATGCCACCTCTTTAGATGGCCGATGGCGCAGATCATAAAGCAGGCGGCGTTCACCTTCGCCCAGGGAGCCCACTTAGGCTCCGGGGCCGAAATAGGCCACGATGCTGTAAGTAGCATTGTTGGTCACGGTCACAAGGATGCTCGTATTAGTGGCAACGCCAATCGTGTACTGATTAGCAGCTCCAATCGTGTCATCCAAAATGACCATCACAAGCAGAGGCCTACGGCCCCCGCCATGATTGATCGTTTCGAGGGAGCCGGTTCCCGTGCGGCCAGTGGACACAAAGGTCCACTGATTCGCCAGAGTACCGCCTAGCCCGTTGAAATGGACTGTGGGAACTGATGCAGCCATGATTTCCCCCGATTACAGCTTGTCGCCAATGCTGATAAGCAGCTTGGGCGAGTAGGTGACGTAGGTGTAAGACACCAACGCGCGGGCAACAATCGGAGTGCCGGAAACCGAAGTGTACTGAGCGGCTGTCACGGCAGTCGAAGGCGTCAGGAAGCCAGGATTGGCCGACATAACCAGACGGTCCCCAGCGGTAGCCGTGGCGCTCACATTGGCATAGATCGTGCCAAATCGGGCAACCTGGACCAGACCACCAAAGGCCACTGTTTCAGTGGCAAAGCCGTAGAAATTCACGTCGCCAACCGTGGTAGTCTCCGACACCTTCTGGCCAGCCACCAGCACCAGGGCATCACCCTGGTTGATGTTGACAGCCGCAATCATGGTCGGACCCATGCAAACCGGAGTCGCCGGGCGATTGCTCATCAGGAGCATGGACCCCTGCTGCAACGTGCCACCGGGAGCGCCAATGGCAGGCGGACGGCCATTGCTTGTATCAATGGCATGAGACTGACGGGCCACCGCCAGACCCATGGCCATCACCAGCCCAAGAGCAAGAAACTTTTTCATGGTGCCTCCGTAGTGGGGCGGTAGCTCAAAACTACCGCCCCAAGAATGTTTGTTAGAAAGCCAACTGGTTGAGATCTGTGATCTTAACATTCAGGTTCGGGCGCAAGCTGCGCTGCATACCTTCATGCGAGTACACCGCTTCCCAATTGTCCTTGCCGGGAATGCGCTGGAATAGCACATCCGCGCCTTTGCCAGTCTTGCCAAAGGAGATCGGACCCAGCGGCTCCTGTTCGTAGAGATCAATCTTGTCGTTCTGGATGAGAAGCATTTCGTGGGCCGGGGCCTTGGAGCACTGCTTCAAGGTAATGTTCTTGCCCCAGCTTTCCAGATCACCACCAATGTTGGCCTTGAAAGGCGCATTGCCCTGATCCTTGATAAGTTGCTGCACACGCTGAATGTACCCCAGCAACTCATTGTAGAGACCATAGCTCATCCAAGCCTCAATCGGCTTGTCCCCGTTTTCCTTACGGGCAATCAGGGTGGCCTGATTCATGAAGGTAGGCGAGAAGTCGCGCAGAGTGCCGCTATTGCCCAGCACATGCCCGCTCCACAGGCCCGGACGGGTCAGACCCGCATAGGTAGTGGTCAAGGTGCCATCGTCGATAATATCGCCCAAGCCGACGAGATCACGATTGAAATCACCCTCACGGAACAGATACCAAGCGTCCGAAGTTCCGGCCAGCGTGGAATCCAGCGTGCCCGTGAACTGCGAATTCACCGGGTCCACCGAGGCGACGATGATGAGCGCCACAGGCGTCCAAGTGGTCGAGCTATACACCTCGATGGGCATACCCGGCTCAAGGCCCTGGCACAGCTTCAGGCGACGGCCCGTGGTATTGGTGGCAATGTCCAAGGTGAAAGTGATGGCCGTATTGGGCGACAAGGTGTAGGTCTTGTTGTCCAGAATGCCACGGCAACCCGTTTTCGCGCCGTTCGTGGTGGAGCTATTCATCGAACGGAAATCGTAGTCACGCCAGTAACCAGTGATGAGATCGTAGGACTGCGAAGCCAAGTCCTTCAAGAAGCTCTGCTTCTCATCACCACTCAGAGCGCGGCTATCGGCCTTGCCCGAGATATACAGACGGCCATAGTCACGGACCGCGTCATGGGTCGGAGTGCCGTAGGCAGGAGCGCCAATGCGAGGCATGTCCTCATTGTCATTGGTCAAGCTGCCGCTGTTACGAATGCCCCACGATTGGTTGCGGGCGGTCTGAGTGCTATTGAACAGACCAGCACCAAAGCCCTTGCCAGACTTACGGCGGCTCTTGCTGTAAGGCGCGTCACTCTGCATCTGTTCGATGGGGAAACCCTCTTGCACTCGCTTAAGGGCGGTAGAGACTGCATTAATGTCAAGTCCGGGCATGGCTTACTCCGTTAGTTAATTTAGAGGCCCTTTTCAAACCATTCAGCCCATTCTTTGGAATGAATGTCGGCAGGAGCCTTGTCTTTTGAAGCCGGAGCCCCACCAGCGTTTCCATTCCCTGTGGCCAATTTCGCTACAGGACGATTCGCCGAAGGAAGCTGCGCTTTTAGCTTTTTCTGAGCAAAGGCCTCTGCCGCTGCAACAAGGCGTTTCGCCATCTGCACTCGGTTTGGACCTTCCTTAAAGGATTTTGGATTCCTGGCTTCAAAAGCGTCTTTGGCCTGCTCATTGAGGATCGCCCACCAAGGAGCCGACGCAGGATCACTTTTGTCGCCAAGGATTTTGGCTATTTCAACGTCCTCTTGCTGGATATGGGACAAAGCAGAATTGTAAACTCGCTCATTCTGCAATTCCTCCAACTGCAGCCGCATTTCCTGCTGCTGCTGATAGAGGATCGGATCACCCTTGGGAACGGAAGCCAAGTAGGCCTGCATTCCCGCCGAGACCGCTTCCCAATCCGGCTTCTTACCTTGCGCCAAAGCCCGGAGCATATCATTCGCCCACGGCAATTCAGCGTTGGCCTTGTCAATGTTTCCGACAAGAGCCTCCAACTGACGGAAACGTTCCACATCTTGCGCCGTCATCGGCTGAGACTTTTTGATGGCCTCATACTCTGATTGCGTAGTGGTGTATTTCGCTTCCAACTCTTGGCGCTTTTTCTTTTCCCTGGCTAGCCGCTGTAAGAAAGCCTGCTGAGGAATCGGCTTACCGCCAAACGTCGCGGCAAACTGTCNNCTTTTCGTCATCATCTTCCTCGGCAGGAGCCGCAGGAGTAGCTTCGGGCTCAAGTTCGTTGGTAGGCGCGGCCTCTACCACTTCTTCCGCTGGGGTCTCCGGGTCATCGTTGCCTTCAAGTTCTGCAACGAGCGCGGCGGCATCGAACTCTTTTGGCTGTGCTGGAACTTCTGGATCGGGCACATCTTCCTCCGTGGCGTTGCACCGTTTTTATACCGGAACGTTAACCGGAACGCTTTGGGGGTATTTCGTGGGTGCAGCACTTGGACTTGAACCAAGAACCTTCGCGGTATGAGCGCGACGAGCTACCATTGCTCTATGCTGCGTCAAAGGTTCCACGTGGAACCTTTCTATCTTGTGTGATAAATCTAGCACCTACAATGGGTGGCGGTCAATAAAAAAGCTTTACGATTTGTAAAGTTTACAAGTCGTAAACTTTACAAATCGTAAAGCCAGTTTTCGTCTTTTACACTTTGTAAACTACTNNNNACCCATCACCGCGCCATCACTCCGGTCCTCATTGCCTTCATCCTCGCCAGCTTCTTCCTCTGGATTCTCAGCTTCCATGACGACTTCAAGGGGTGTGCAAGGAATCTTGGACCCAGGCTTGCCCACACGGGCTTTGAGCATGATTTCGTCACCTTCCTTGCAATCCTTGCCATCCGGGAGCATGGCCGGATCAAGGAAAAACACGTCTCCTTCCTGTGTCATAGGCAGACTATCTGGCGGCTGGACAGGCATAGGGGCCTGCTGAGGAACGGGCGGGGGGGCCGCTGGCATTGGAGGCGGCATAGGCATTCCACCGCCCGGAGGACCACCGGGAGGCGGACCTTGAAGGGCGGCAGCATAGGCATTTGGCAGATTGGGAGGGGGCATTTGAACCTCTAAGCTTGATGGCTACCCGTGGACATTGGAGGCACCACGGGACGGGGCGGCTGTTGATCGGGGTGCTGAGAACCACCAGATGGGCCTTTGGCGGGAGGTGCTTGTCCGGGTGGCGGCGGGGCTGGGGGTCCACCGAAACCGCCATGAGGCGTCATGGCTTCGGCGGGAGGACCACCACCCGGAGGTGGTGGCGTGGCCATAGCCGCAAGAACGTTCTGCCGCCAAGTGAAGTCTCCATTGGGACCGTCAAAGGCCTGCTGCACGTTCGGGTCCGCATGGTCATAATTCTCTTTCATCCATTCAATCTCTTTTTGGATGATGAGTTTATGGTTCTGCCACATGTGACGCTTGACCTTGCAAGTAGCTTCGCCAGAGAAAGGATCAATGTCATAGTTATTCGGATAGTCGGCCAATCCTTTAACCACCCGTTGTGCCATTTCATTTTCTTTTTCCAATTCTTCCATCATTTCATCGGTATTGTCCATGCCCAAGAGCAAGCGGGCTTCGGTGGCATCGGAAATGATGGGATTGGGGCCTTCACTCAGCTTTAACACTTCCTCAAGGCGCACTCCCGGATCATCGGACAGCCCCGTGAGCAATTCAATTTTGGCGTTGAACTGTCCATTGAGCATAACCCCCGTGAAATCATCTTTGATCTCCCAGCCCTGCTTACCCATCATCTTCATCAAACGTGGATTGGTGTAATGCTCACCAATCAGCATCAAAGCCGTCTGGTCCCCTCGTGCCAGCATTTCCCCAATGCTTTCCACACAGGGCCGAAGCATGGAATCATCAATCTGACGCAGACTATTAATGGCATTACCACTAGGGGTACCAGTGGGACGCCGAATATCGTGTGCCGCACCCAAGTCCTCCGTCATGGAAAGCATCATCTGCGTAACTTGGGTATGCGTTGCCGGAAGGGGGGCTTGCTCCACAGGAGACAATCCCTTTTCCCCCGTATAAGTCATCACCGCCATGCTTGAATTTGACAGCTTATCCATCTTGATATTGGCGGTAGCTGGGGCCTGCTGCTGAAGCATCCCATAGCCCTCAATATAATTGAGGGCCGCTGTCATCGATACATTCAAGCCATCCTGGACAGGGATTTGATCCCACAACCAGCTATCCCCAAAAGGCGTATCTTCCTTTTCGATGGCCGATGCGTTCTGCCAAATATCCTGAAGGCTGTCAAAGAAGTCAGTCAGTGTAGTGCAGCGGAAGATTCGGCTTCGGCAGTAGAAAACAATCGCACCTTTGACGAACTGAGGGTTCGGATTGATATAGCGGGCCTTATAGACAACCGAATTCTTGATATCTCCGCGCTCATACTCAACGTCACGCTGATTGATATCTGAATTGGCTGGACCCCATGCACCATCACGGGTGATGGATTCCGCCTCAACCTTCACGTGCTCATTACGCCAAACCCAATTGACGGTTTCAACGTGAACTTCCTCTAACTCATCCGCATCTTCCAGGGTCCGTGTATTGACTGGCAAAACAATGTGCTGAGGCGAAAAGTATTTCTTCACCACTTCGCCTTCAGGCACAAGCTTGGTCATGTCATGGGTCACGTTACCCGGAATACCAGTGAGAGGGTCTATTTTTTGGACAAGCGGATGAATCTTGCGACCAAGGTTCGGATCAAAATAGACCTTCTGGAAAACAGAACCATATTTGTTTACAAGAGTAGCAATCCGGCGCTTGACTTTGGCGACACCTAGACGGCGGTAGAGGTCTGCCAGCGCAATGCGCCCAAGTCGTGCGCCTTCCTTATCATCCGGGTCCGTGCTGTCTGGTGTTACGCTAGGGGTAATAGTATAGCCACTCAACCGCTGGACATTTGCCCCACTCAGGCGGCGGATGATATTGAAGATATGGTATTCCTCGTCAATATCCCCGTCATCCGCTTGTGAAGCGGCTGCTTCATGGCCTACAAGGACGTTCTGATTTGAATCCCAGGCTTGACGGCCAGCGTCATAGTCCCTCAATTTTGCCCAGCGCCGACGCGCTTCCGCTTGCGCCAACCATCGTTCATCGTGCGTCTTATTCAAATAGGCCAGAAGCTTTGAACGCTCCCCATCCGTCATCGAATAGTCTACGCCTTCAATCCTAGGATTGAAGTCATCCAAAAAAGGTTCCGGTTCGGGAGCCTTCGGGACAGTCGAGACTTCGGGCGGATTCAGGTCCATCAGTCGGCCTTGGCGGCAGAAGAATTTCCGGTAGCATTATCAATGGCATCCTGGCCAGCCGCGCCACCACCTGTGGTTTTCTTCAAACCCATCGGGTCTTTGGGGTCCACCTGTGAACCAATGGGTTGCATGATGGAATGGATATGGTCCAAAGCCTTTTTGTAGGCGTCCGCCAAAATGTTACTCATTGACTACCTCATCAAACGCGGAGGACCGAAACGGCGTTTTCCTAGCCGAGTTCGATTCATCTTCTTTTCAATCAAAGCCTTCGCCACCGCAATGCCCAAATCCGATGGAGGTTCCGGCTGTTTAGCGGTAGGAATGAAAAGACCCTTGTCCTTCCATTCGTCATCCATGAAATAGGGCATGGATTCGTCGCGGGCATTGGGCACCGACGAATGCTTGAGCACATTTGCAAGCGCATCAAGCATATCATCATGTTCCGAGCGCGGATACTGCAAAGCCTGATCTTCAAGCTCTACGTGGTCCGATCTCCATTGAATAGTATGCGATTGGATATAGGGTTGTAAAGCGGCAATTAGAAGCTCTTTAGACTTCCTAGATCGCTTATATTTCATCCAAGGAATTTGAAGCAATTGTTTTGCAGCCCGGTTCTTGAGCCAAGAGGCTAGTTTATATTGCTGCCAGTAGTCCTCAACAATCACCGCCGTCAACGGATACATTTCATTGAGACGCACGATATGCTCGTAAAGTTGAATGGACGTGCAATGCTCATTGATGACTTCCATCACGAATATTTCGGAGGACGGCGTGATGGCGCAAAGGACAAGAGCATTGAAGTCAGCGCCCTTAAACTTTCCTTCGCCAGCCGGGTCCACCGCCAGGAACCACCGCGTCTCTTTGGGAAAATCCTCAATGGTTTTATTGTGGTGCCGAATCCAGGAGGCCTTAATCAAGGCTTCCTCGTCGCTCAAAGGCTCCAAAAGCATATTGAAGGAAAAGAGTGTCGGCTTCATCTTGATCTTCATTCGGCGCAGGCTTTCCGCGTCCAATCCGCCTTCGGGGAAGTTCGGCCATGCGTAATGTGCCTTGTTGTTCTTGTCCTTTACATAGGCACTCAGGCGGCTGATATAGATGCTCTTGGTCACGCCACGGCGCATCTCATCGGCTTCCATGTCCGCCACTTCCTTGCCCAAGTCCCGGAAGCCCCACCGCGTACCACCCATCAATGTCACGGTGCCTGTCTTACCGGACTTCAAAGTTTCAAACATGCGGAATTCCGTTTTTACGCTTTCGTTGATATCCGGGTTGTCGCAATTCTCATCCGACTGCAAATCATCCGGCACGATCACGTCAAAGTGGCCACCTGTCTTGGAGGCATCCAGACCCGAAGCCTTCATGGTGGCATCGGATGTATTCACACCCCGTTGCAGCGTCCATTCTTCCTGCTTCCATTTTGTCTTTGACTTGAGGCTACCCCAAAGTTCAATTACATAGGGATCATCAAACATGTTTCGGATGACGCCTGTCTTTTGCGCGGCCTTAGAGGAAACGTCCCCGTCCAAGAGGCAGGTCAAATTCTGGTCATCCAACAAGTAGCAACAAAGCGCGGCCTGGATCAAGGTGGACTTGCGGGAGCCACGGCACCACTCCAAATAGACCAACGTGCCCCAGGGACGTTCGTGCCTTGTCCGATAGGCCCACCACATGAGCTTGGAGGCTTTGACGTGGTGCCGATTCCATCCCCACAGTTTTCCATTCTTGCGTTGGGAATCTCCCATGATGTACTTGGAAAAATAATAAGGCGACTGCTTGGCTACCCGCCGCTCCAATTCCTTTGTTAGCTGGGTAAGCTCTAGCATGTCGCCTTTGGGGACATTCGGAACTTTGTCCACTACATCCCCTTTCGGGCCTTCACCTGTCCCACCACTTTCACAGCTTTAAGGGCGGAAGCTAGTCCAGCCCCAGCAGGAACCACAGCCCCCGAGATAGCACCAGGAGCCGCACCCGGCATCTTCACGCCCGTTTTTTCACCCTGCCGCAAGATGCGCTGATTCTGGTCCGGTGTAGTTACAGCTCCAGCCAAAGCCTTTGAGTAGGCATCCGACATTTTCTGCGCCGTCAAAGGCGCGACCGAGAAATTCTTGAGCGGATTGATTCCGGGAGTTTTACCCATGACTTACCTCAAAACAGAAGAACCAAAGCTTCGCGGGAGTTTGGATCGTATTCCTGCGTCACTTCTTCCGTCCAGCCGCACTCATCTTGGCCATCTTCGCTTCACCATATTTCTTTCGGCCAATGGATGCGGCGACAGCAGCAGGATTGTCCACTTTGCCCTTCAAGCTATCTTCCATAGCAGCAAAACGACGACCACCGCCGCCCGGCTTGGTGGATTTCCCATCATAGGTGCTTTTCTCGATGGCCTTGGAATAGGCCCCCTTCATGTCCGGCATGGCGTCACTCCTTCGGAGGATCGGCAATCGGCTCCGTCACCACAGAACCTTCGGGTGGCGTAGTGGGCTCGACAGGAACCACGGGCGCGGGGACTTCGATAGGCTGGGGAGGCCCACTTAACGCGGCCAGCGCGATAGCAGCATCCGCCTTCGCCTTCGCAGCAGCCGCATCCGATTCGGCAGCGTGCTTCTGCCACAGTTCAAACTTCTCGGAAGCCTTCGCCCCAATGGCGGTCAAGGCATGCACGGCGGCATCTTCCACGACACCTTTGATACCCGTCACCTTGGCCCACAGCCCCTTGACCTCATCTCGGCCCTTAAACAGGAACGCCGTCAAATCGGCCAGCAAGTGCTTCACGTCCGCATGGGAAGCAGCGGTGATGCAGGCGATCACATCGGCCTGCGTCAGGACGAATATATCGACAACGCCTTTGTCATCCGTGTAGTTCATCGTCACCGTACCGTCCGGCGTGGCCCAAAATTCTTTTTTTGACATTTGATCCTCTAAGAGTTTTTGTATGACAATGATTCGGGATGGCTGGATTTGAACCAGCTATCTCCTGTTCCCAAAACAGGCGGGACACCTTTTCCCTACACCCCGTCAAGCCCACATCCGCGTTTGAATCGGACTCTCCGGGTTACAAATCCGGTGCTTCGCCACCAAAGCTTTGCGGGCATGAAGAGATTAAACCCCAGGCAACCCAAGAATGCCACAACTTTTTAACGCGGCATCCATGTAAAGAAGTGCCCGGTCCTTGTTCATGTACTGCGCCCCGGTCCAATGCGCCCGCGTGGATTCATAGACCGAGTAGACTTCCCACCGCTTAACGCCACCGCCCCACAGACGGCGGCTCATCTTAATCTTGCACAGCGAGTACATCCTTGCCCCCACGCAACTTCGGACGCGTCTCTATCCAGGCATGGCCAGCATCTACCCTGCCTATCCCAAAGCAGTCCCGGCAGGTAGAGGGAATGTGGTAATTGTCTCGGACTACACCACCAGATACCAAGCCGGATGAATCGCAGGACCGACAAGGGATTTGCTTCTTAGGCTTTGGCATGCTCACCCTCCGGCAAATAGGTCACGACTGTATTGTTGCAGACCACCACCCCAGCACCACGGAAGTTCGGACCCAACTTCATAGCCGATGCGGCAGTTTGAATCTTCTTACGCTCTGCCTCGAAGTCTAAGCCATAGTGCCGCTCAATGAAACGCAGAACGGCGTGGTCACTTACCTTCACCTGGTCCGGCGATAGGGTAGCCAATTTGTTCTTCACCTGTTCCCGTTCTTTCTTCAAGGCACCAATCCGCGACACCAGTTCCCGCTCAATCCCCTCGCTGTCCTCTATCTCACGATTCAACGCCTTCAGCTTCCGCTCCGCTTCCTGCTTGCGGGCCTGCTTGCTACCGGGCTCATAGTTGTCGGTCAAGTTTCCTCCTCTGTATTCATCTGTAGCATCGAAGACCTCGAATTTTTTTCCGCGATATAGAGGGAGGAGAACTAGTTGCAATTACACGCGCCACCAAGGTACCGGGGTGGCTGGAAGTTTCACTTCATGGCACCGAAACCCTCCTTTCGTTCGTTGGATATTTGTCTATCTATGTCGCATAATCCTTGTTATGTGACTATGCTTGAATACCCTTATTTCCCAATGGTTTGAACGTCACCGAAGTCCACTTTAGGCGCTTCCGGAGCCTGTACCGCTATGGGTTGTGGTCTAGCTGGCTCAATCTGCTCCACTTCCTCAACCTTCGGCGCATCCGCCAACGCTTCGCCTAAAGGCTCGTCTTTGCCGTCTGGTTGCCATTCTAAGCCTAGATCAAGCGTCCCGGCCTTACTGAGTTCCCTAATGATTGCAGCGACTTTAACGAGGCCCAAGACGCTAACCAAGAGCACCAGAGAACGTTCCGCAAGCTCCGTAGTATCACGGCCAGCATATAAGTTTCGGTCATTTTCGGGCTCTAATTCATCTTTGAGGATCAACCTAATAAGCGTTGTTTGTTGCGCCGTAAGGGTTATTCGTCCTGAGATGCCATCACGCATCATCTTTCGAGCTAGTTTTCGGTCACTTTCGAGTTCCGAAAGGTCTACGGAACTTTCGTAGTCACTTTCAGCATCATCCTTTTGGCGTCTCGCTTGTGTCGTCTCAACTTGTATCGGCGAAACATCTGTCTCGCGTCTCACT
>QGNH01000657.1_pt3 | contig 16429 bp, 18 predicted proteins | sample 1735481 | NCBI WGS metagenome assembly QGNH01 (sample SAMN09239004, study PRJNA386568) | Viral metagenome, whole genome shotgun sequencing project.
GGCGGTGGCCGATGATTTTTGCAGATTTTGAGAAGATTGACACTGGAGACGGACTCTTCAAGTACGTTCCAAAGTACAGCAAAATATAATCTCCGAAACCTTCTCCGACCTCCCGAGCAAAATCCGTGATATAATAATAGTGGTGAAAAAATGGATGCAGGCTTTTTTATTGCGCAAAAACAAGAAGATGGGACTCCCGGCAGACCCGTCGGCAATGACGACGGGTCGATAGCAGTGTTTGAGGAATTGGACACGGCTCTCAAGGTGCGGGACTCACTGGCCGCGGAGCACGGGAAGCTGAGCATTTTTCGAATTAACATTAGCTTTTCGGGAGAAGTATTGGTATGAGTTCTGGAAAACTGATAGCTATTGAGGGAACAGATGGAGTAGGCAAAACGACTCAGTTCAATAGGATAAGGATGTATCTCGGCGGAGGTCCTACCCCAGGGCTCTTCGAGCCAAAAGACGTTGCATTTTCCAAGGATCTCGGAGGTTCCAAGCTTGGCGAAGAGCTTCGCAGAATCATGTATGAGGTAGTTCCTACCAAGGACATGGCACACGGGGTGGTCGACCTCTTGTTCCTCGCAGGGCACGTTCAGAACTGGAAAACTCGCATCGAGCCGTGGCTCAAGGAAGGCAAGATCGTCGTCAGTGATCGCTGGTGGTTGAGCCAGTTCGCGTACGGCCCTTACAGGGGTTGGCACCCTAAGGTTGCTCGGCTGTACGACGAGATGAAGGGTGCATGGCCTGACCTGACAATCTTCTTGTATGGTGATCCATACGAGATGCTGAAGCGGGCAAATGCGCGCGCCGACTCAGCTACTCACCAAAGCCAAAAAGCGTGGAACGATGCAGATAAGCAGTCCAACGTCTTGGCTGAATACTTCAAGTTGTACGGCGGTCGTCCTGGTTGGTGCCCGATCAACGTCGGTGGCAAGGGCATAGACGCCGTGTGGGAAGAAGTTCGCGCGGCAATAGACGCATGCATCTGCAGAAGATAGGCAATGACACCAAATACTTGGCCCGTAGTAGGAGCTAAGGCAAGTCAAGCGTGGCTCAGGCTGATTGGCCAGATCTACCGCAATGGCAATAGCGCGAGACCTAGAGGATTGGAGATCAAGGAGATCCTCTGCAATACGACTGTCACCGACATGCGGTTTCCGATAGTCAGTATTAGGCGCCGCAAGCTAGGCTACAAGTTCCTTGCGGCCGAGGCGTGGTGGATACTTTGCGGGCGCAACGATGTTGCGAGCATCAAGCCATACAGCCGGCACATTGCATCTTTTTCCGATGACGGGCACTATTTTTCTGGCGCGTATGGCGTCAGGGTGGTTGATCAGCTCCGTTATGTAGTTGACACCCTGGTCAAGGACATCGACTCTCGGCAAGCTGTACTGACGATCTGGCGGCAGAACCCGCGCGACTCCAAAGACATTCCTTGCACCATCTCCGTGCAGTGGCTGATTCGCAACGCAAGGTTGTACTGCATTGACACGATGCGGAGTTCAGATGCTTGGTTGGGATTTCCGTATGACTGCTTCAACTTCAACATGTTGTCTGCTTACATCCTCCTGCTGCTCAGGGAAAGGTCAGGCTTCTTCAAGGAGATCGAACTTGGCGCGCTGTACCTGACGGCTGGTTCTTCGCACCTCTACGTAAATGCAAGGAATGGTGGGGCGCCGAACGTGCCGTACGTGATCGAGGACGTGGAGGAAGTCCTGCAGCACCAGGACGAAATCGACTATGCCCCCCTGTGCATCGACGACTTTGAAAATGCCGACCAGTTGCTCGAGCACCTGGAGCTGTGCAAAGATAAGCATGGCAAGATGGACTTCATGCAGGAGTTTCAGAAGTGAAGACTTACATCAAAGATCTCGTTGCGAACGATGAGGTGACCTCATTCTTCCTCTCGCCGGAACTTCCCACGGTTCGCAAGAGCAAGAAGGATACAGATTATTTGGTTCTTAAGCTGATAGACAAGACTGGCGAAATTGACGCGCGCGTGTGGCAGGTGCCTCGCGGCTTCGATCCCAAATCGGTCGCGAAGAAGATCGTCAAGATCAAAGGTACTGTCTCCGAGTGGAACGAGCAAAAGCAGCTGTCTATTTCTGCCATTCGCCCAATCGTGGATGCCGACAATGTGGACATGGAGGACTTCTTCGAGGCATCACCTTTTCCTATCGAGGAGATGTGGTCAGAGCTGATGCGAATCGTCGGGTCACTTGACAACTCTCACGTGCGGCAACTTCTGTTTAATTTGCTAAAAGCAAACGAAACAGCGTTTAAGAAGTCGCCGGCGGCGAAGAGCGTGCATCACGGGTACATCGGCGGACTTCTGGAGCATACTCTCTCGCTGTGCAAGACCGGAACAGTCTTGGCACTTCGCTACGACTTAGATCCCAACTTGATGGTCGCGGCCGCCGTGCTGCATGATATCGGCAAAACAGTAGAACTGTCGTGTGACATGGGAACCTCTTACACTGTTCAGGGCACGCTCGTCGGGCACATCGTCATCGGACTCTTGATGATGAGCAAGGCCATGGACGAAGACGACAGTTTTCCAGATGACCTGAGAATGACCCTGCTGCACATCATTGAGGCCCATCATGGCAGGTTGGAATTTGGATCACCAAAGACTCCATTGACCAAGGAAGCGCTCGCATTCCACCTGTGCGACATGCTCGACTCCCAGCTCGCGATTTTCGACCGCATGATCAAGGGCGGAATCAATGAGGACAATGTGACGGAGTGGTGCAAGGAGCTTGGCGGGCCGCTGTACGTTCTTCCGAAGGAGTAAAATCATGCGACCATCGTGGGACCAGCACTTCCTTGCAATCGCGCAAGAAGTAGCTAAGATGTCGACATGTGCTCGTCGGCAAGTCGGCTGTGTGCTAGTGGACGACCGCAATGTGATACTTGCGACGGGATTCAACGGCGTTCCACACGGTTTCGACCATTGCCGCGAAAATCCGGGCTATGAATGCCCTGGGGCTAAGTCGCCGTCCGGCACGAATTTGGATGCCTGTCTGGCCATTCATTCAGAACAGAACGCCTTGTTGCATTGCTCGGACATCACCAGAGTGAGGATGGTCTACTGCACGACGAGTCCGTGCATCGGGTGCGTTAAAGCAATCCTTGCATCATTTGCTACAAGGATAGTTTTCTTGGAGACGTACCCTCAATCGGAGGCAATCGAACTCTGGACTCGCTATCCCTTCTTCTCTCCTAATCGTCCTCAAGCCTCAGGTCACAGGACCTGGGAACGGATGCGTTACGATGGAACAGTAGAAGTTTTGGCGTCGAGCGGACTAAGATAGGCAACATGCAATTTCAACCGTCATTTCCGGAGTTTCTTCCGGAGTCGAACTGGCGTCCTCCGGACTCATTCCCAGACATATCTGACGCGAAGTATTGGAGCCTTGATTTAGAGACTAGAGATCCTCACTTAACAGAAAAGGGTCCTGGCTTCATTCGTGATGATGCATACATCTGTGGTGTAGCAATTGAGGTTCCTGGTTTTCGCGGGTACTATCCAGTAAGGCATGCACAGGGCGCAAATCTAGCACCAAACGTAGTGTTTGATTGGCTAAGGAATCAAGCCAAGGACTTCAGGGGGGAACTTTACGGGGCCAATCTACTGTATGAGGAAGAAGGTTTGTGGTTCGAGGATGTAAAGTTCCACGATGATGTCAAGCGCTGCGATGTTCAGATTTGTGAACCTTTGCTAGATGAAGAAACAGCTGCAGGATATTCTCTAGAGGTTCTGTCTAAGAAGTATCTTGGCGTCGGCAAGGACGAAGAACTCCTGAGGCGAGCTGCCTCGATGTACACGAAGGGATACAAGGACAAGAGGGCCAAGCGGCCAATACCATTCGATCCGAAGGGAGACCTGTGGATGCTCCCTCCAGAGTACGTAGGTGCGTATGGCGAGGGTGACGTAGACAGGCCGCGCAGAATCTATGAGAAGCAAAAATTACAAATAGAGAAGGAAGATCTTTGGGACATCTTCGATTTGGAATCTTCTCTGACTCCAATCCTACTGAGGATGCGAATCGCGGGTGTGCGGGTTGACATCGAGCAGGCAGAAAAGCTCCGCAAACTCCTTACTCGAGAAATTGATCACTACTCCATGGAGATCAAGCGGTATGCTGGCTTCGATCCCAACGTTGACTCTGGCAAGGACATGCAGAAGGCATACGAGAACCTCAATTTTCGCATGCCTGAGCTTCACATAGCAGAAAACTTAAAGTACACGCTCAAGGGAAATGCCTCATTCACTGCAGATTGGTACTCTGCGCAAACAGATCCCCTGTCTAGGATCGTACTGAAGAAGAAGAAACTGATGACGATGCGCGACGACTTCGTGCTCGGTGACATCCTCAAGGAACATGTCAATGGAAGAATACATGCACAGTTCCATCAGCTCAGACAAGATGAAGGCGGAACTCGGTCAGGTCGGTTTTCTTCGTCCGCGCCAAACCTCCAGCAGGTCCCTGCCAGACATGATGACGATCTGTGGGGCAAGGACAGTCCGATATGGGCAGAGGAAGTCCGCAAGCTGTTCATTGCTGAGCCAGGAGAGCGATGGCTCAAGGCGGACTACTCGCAGCAAGAGCCACGACTGCTAGTTCACTTCGCATCACTGTGCCACCTGCCAGGTGCCGACCTCGCAGTTGCAGCATTTAGAAAAAATCCTCTCACTGACTACCACACATTGACGATGGAGATCGTCAACGAAAAGTCTGGGAAGCACTTCAAGAGGAAGCAGATCAAAGGCATCAATTTGGGTGTGATGTATGGCATGGGCTTACCAAAACTCTGCAGGATGCTTGGCATATCAATGCAAGAAGGAGCAGAGATAGTCGCCGCATACCATGCAGCACTTCCTTTTGTAAAAGGCCTGTCGACCAAGGTGATGAGCATCGTCCAGGACAGAGGATTCTTGAGAACGCTGCTGAGGAGAATTCGGCGCTTCAATTTATTTGAGCCAATTCCAGAGAATAAGGAAGAGCGAGCATTCAGGTATCAAGGTCTTCCTCTGGATCAGGCAAAGGAAAAGTGGCACGGTCGCAGACTGCAGCGCTTTGGAGTACACAAGGCTCTGAACGCTTTAATCCAGGGGAGTGCTGCCGACCAGACAAAGTTGGCTATGAGGATCCTGTACTATACCTTTAAAATCGTGCCGCAGCTGACAGTGCACGATGAAATTGGAAAATCAGTCAATGGCCTGGACGAAGCTAGGACAATCAAGCGAGTCATGGAGACGTGTGTAACGTTGGAAATTCCAGTAGTTGCTGAATCCATGCTGGGGCCGAGTTGGGGCGACGCCCACGAGGAGGTCGAATTGGTATGACCTACCGCCAAAATTCTGTCACTCGCCGCTGCGAAATTTGCCTCACGCCAATAGAAGATGGCGAGTGGATGATGGACCTGTTTCGTGACCAAGACGTCGAGGTAGGGTCGCACGTGTGTTGGGTGCATGAGAAATGCGCTCGCAAAGCAATGGAGCGCTGGCTGACTAAGAAGCGGGAAAAGGAAGGAAGACCAGAATGATCGGACAAATGAAGGAGAGTGCTTTCTGGCAGCAGACCAAAGCTGGTCTCGACGGCCCGGACGTGCACCTCTCGCGCATAGAAAACACTGCCGGGACTGGCATTTCCGACGTCAACATGTGCTGCAACGGCGTCGAGATCTTCATCGAGTTGAAGATGTTCCACGGCACCAAGCTGCACTTTCGGATGTCTCAGCGGTCGTGGATCGTGCGCCACCTCAACTGCGGTGGTCGAGTCTTCGTGATGGCTAGGATGGGCGATGTGCTGTACCTCTACAACGCGCAGGTATGTATGGACGCGGAGCACACGCCACATGCAGATCGCAAATCATTCACGGTCGACATCAAGGCGCTCCCTCCACCCCTGTACGTGTGCAAAAAACCGTTCAAGTGGAGGGAGGTGCGAGAAAAACTGTTAGGTCTTTCTTAATATCATATCTGAGCCTCCATAGCTCCTATGTGATACAATAGAAATATAGTGTGTTTGTTCGCACAATGCACGATGAGGAGTAAGCAATGGATCTTTCTGAGATGATGGAGAGCGACGCACAGGAGCAGGTAGCTCGACACTTTCCCACAGATGAAGAAATGCGGACCGTAGCAGAGCTCGCCAACGAGCAACTGCGGCTGGAAAAGCTGGTCACTGACAGGGAGCTGGAGCTGCGCACGATCAAGGACCAGCTGGCCAAGGTTCGCGAGGTAGACCTGCCGAAGGCCTTTGAGGCGTTCAGCATCACGGGAGTCAAGCTGCTGGACGACACAACCGTAAACATCAAGGAAGAAATCTTCTCGGGAATCACCGAGGAGAACAAGTCGGCGGCCTTCGCATGGTTGGAGGAGACCGGGAACGACGGAATCATCAAGAACGAGATCAAGGTTCCCTTCGGCAAGGGGCAGGACGCCGACGCCAAGGTTGCTAGTGAGTTGTTAACGACGGCAGGCTTCAGCTTCAGCAACAACAGGTCTGTGCACCCTCAGACGCTCAAGGCGTTCGTCAGGACGCAGCTGGCAGACGGAGAACCGATACCGACCGATATCTTCTCCATACACGTGAAGAAGACCGCAGAAATCAAGTTGCCAAGAAAGAAGTAAAAGGAGTACCGCACGATGTCTAAGAAGCTTCAAGAGGCGCAGACTGCAACCGCGCCTGAAACAAAAGAAACTGACATGGCCGTAGTTGTTGCGCCGCAAGGCGGAGAACTTGTCGTGGCCTCATCGCTCGACGAGATGTTTGAAGAAGACGCTGGCGCGGGGTTGCAGAATCTCGGGGCGAATGACTTTGCCCTGCCTTTCGTCACGGTGCTTCAAAAAGGCTCTCCTCAGGTGTCCCGAGCCAATGCAAAGTACATCAAGGGCGCTGATCAAGGGATGATCTACAACACTGTCTCGCAAGAGCTGTACCCCGGCGATGAGGGAATCTCATTCATCCCTTGTGGCTGCACGAAGTCGATCGTCGAGTGGAAGTCTCGCGACTCTGGAGGCGGACTGGTAGCGCACCACAAGGAGGGCGATCCCTTCCTGAAGACCTGTACAAGGAACGAGCGTGGCCAGCTCGTCGCTCCAGAGAGCGGGAACATACTCGTCGACACAGCGTACCACTTCGGCCTGCTCGTCAAGCCGGAAGGATTTCCGGAGTATGCAGTGATCAGCATGTATTCCACGGGCCTCAAGGTCTCTCGCAACTGGAATACGGCGATGCGCGCCATCATGAAGCGCGGAAGATCGGGGGTCTACAACCCACCAACGTACAGTCATTCGTACAGACTTAAAACTGTTGCGATGACTAAGGATTCTTACGACTGGTTTCAATTTTCGATTACAACTGAAGTCGAGATCACCGATCCTGATATCTTCAAAATGGCGAGAGAGTTCGCCCGCCAGATTGAGCAAGGCGCGGTCAAGATTTCTGCCCCGCCCTCCGAATTCGACGAGGCTGCAGTCAACGACCCCATCCCGTTCTAAGCTCACTCACAAGCTCCGCAAGTCGAGGGCGGACCTCTCCGGAGGTCCGCCCAGAAGTAGCTTTTGGAGGGCGACGAGATGGGCGGGACTTCATTTGGAATTATCTACTGCATCACGAACCTCGTGAATGGAAAGCAGTATGTAGGGCAAACTATACACTCGCTTAAGCTGCGGTGGCGGCGTCACCAGCACTATGCTAAAAGAGGTAGTGACGGTGCTATACACAGAGCTATCCGTAAGTACGGTGCTGAAAACTTCAAAATCGAGCAGATTGATACCGCCGATTCATTGGATGAATTGAATAATAAAGAAGCATCTCACATCCTTCTGCGAGTAACTCTCTCACCGAGTGGCTACAACTTAACAACTGGAGGAGATGGCTGCTCACTATCTGAAGAAACTAAGCAAAAAATTTCTAGATCAGGACTTGGCAGGATCTTTTCTGAAGAACATATAAGAAAGCTAGTTTTTTCGGCTACCGGAAGAATTCACTCAGAAAAATCAAAGCAAAAAATGTCGCAGTCACATCTTGGTTACATCACGCAAAAAGAGACCAAGGAAAAACTATCAGCGGCAGGTCTTGGGCGACTTCACTCAGAAGAGTCTAGGCAAAAAATGTCCCAAGCGCGCACTCGCGACACAATTCCAAAAGAAATCCGACAAGGACTAATTGAATCTTTTGCTAAAACTCATTGCAAATGTGGGCATATCTTTGACGAAATCAATACATATATTGAACCTAGTAGTCTTAGGCATATTTGCCTAACATGTTGGTATTTGAGGCATACCAAGGTTAAAATGCCTAAAAGATTGGAGTGCTATGTCACTGGAAAATAGCACCACCCTCACCTTGCTGGCAGAAGCTTTCATGCAGAGATTCGCTGGTATGGAGCGAGCCTACGGTACTTACGACCTATCCACTCCAGTAATTAGGGGCGATGGCAAGAGAAACGGGCGCGCTGTGACGAAAAGAGAACCCGTGACTCTCTCGCTGTGGTTGGACCACTTAGCAGGAAAGCAGCCTGGTCTCGGGATTATTCCAATCCGTGACGGAAATGACTGCGTCTTTGGCGCGATAGATGTCGACGAATATTCCGGTCTTTCCCATCAGTCCCTCGTTTCTAAGCTAAAGCGAAATAATATCTCGCTGGTAGTTTGCAGGACCAAGTCCGGTGGCGCCCATCTTTACTGTTTCGCCAAGGCTCCCGTACCTGCGTCAAAAATGGTGATGAAGCTTCGAGAAATAGCTTCATTTCTAGGATTCGGCAATTCTGAAATCTTCCCTAAGCAGACTCAAGTGCTTGCGTCACAGGGAGACGTTGGGCAGTTTATCAATATGCCGTATTTCGGTGGAACTCGCGGCATGCGTTATGCTGTTGATATTGACGGCAATGCCATCTCTTCAGAAGCTTTCCTAGATTATGCCTCAAACATGTCGGTGGCCACACAGTGGTTTGACGAAAAAATAGTAGAGAGCAAGGAGTTTGTGGATGGTCCTCCCTGCCTACAAGCATTGTCACAAATCGGATACCCTCCTGGTACCAGAAACGATGGCTTGTATAATATAGGTGTCTATCTTCGTCGTGCCAATCCAGATGATTGGCAAGACATGCTTGAAGATGCCAATCGCCAGTATATGGAACCTCCCTTGATGCTCCAAGAAGTTCAGGGCATCATAAAGTCTTTGCAGAAAAAAGATTATGCTTATGCCTGCACTAAAAATCCTATATGCAATCATTGTAACTCGGCTTTGTGCAGGACAAGAAAGTATGGCGTTGGTGGCGGTGGTGCAGGCGGTAGATTTCCAACCTTAGGAAATCTTGTAAAACTCGACACTAAGCCGCCAATATGGTTTTGGACGGTGAACGACTGCAGGCTTGAGCTGACTACTGATGATCTCCAAGATCCTAGGCGCTTCCAAAAAAAGTGCATGGAATCTTTGAACCTAGTAACATCGATTCCCTCGCGCCCTGTGTGGGAAGCTGCCGTGCAAAATTCTATGAATAGCGTGACAGTTATAGAAGCTCCTGCCGACGCTTCTCCAGAAGGTTTGTTCTGGGACATGCTGGAAAAGTTCTGCACCGGCCGAGCACAAGCCCTGACACTCGATGAGATCACGCTCGGAAAGCCATTCACCGATCGAGGACGAACCTACTTCAGAATGGCGGACCTTTTGAATTTCTTATCCATGCACAAGTTCTACGAATTCCGAAGCCCCAAAATTGCCTCAATGTTGAAAGATGCTAGAGCTGACCACCATTTTTCCAACTTGAAGGGACGCGGCGTCAACTACTGGTCCATCGCCGCATTTGCGAGGCAGACCGAAACCTTCGACGTACCGAGCGCTGCTCAAGACTCCGGAACCCCGTTTTAAGAAGCCATGATATGGATCCATCAAAGACGAGGATAATCTTAGGTCCGCCAGGAACGGGAAAATCTACTAGTCTGCTAACTATCATCGAAGATGCCCTCACCAAAGGCACTCCCCCGAACAAGATCGGATTCATCAGCTTCACAAAGAAAGCTGCCGAAGAGGGAAAGTCGAGGGCTTCTGAGAAGTTCAACATCTCGCCAGAAGATTTGCCGCACTTCCGAACGATACACTCTCTGGCGTTCAAGCACGTTGGAATGCGCAGGGACCAGGTGCTCAACTGGACCCACATTCGAGAACTTGGAAAGATGCTGGGATTAGAGTTCAAGGGTAGAGGGGAAATCCTCGACGGCGACACGTACGGCATGAACATTGCAGACAGGATGCTTTTCTTGGAGGGCTTAGCCAGGAACAAGAAGGAGCCTCTCCAAAAGGCTTGGAACGATGCATTCGAAGATTCAATAGACTTCTTCGAATTGGATCGCTTCGCCAAGACCCTAACGTCGTTCAAGCGAAATCGCTCACTTTACGATTTTACAGACATGCTTGAGTTGTTCAACAGCTCAGACCCAGCGTCGATGCCTTCTCTAGATCTCTTAGCAATCGATGAAGCACAAGACCTTAGTGACTTACAATGGGATGCAGCCAACCTTCTTTCTGTAAATGCTAAAAAAGTAATTGTCGCGGGTGACGACTGTCAAGCGATTTATAATTGGTCCGGAGCAAATGTCGAGCGCTTCATTGGCCTGCAAGGCGAGCAGGTGACGCTCGATCAAAGCTATAGAATCCCATCATCAGTCCACAAGCTTGCGGACTCAGTCTCAAACCGTATTAGCAGCAAGCGAAATAGATCTTGGCGATCGAGGCCGGAGGTAGGAGCTGTCAACTTTTTCTCTGGGATAGAGGAGGTTGACCTGAGTTCAGGAACCTGGCTCTTGCTTGCCCGCAACGGGTACATGCTCGCCGAACTCGAGGACTACTGCCTGTCGCAAGGATTCTCGTTCAACTCCGTCAGCCGCGACCCCCTGAAGAGTCCAGCGCTAGGAGCTATCAAGACCTGGGAAAATCTACGTAAAGGCAAAGACGAGTCTGCTGAGCACGTGCTAGACTGCTTAAAGTACGGTGGCCAGGGGTTGGTGCCGAACTTCCTAACTAAGAAGCTAAAATCTGACGACTCTGGAAGAATGTACGGGATGCCTGAACTAGTGTCGATGGGGCTAACTTCTACGGAAATTTGGCACGTCGCACTTTCCAAAATTTCTCCGGTAGAGCGCGACTACTTCATTGCGGCGCGCAAGCGCGGTGAGAAGTTGTTGGGAAAGCCGCGCATCTCGATCAGCACCATTCATAGTTCGAAAGGGAGTGAGGCGGAAAATGTTTTGCTCTTGACTGACATCTCATATCGCAGCTTCACCAACATGGAAAAAAACTATGACGACGAGTGCCGCGTTTTCTATGTGGCAGTGACAAGATGCAAGCAAACATTGAACGTGATCATGCCAAGAACAAACTTGTGCTTTGACCTATAGCTATATGCCTTATGGAATTATTTATTGCATAACGAATACTGTCAATGGAAAGCAGTATGTCGGTCAAACTAAGAATTCTTTTTCTACTAGGTGGAGATACCACCTGTATTATGCCAAAAATAAGCTAGGAACGTCAATTTTTCATAACGCAATAACTAAATACGGAAAAGAAGCCTTTGTTTCGGAAGAATTAGCCACGTGCAATACTCAAAAAGAACTTGATAAAAGAGAAATCTTCTTCATCACCGAGTTAAAAACCAAAACCCCATTCGGCTATAATCTTACGGCTGGTGGCAATGGAATAACGAAAAATTCTTGCCTTAAGATTTCTGCCTCCAATAAAGGACTAGTTAAATCGCCTGAGACTAGAATGAAGTTGTCCGCTGTTAATAAGGGAAAAAGTATACCTAAGGAAGTACGAAACAAAATTTCTGCTGCACTAAAAGGACGTAAGATATCATTTGAAACTAGGGATAAAATGTCTCTGGGGCAACTAAACAGAAAACAAGCTCCGCCAAATCGGTTTTGCAAAAAAGGGCACCCCTATGACATTATAACAACTTATACAAATAAAGGTACTGAAGCTCGTTGCTGCCTTGTATGCCACTATCTTAGTCGAGCAAGTAGAGGTTATCCTTTTCCTGACAGGTTTAAACCGTACTTAAAATAAAATTAGTCTAAATCGAGAAAGAATGACACTAGCCCAATTCACAATCCATGCAAACCGCATACTATCATTGCACCGTACTCTGGAGATTAGCGACGAGGAGATGTACAACATCTTCGAGAAGCCTGAAAGAAAGACGCCGCTGGGCAATGCGGCGGCAAACTTTTGCGGGCTACCGACTGAGACGAAAACTCTTGCACAATGGCTAAAAGCGAACGAACTGATCATTGTGCGGAACATAGTCAGGGGCACGTGGGTCTTGATGAAGAAGGAGTCTGAAGATGGGCGAGATAACCTACACAGAATACCCGTTCAAAACAAGACCGTATAAGCACCAACTCGACTGCTGGCGCATGAGCAAAGATTTAGAGGCTTATGCACTGTTCATGGAAATGGGCTGTATAGATGGCGAAGCTGAGATCCAGATAAATTGGTTTGGTGCTGGGCGAAGAATTACCCTGGGTGAACTATTCACTAAAGGACTGGGCAGCAAGAGTAAGTCTGATAGGGGCGTAAGAACTAGGTCATTCATTGACGGAAATTTTCGCCTGAACAAAATATTAGGGATTTTTAACTCAGGAGAAAAAGAAACAGTCTCGTTAGAACTTACATCAGGAAAATCTTTAATCTTAACGCCTGACCACAAGGTACTAACCACAGAAGGTTGGGTAATGGCGCAAGATCTCCGCCTCTCACACGAGGTACTGACAAATGTCTCAAAAATTGAGTGGGACCTTCGTAAAGCATCTAGACCTAGGGAGGTTGCACCGCCATGCAGTTTGTGCGGTAACCCGAATAGTACAACTACCAAAAAGTCCAAGTACTACGGTTGGTGTCGTTCTTGCATAATGAAATATGTTAGCATAAATTCTGACGGTTGGACCATTGACAAGGATGGCTATGTCAGAGTTGGAGGGCACAAGGACCATCCTAGGGCGACTCGTTCAGGCCAAGTTTTAGAGCACATCCTAGTAATGGAAGAAAAACTTGGTCGTCCATTGCTGTCTGAAGAAAGAGTGCACCACAAAGATGAAGATCCAAGGAACAACGATCCTGGAAATTTAGTACTAATGACGAAATTGGGACACGGTGACGACCACGAGTGGTTCAAAAATCTTCGGCAAGACGTTTTCACCCCTGTTCCAGATAGAGTTAAGAATGTGCGATCTACAGGAAAACGCCAAACATTTGACCTAGCGATGGATGAGCCAAGCCACAGTTTTATAGCCAACGGAATAACAGTGCATAACTGCGGCAAAACCAAAGTCGTAATCGACAATGCAGGATACTTGTTCTTGAAAGAAAAGATCGATGCCCAGGTGATTGTTGCGCCAAAAGGAGTGTACCTGAATTGGATTGAAAACGAAATTCCAGTACACAATTCCGAGGCTGTTCCTCTATTGTCCGCATACTGGTCTTCTTACGCTCGCAAAGAAGAGAAGGAAGCGTTAAAAAAGCTTCACCAGCCAGGAAAATTTCTCAGAACTTTTGTGGTAAACGTCGAAGCCATGGCGTCTGAACGTGCCGTAGACGAGGTAGTCGCCTTCCTAAAAAAATATAAATGCATGATGACGATCGATGAAAGCACAACAATTAAGAACCCCCAGGCCAAACGTACTAAAATACTCATCAACCTTGGCAAGTTCGCCAAGTATCGGAGAATTTGCTCTGGCAACCCAATACCAAACGGGCCATTGGACCTCTATTCTCAAAGTGAGTTTCTTCAAAAGAATTTGTTGGGATACTCCAACTACTTTGCCTTCCGCAATCGGTTTGCTGTGCTAGTTGATCAACAGTTAGGGCGACAGTCCTTTAAGAAGGTTGTCGGGTACAGGGATCTTGACTCACTCAAAATGCTTATGCGGCGTTTTTCGTACATCATCAAGAAAGCAGACTGCCTGGATCTTCCGCACAAGGTCTATCAAACTGTCGACATCACGATGGGTCCCCGTCAAACAGCTGCCTACAACAAGATGTTGCAAGATGCTTTCATCCAGCTGTCTGGCGCGTCACAGGTCAGTGCCACAATGATCATTACGCAGCTCCTGAGACTCCACCAGATCTCTTGCGGATTCTTGAAGCCGGATCAGATGGAAGAGGTTCCATTCGGCGAAGAAAACGACCGCTTGGAAACTTTACTAGACTTACTTGAGCAAGCGCCGGGGAAAGTGATCATCTGGGCGACGTATCGCTACAACATCAGGGAAATAATTGCCGCAATAGGAAATAAGTTTGGCGAAAAATCGGTTGTAGATTTTTACGGTGCCACCAGTGCAGACGATCGCAAGGAGGCCAAGGCCGCATTTCAAGACCCAAATTCTCCCGTCAAGTACATGGTCTCAAACCCAGCGTCTGGAAGATTTGGGAATACCTGGACCCAGGGCACGACCGTAATCTACTACTCCAATGACTATAACCTGGAGTCGAGGGAGCAGTCGGAGGACAGGGCCCACCGCATAGGACAGTCGGGGGCAATCCACGGAGACGAGACAGAACCGTCCGTGCTCTACATAGACTTGAGGGCTAAAGGAACCGTCGACGAGAAGATAATTAAGGTGTTGCGGGCGAAGAAGAAACTCACCGACGAGGTGGTGGCGTCAAACTGGCAATGGTTGATGGGATCCTCGGTGGCATAGGTATGACAAAAATGTCATTGGCGTCGTTCGGAAGGAATACCATAGGTAAACAGAGAGATTGACCTAATGGTATTATGTGTCAAATTTTAATAAGATGAAAGGGTTTTAGCCGTGGTATCCTCAATTTGCGCGTCTAACAGGCCTACATTTATACCGCAAGTCATTGCTCAGTGGAAAGCGCAAGACTATACCGACAAGGAACTAGTCATCGTTCAAAATGCCGATCAGCAGCCAGCACTCATTCCAGAAGGTGTCGTGAGTGTGATTACTTCTCCAGGCACCGTCCTAGGCAAGAAATTGAACATTGGTATTGCAGCTGCAAATGGTAACTTATTGCACAAGTGGGACGACGACGACCTGTACCAACCAGGATTCCTTACTCGAGGTGCAGCGGCACTTGCAGATGGCAGAGCCGACTTCTGCACTTGGACACGTCACCTGATTCAATTCCAAAACGAAATAAGAATTGTGTATTGGTTTGGCGTGGGCGGTTCTTCTATCTTCACACGAAAATTGACAGAGAGGTGCAAATACAGAGAAATAGGTCACGCTGTAGATAGTGCCCTAGCGCGAGATATCGTTAGGGCTGGATTCTTGGTTGCCGGAGTGTATGACGAGCCAACCTTGTTTACATATGTACGGCACAATCAGAACATGTGGCAAAAAAGGCGAAATGGTGAATCAGTGGATGACTTTCTAAGAAATAGGTCTACTCCTTGGAAAGGCTGATGGCAAGATTATTTCTTTGTCACTAAACATTTTTGTCAGAAGGTTTCGGCACCGAGGCCGTCGGCTTTTTTTAAGTCAACCTTGAGTTGTTGCTCCGCTTCAACTGTTTGCCTTTCACGATCAGCAAGCTGCACCTTTAGTTCATTGATCTTGATAACAGTCGCATCTATCAGGCCTAGTGCTGCCTTAGACGGCGGCAAACCAGCGGCGCTTTTTGCCTCAATTGCTTCGTGCATCAAGACAAGATTCGCCTCCCTCGATTCAAGCTCGTCTTTCTTGGCCGCTGTCAGATTACTATTGACGAGGCTATGAATCTGTGTAAGTTGTGCACTTTGCAATTTGGCTGTTTCTTGCCTGCTATTGTCGAGCTCTTGCAGATTGTGCTTCACGCTGTCCACGGCAACTGATGCAGAATGTGTTTCTACTTTTGCCTCTGCTACGGCTGTGTTGACACTGTTCAAACTTGTCAGCACCTTGGCTGTGGTGCGCTTGTTTATCCACCAGGTCAAGAGTGGTAGTGCACAGATTCCAAGAATGTAGAATATTTTTTCGATGAGCGTCGTAATACCGGCTGATTTTGCCGCGATAAGGGCTGTGGCAGTCTTGGCACGTTCTATCTGGGCGTTTGCTTCAGCAATCCTAGCAAGCGCCGCATTGTTGTCTACTGTTTCTTGAAGTATTTGCAAGTCGCCGCTCGTCTTTCGACTTGCTTCAAGGGTGGACTGCTGCGTGGCATCGACAGACCGAGTATTCGTAATTATTGCGGATTGCTGAACCTTTTGGTTGGACTGAATCTCTGAGAGCTTCAGGGCAAGCTGCTGCTTGTCCTTAAGATCTTGATCATGCTGGGCCTTTGCTGTGGCTAGCTGAACCTTGAGTATAGCTTCCGACTTAGAATCGGCAAGGGCAAAAGCACAGGTTAAAAATAAGAAGGTAACAACACGCATGCAAGTTATTCTCCATCCTTGCGAATATCTTTTAAGT
>QGNH01001160.1_pt2 | contig 16420 bp, 26 predicted proteins | sample 1735481 | NCBI WGS metagenome assembly QGNH01 (sample SAMN09239004, study PRJNA386568) | Viral metagenome, whole genome shotgun sequencing project.
ATGTCGGCGGCGCGGCGGAAGGGAAAGTGGGTGGGCGGCATTCCGGTGCTTGGGTACGACGTGGACCCGCGCGGTGGTCGGCTGGTGGTCAACCCCGACGAGGCCGGGCAGGTCCAAGCTATCTTCAAGCTGTACGCCGAGAGCCGGGCGCTGATTCCGGCGGTGCGGGAGTTGAACCGGCGCGGCTGGACCACCAAGGTGTGGACCACCAAGGAGGGCCGGGAGCACAAGGGACAGGAGTTCACCAAGAACGCGCTGTACCGGCTGCTGACCAACGTGATCTACACCGGCCAAGTCAACCACAAGGGTACCCTATACGCCGGTGAGCACGCGCCCATCGTGGACGCGGCGTTGTGGGAACATGTGCAGGAGCGACTGCGCGGTAACGGCGTCGATGGCGGGAGGGAGGTCAGGAACCGGTACGGCGCGCTGCTCCGCGGCCTGCTCCACTGCGATGCGTGCCAGACCGCCATGGTGCATACCTACACCCTGAAGGGTTCCCGCCGCTACCGCTATTACGTCTGCCTTACCGCCCAGCAGAAGGGCTGGGACGCCTGCCCGACCAAATCGGTGGCGGCGCAGTCGATTGAGGACTCGGTGGTCGCCCGCATGCGTGCTTTGGGCGCCGACCCTCGGATCGTGCTGGAGACGGCGCGGAAGGTCCGGGAGCGAGTCGAGGCGTCGTCGGGTGAACTGGCGGTTGAACTCAAGGTCGCGCAAAAGGACTTGAGCCGGTTGCAGAGCGAGCTAATCAAGGCCGTCGCTACGCCGGGAAACGGCCTGCGGACGGACCGGCTGGCGGACTTGCAGGAGCAGATTCGGGCGGCGGAGCGCCGGGCCGGGGAAGTGCGCGCGGAGTTGGACGCGCTGGCGGCGGAGACGGTGGACGAGGAGGACCTGCGGACGGCGCTCCAGTCGTTCGATCCGGTGTGGCAATCGCTGAACACGGCGGAGCAGACGCGGCTCATCCGGGCGGTGATAGACCGCATCGGGTATGACGGGCGCACTGGCCGGATCGCGGTGACGTTCCGGGCGGCGGGGTTCAAGGCGATCTGCGCGGCGGCGGGGCAGGAGGCAGTGGGACAGGAGGTGGGGGTATGAAAGCGAACGCGAGACCGAACGGGCTGGCGAACGGGCTGGCGCTCGAATGGACCTTGGAACGGCGGGGCAAGCGCGCGGCGCGGGGCGGAGGGGCGGGCACCGCGGGCACTGGTGCGTCCGGCTGCGCGCAGGCCGGGAAGCTTCCCAGGGTCACGCGGCTGATGGCGCTCGCCATCAAGTTCCAGGGCATGGTGGATAGTGGAGAGGTCCGCGATTACGCCGATCTGGCGCGGCTGGGGTACATCACACGAGCCAGGATGACGCAACTGATGAACCTGTTGAACTTGGCGCCGGACATCCAGGAAGCCATCCTGCTTTACGCGTCCACCACGCGAGGACGCGACTCAATCTCCGAGCGGGGCCTGCGCAAACTGACTGCGGTCGCCCATTGGGGGCGTCAGCGGAAGATATGGCGAGAACTGCTTTCCCGTAATGCGTAGGTTGGCGAATCGCGAGTATCACAATCGCAATCAACCGCTATTCAGGCCAGCGATAGAAGCCGGGTTGGCAGATCGGGGTCCGATTAGCCGTCGAGCACCTCAAGTTCTATCGTGGGCGCCCGGAACCGCATACCCGCATACCGGCACCGGCTCTTGCGCAAAAACTTCTTGCTCTTGCTATGCTCCCACAGATATTTCTCGCCCGCCCTGCCTCCCGTGCCTGGTATGCTGATGCCTTACACGCTCCAGACTGTCGCCACATTCGGGACACCAATACGTCAATTGGTAGGCGGTGAAATGCGCCTTCATGGACTCCATGGTAAAGGAACCTCCGCATCCGGTTCAGTATACCGCCTATGCGATGTAGTCGAACGGTTTGGTCAGACGTTTGCCAAACGATTTATGCAGACTACCCGCCAATGATTGCAGTTCTTTATTCTTGCTGTCCGGCAGGCGATAATACGGACGACCGTGTGGCATCACGATGATCTCTAAACCAGCGATCTCCGATGGCTGTTCAAGACCTGCTGTGAAGATGGTGTATGCAGCCGGGAGCAATAGGCAGGAGATTGGAAGATTTATGGGTGCTGGACCAACCGGAGCGAAAGTATTAATGAAGTGTCTGGCATTATTCTTTACGGCACCAGAGACTATCCTATCGTGGCATTCGCTTACGATTGGGGATTGAAAGAGATCAACCTGCCATAAGCTGTATCTTCCGGAGGATGTACATCCTACCAACACTGTCCGAGACACTCCGTCTCCCTCTCCCATAGGGATTCTTTCCCATGCGCATCGTGCTATCTGTTTCAATGACCATCCTATGTCATAATCATCGTCTTGGCGCTTGTAGCCGCTAATATCGTCTGCCACGGTTAGGCTGAAATTGTCACCAGACGCACAACAAACCTGATCCCGGCATCTAAACTTACTGCTCATAGATTGGGACACGCCCTGGACCCCAAGACCATCCGTTTGAGTCATCAGGCAGTCGCTCGCCATTACTATTCCGTCGGTGCCGACCAGTCCGATTTGAAGTGTCATGATATTTTCTGGTTGCATTCGGGTACACGCTCCGCTTAAAATGAATTTGGGCGAGCACCCAAACCGATATTGAAAAGGCCCGCTGTGGCGGCGGGCCTTCCGTTTCAATCCTACCACTACTACGCCAACAATTCCTTCAGGCCCCACACATGATCCGCGATCCCCACTTCCATCGCCGGGGTGACTCGCAAGGTCTGATGAATCCCGCAGAAGTTGTAGTAGGCAAAGTGCAGGCAATACGCAGCCAAAAGGTTCTCCACTTTTTGCTAAAAGTATTCGTCAGCCGCGTGAGACGGCGCACGCACATTCTGATCGTGAGGTTTTGGCCGTTCCACATGCCAGTGCAAACCCGGCGAGTATCGGGGTTCCCCATGACTGGGACCACCTCCACGGAAACCACCTCAGGCTGGCGAGTAGCGCCGCTGTTCCTCTTGCGGGACCGCGTAATCCCACTACCGACCTTGAGCGCGCCCCCATGGTGCACTGTGCGCGCCCCTGACGCCAGGCAGGCAAGTGCATCGTCAAGTTGAGGTTGAAGACAATCAAGACGTCGCCTCGATTGTCTTTACCGACCGCGGAAGATGGTGTCGTCTTAGATGTCACAGAACCGTTGAAAACATAGCTACTGGTTTATAAAGAGCGCTTTGGTTATAATGAAAGATCACATTGGCGAGGTCTTATGAGTCAGAGCAAGTTAGAATCCGTCAGTTCCAGTGCCAGACGCATCGGTATCTCAGCCGGCAGGTTTTACGATCTGGTACGTAACGGGATTTTCCCGCCCGGCGTAGTGGTCCGTCTCGGCCGGCAGATCCGGATACACCCTGGACGGCTCGATCAGTTCATCGAAGGCGGCGGCAAGGCTCTGCCGGGCGGATGGCGCCGGGAAGCCCGATGAAGACGCCCGACATGCTGCATTACGGCAGTCTCTCGCCCGCGAGGAAGCGTCTCATAGATGTCTTGCACGGATTGCAGTTCGGCAGAATCGAGAATCTGTCGATAGCTGCGGGCGAGCCACAGTTCGATGACCCGCCAACCATAATCCGGACTATAAAGCTGCCTGCCGAAGCGGTGACTGCCGGACCATGTCCACCGGACTTCGCTCTAAAGCAACCGATGCTGGATCTCCTTCGGTACTTCGACAGTTACCAAACCGGCGTGGTCCGCCGTTTGGAGTGTCGGTTCGGCCAACCTTGCCTGGTCGAGATCGTGGCGGGTGGTGTGGATGTCGGTCGCATCCCGGAGCGGGCCACGCCGCGGAGAATAACATGAGCCCGGCGGCTGAACTGGTTTGGCTCGATCCCGACGTGTGGAGGACGATCCACTCAAAAGCGTGCGGTCTGGTCGGCTCCTACGGCTTCACTTCCGCCGATTGCGACGACCTCCAGCAAGAGGCTGCGCTCGATCTCCATCTGCGTCGTAGATTCTACGATCCAGCCCGTTCCAGCCGCCACACCTTTGCACAGCGGGTGGTCAACAATCGTTTTGCAAACCTGATCGCGGAACGGAAGGCCGGTTGCCGGGACTACCGCGCCTGTCTGCGCTCCCTTGACGAGCCGGACGGTCAAGATGAACTCAGGCGGTTCGGCGAGACGCTCTCCGCTGACGAGTATGAATCGCAGATGGGGCGGCGCTCAATGCCGTGGGTTCAGCGCGCGGAACTGCGAGCCGACGTTCAGAGAGTCATCGCATTGCTGCCCCCGGACTTGGCGGTAGTTGCCGGACTGCTTATGTCGGTGGGCGCCGTTGAAGTGGCGCGGCGGTTGAATCTGTCTCGGGCCACGGTGTACCGGAGGATCGGCGGTATCCGCGAAGTGTTTCACGCAGCCGGCCTCGAAGGCTACCTCGGGCAGTTTCAACCAACGTGCTCGTCGCCCCGGTTTCGACTGCGCTAGATTCTAAGATGGGCGCGGGAGGCCGGGTGCAGTTCATTTCAGCACGTCCTTCCGCGCCGCATCCCGCCCGGCCATCCCCCTCAAAACCGGGTCGTTAGAAGAAAATCCGACCGGGCGCTCCTCCGGCCGTCGCAAATCGGGGCGGCGGTGGCCTCGTTCGCCTGACGCCGTGCACCCCGGCGGTCAGGAACTAATACGCTTAGGCACTACGGCAGCGGTTGAGTTCCGAAGAATGGGAGGACAGCGAGTCATAGAGCCGCCAAACCGGCCAACGTCGCGCCACACGCGCCCCGTGTTGCGCCCGCCAGGCCCATGGCGAGGAATAGGGCCACCCCGGCGAAGACGCCGTCACGGCCAAATACGGCCAATAACAATAGAAACCGGGGAGCGCGCCAGCCACCGGCGGCCTTGTTCCTGGACCCGCTAAAGACCGCCCGCCACGGCACCTCGAAGCAGCGACCGGCAGCCGTGTTTGCCCGACGTGTCACGGGAATACCGACTCGGTAGCGTGGCGTTGCTAAAGAACCCCGACAAAGTGAAAAGCGTCAGTTAGAAGGTGATGTCTTCGACGGTCACCGTGCGCGAAAGCCGATCCGTTAGGATGGCAGCGATCACGGCCAGCCTCTCCGGATCGCCCGGCTCGGAATGCTCGTATCGTCGCAGAGATTTCAGGTTGAGGGCCACGGGTTGCCCGGGATGCCGATTAACACTATCGACCAGACCGGACTGAGTCATCCCGGCGTCTCTCCGCAGCTCCTTCAATCGAGGGCCATTCACTCTTGGGGAACCTGGCCGTCCGGGGCCGGGCTTGTTCGGCCGAGCTTCCAGCAACAAAGTGATCGCATACTCCAGATCTAGGCGGCGCGGCTGAAGCCTGGGGGGCTGATCATCGTTCTCAATAGCCATTCCCGAACAGGCTTCGATGAGGTGGCTGGCCTGTTGCCCTATCCATCGCCGGTGAGCTTCCATAGTCTTGTCACACAGCATCCGCTCCCGTTCTCTGGCGCAGGCTACCACATCGCGCGTGCTGCGAGGACCAGACGATCCGAAATAGTCATCTGATTGCACCTGAGCCACCGCTCTATCGAACTCTGCGCGTGAGACTACGTGTTGCTTGCCATCACCACTTTGGATCACGATATCCGCTTCTCCTGGCAATAACTGTCTCCTTTCTGTCTCTTACATATTTTACTCCGGTATGAGATCCTATAACGAGAATGCAGAAAACACTTAGCTTATTAGCACACACTACGCCACCGCCGCGTTTCGTCACCGAAGCGGACTTGGAAGAAATCACCGGCGTCAAGAAGCGAACGTGGCAAAAGCACAGGTTGTTCGGACGCGGTCCGAGGTTCTACAAAATCGGCGGCGCCGTGCGGTACAACCTCGCCGAGGTATTGGAATGGATCGAGAGTAACGCTGTAGGTGGTGACACTTCACCGTCGCACTCCATAGCAAGTCGTCTAAGGTAAAACTGGTGTGCGCGCGGCGCGACCGCTCAAAACGGAATGGCGCGCCCGGCCTCGGAAACCGCAGCGCGCCCGGAAGGAATGCCCTCTGACCAAGGAGTTATCCCAACGCCATGACCAAGATAACACAATTCGAGCCACCGCGGACCACTCGGCACAGGGCAAAGCACGACATACAGCCCGACGACGCTAACCCCGAGCCGGATACTGCGGAATCAATCACCGTAGGTTGGAAGTCACGCTTGCTGTACGATGACGACGAAAGCAGCCGGCCGTCGTCCAACCTCGCTAATGCCATTACCGCCTTCCAGTACGCTCCCGCATGGAGCGGTGTTCTGGCGTTCGACGAAAATGCTCAGCGCATCGTTGCCAGAGAAGCGCCGCCGTGGGACGGCGAGGACTCCAACCTCCCATTTGATTGGTCGGATGTGCACGATATCTACGCGGCGAACTGGCTACAGCACCAGGGGATCATGGTTGGAAAAGAGATTGCAGGACAGGCTGCGTACGCGGTCGCGCGTAAACACCCGTACCATCCAATCCGGGACTATCTCGATTCGCTTGAGTGGGACGGAAGGGAGCGGCTCGACTACTGGCTCAAAACATACCTGGGTGCCGACGCCGATACGGTCGAAGGGATTCCAGGAGGAAGACTGTTCATGCTGGTGAAACCAGACATCACTAGGTACACCATCGCGGTTGGGGAGTGCTTCCTAATCTCGGCGGCGGCGCGCATCTATAGTCCAGGCGCAAAAGTCGATACTTGCATGGTTCTGGAAGGCGGCCAGGGGAAGCTAAAGAGTACGGCCCTCAGCACACTCTTCGGGGAGGACTGGTTCACCGACACGCTACCAGATATTCGCACTAAGGATGCCGCCATCCAGCTCAACGGAATCTGGTGTGTCGAAATAGCCGAGCTGAGCGCATTCAAACCAGTAGATCTCGCCCACGTCAAGATGTTCATATCCCGCAGCACGGACCGCTACAGGCCACTGTATGGTAAGCATTCAGTCAATGTGCCCCGTCGGTGTGTCTTTGCCGCCACCACGAACGAGGATTCGTACCTGAAGGACCCCACCGGCGGACGCCGCTTCTGGCCGGTCAAGACCGGGACCATCGATATCTCCGCGCTGAAACGGGACCGCGACCAACTGTGGGCCGAAGCGGCCGCGCATTACAAGGATGGCGAACAGTGGTGGCTGGATGCCGAGCACGAGGAACTGGCGGCGAGAGAACAACGAGACCGCTACGAGACCCACCCGTGGGAGCCCAAGATCGCGGAATGGATTGCTGGACGGGATAGCGTCAGCGTGACGGAGATCCTAACTGAGTGCCTTGAATTGAAGTCGAAGGACCAGAAACAAACCCACAAAAACATTGTGGCGAGCGTCTTGAAATCGCTCGGCTGGACGAAATTTAGGGACCGCGACGGAGAAGAGCGACCTCGGCGATATCGGCAGATCATCCAGCCGGGCAAAAAGATGTCCAAGTAGTGTCCCACTCTGGTCCCGGTCTTGGTCCACGTTTAAATCAAGTGTTTTCAACATTGGTCCCAGTGGTCCCACTCTATATCTGAATAAAAGAAGTACGGGAGTGCCCGATGGGCAACAGGAGCCAGCGAGGAAAAAAGAAATTCGGTCAAAATACTGGGACCCTGGGACCAAAGCAACGTTTTCTATCAGTTGCAGTGTTTCCAGACTGGGACCAGACGGTCGAATGCTGGGACCGGAAGGCAACCATAAAAAGAAACCATGACGAGCGTGCATTAGCGACCTGCATCCTAACTGAACGTGCCTTTCGGTGCAAGAAGGGAAAGTTTCAGTAGGGAAAGTTTCAGGCGGAGGAAAGGTGTGCCCACGGAATGTCGCGCGGTTAGCGCCTAAGACCTGCGTCTCGCGCCGCGAGGCGGTGTCCGGACCGATTATCGACAACGCGACAGGGCACGCTGACCTTTTCGAGAATGTCGGAACCTTCAGAGGGAGGCGAAGCTGCGGAAGCTCAACGGGATGTTGTCCGCCGCCCCAAGGGCACCCCGCCAGTCGCGGCGAGGACCCATTGCTCCGCGCGATCCGGGGTCTTAGGCAGGAAAACGGCCATGGTACACTACTTCAAAGGAAATGCTGGATGGGCACTAAAGAGAAGGATATCCTTGAGGCGCTCTCGGACTTGGCGGCGCGGATTTCGAACCTTTCGGAGCAAATCAGTAGCCTTGAAGAGAGGTTCGGTTCTTTTGATGAACAATTAAGCCGGATGCAGAAAAGCATCAAGAGTCTTGGTGGGCAGATTGAGAACCTGGCTGACGATCTTCCCTCATGATGCTCGGGATCAGTTTGGAGGAGCCACCACTGAGAAGCGTGTCAATTGAATTAGCAAGATCGTAGGCGTCGTACAGAACCCGGCGAGCTTCCACGGAAGATAGGCCAAGAGTGTCGTAGGCGTATTTGAGGATACTCTTGGCTTCGCAATCCGGTATCATCTCATCAAACGGGTGCTCCACAGCAAGCAGGATACCACAATATCATTGAGCCGAAAACAGGGCTCTCATGGTACGCCAACTTGACGACGCGCTTGCCTGCCGCGTATAAAGGAAGCAGGGCACCTGTTCGACAGGCCAGCGGCAAACCGCACCCTCCGAAAGATCCCACCCAAGAGTTAGACCAGCAGCAGTCCGGGCGCCAGCGCACCCGCCACGCACGCATGCGCGGTCCTCGGCGGCATTGCTGCGGTGCATAACGCCGAGCGACGGGACGCTCGTTAATCCCCTTCCCTCCGGCCCTCGTGGTTGGAGTGTGTCCCGATGAAAACGATCTGGGGAAGGGGGTAAAGGGGCGGCAGGATACGCCCCCGCGGCCCCAGGCGACAACCGGCCAACCCGGAGCCGGACGGCGCGACACGGGCCAACCTGGCGCGAACGGTGGCCTATTCCGGCGGACGGCAGGACGGACCGTACACCGGCCCACGGCGTGGCGTTCGGGAACGACGGTTCCGCTACGGGCGACCGCAACGAGCCGTCCTGGAAGCAGATACGGCAGCGACCATCAGCGATGAAGCCGATGAAGGCAATGAACCCGACCAGCCCCCCGCGCTCGGCGATCCCCTGCTACGCCGCCGACGGCACGTCTCTCGGTTTCCGCACGTTCGCCGCCGCCCAACACCTGGTCGCCGGCGGCTACGTCCGGCCCGCTTACGGCCGCAAGGGACACCTCCGCGCGATCTGGCTGCTCCGCGACGACGGCGCCAGCCCCGTCCAGTCGCGCGCCCACAACGGTACGCGGTACAGCTACATCGAATCGCTTGCTACCGGACGGTGCTGGCAACTCCGCCGCTTGGACCGGCGCGACACCACGACCGTGGACGGCTCGCCCGTCACCGCGCGCGACCCGTTCCTTCAGGTGGTGCGCGACTGCTTGACATACTCGCCCGAAGCGCTGGCGGCGAGAGCGCTGCGGACCGACTCGCTGGCGACCGACCCGCTGCCGACCGACTCGTTGGCCATCGCGCTGGCAACTGACTCGTTGGCCGACGCCAGGAGACCGACCGCGGCGCCGACGCGCGCCACGCACGGACGCTCACTGGCGACGAGCGACCGCGGCCACGCCATCGCAACCGAGAAGTAACACTTACTCAGCCAGGAGTAACCGACGCGCTGCAATGTAACTTACAGTGGACTCGACTAAGTGTCATCGCTACTTAGTAAGCCACTTACTAACAGCTTTTGGTTCCCTCCTTTGCCGGTGCCGGTAGCGGCGGGTGGACACAGTGCCCAATTTCGCTACCGTCAGAAGGAAAAAAGAGGTGGTCGGTGGTCACATCGGCGATGCGGATGCGGGGTCGGCGATGGGCGGCGCGGGCTGCGCGGGCTGGCCGACGCCGTGGGGCGATGGCTCCTCCGCCTCGAACGGCTGCATGGCGGCCCGCAGCGCTCGCGCCGTCTTGATGCCGACGTAGTGCAGGCCGAGGAGTTGCAGTTCGGGCACCCAGCGCAGATCGCCCAGACAACGGTAGCCAGCGGCGGCCAGCGATTGCACCACCACTGGCTTGATGCGGATGCCATGGCGGGCCAGTTCCTTCCAGTGGTCGAGTCGGATGTCCATCCAGGCGGGCCGGGCTGGACTCGCAGGGCGGGTGAGGTCGCCGTACCGCTCCTGCTGGCCGGCCAGGAAGCCGATTTCGTGGGCCTCGCGGACGGCCGCCAGCAACGCCGCGTCCAGCGCGAGCCGCGAGCAGACGACCTTGCTCCCGTGGGGCGAGTCGAGGCTCGAAATGGCGGTGGATACGAGGTGGTCAGCTATGCGGCTATCGATCTCGCGTGGCATGTGGCCTTCCGCTGCTCCTGGCCGCCAGCATAACAGCATCGCGGATCGGCGAGGGCGGTTGCAGGGCGAACAGTAGGTAGGGGCGCAGGTGGTCACTGACGTGGTCGAGGTGGTCACTGCGGCCGGCTACGGCCGGCGTACCGGTGGGAGTGGGCAACTGATGGCAAACCAGACCCGAGTCACGCCAGCGATGGCCAGCCGGATCGAGATCTGGCCGGTGGACCGGCTGGTCCCTTACGCGCGCAACGCCCGCACGCACTCGGCGGAACAGGTCGCGCAGATCGCCGCATCGATTGTCGAGTTCGGGTTCAACGCCCCGATCCTGGTGGACTCCCACGCGGGGATCATTGCCGGTCACGGGCGAATGCTGGCGGCGCGGAAGCTGGGGCTGGCGGAAGTCCCGGTGGTCGTGCTTGACCACCTCTCCGACACCCAACGGCGAGCCTACATCCTGGCCGACAACAAGCTCGCCGAGAACGCGGGCTGGGACGAGAAGGTCCTGGCCGCGGAACTCGCCGACCTGGAGCGGGACGGCCTCGACCTCAGGGTCGTCGGGTTCTCCGACCATGAGTTGGAGGTCTTGCTGGCGGACTCTGCCGACGGCCCGCCGCCCGAGGACGAAGAGCAGATCCCGGAAGCGCCCGCCGAGCCTGTGACCCGACCCGGCGACGTGTGGCTCGTCGGTAAGCACCGGCTGATCTGCGGCGACTGCCGGGACCGCAACGTCGTGGCGCGATTGTTCGAGGGCGCGAAGGCCAACCTGGTGGTCACGTCGCCGCCCTACGCCACGCAGCGCGAATACGATCCGGCCAGCGGGTTCACCCCCATCCCGCCGGAGAAGTACACGGGATGGTATCGGGCCGTGGCGGAGGCCATTGCGAGCGTGTTGGCGCCGGACGGCTCGTACTTCCTGAACATCAAGCCGCACGCCGATGGAGGCGAAAGGAGCCTGTACGTGATGGACTTGGTGCTTGCTCATCGGCGGAGGTGGGGCTGGCGATTCGTGGATGAGTTCTGCTGGCGGAAGACCGACAACGGCGTGCCGGGCGGTTGGCCCAATAGGCTGAAGAACGCTTGGGAGCCGGTCTACCATTTCTGCCGCCAGCAGAAGATCAAGTTTCACCCGGATGCTGTAGGCCACGTTTCGGAGGATTGCTTCGACTATGCGCAGAGCAATGCCAAGTCGCGGTCGGGGAGCGGGCTGCTCGGTTGCGGCGTGCGTGGTCCGGCGGCGGGCAAGCACCCCAATGCAGACGCGAACGGCCACTTCAAGGGCATCGCGCGGCCCAGCAACGTCATCGAATGCAAGGCCGAGGGCGGCCAGGGATCGCACTTCCGCCCCGTTCCCTCGTACGCTCGTCGAGTTCTTCGTGCTGGCGTTCACCGACGCGGATGACCTCGTGTACGACCCCTTCACGGGCAGTGCGACCAGCATCGCCGCCGCCCACGTGCATGGGCGCGTGGGTTACGGCGTTGAACTTAGCCCGGCGTACTGCGACGTGGCGTTGCTTAGGCTCGCCAACCTGATCGGCAAGGTGCCAGTGCTGGCGGAGACCGGCCAGCCGATGGCCGACGTAGGCGCTACGCGCGGCGTGCCGCTCGATCAGGACAGCAATTCCCGCGCGCGGGACAGCCGCCGTATCCAGCATCGCGGCCCGGCACCGTTCTACGGCAAACGGCGCAAGGCTTCCTGACCTCGCCAGCCGCCAAGCCGCTCAACAATCGACTCGATTCCAACGAAGGAGACATCGTAGTGCCTAAGCCGCCGAGACCGCCGAGACCGCCCAAATCGCCAAGACTGCCGAAGCCGATCGCCGACCTCAAGATAGTGCAGTGGGCGATTGAAAAGCTACTGCCTTACGCGCGCAACGCCAGGACCCACTCCGACCAGCAGATAGCGCAGGTGGCCGCCAGCATCGTCGAGTTCGGTTGGACCAACCCCATCCTGGTCGGTGAGGACGGGGTCGTGATCGCCGGTCACGCCCGGCTCGCGGCGGCGCGGCTGCTGAAGATGAGCGAGGTCCCGGTGATAGTCCTTGACCACCTGACTCCTACCCAGCGCCGCGCCCTGGTGCTGGCAGACAATCGGCTCGCCCTGTCCGCTGGGTGGGATGAAGAGATGCTGCGCGTTGAACTGGAGTCGCTGGAGGAGGACGGCTTCGACCTCGACCTGGTCGGCTTCACCGATGACGAGCTTGCTCACCTGCTCGCCGATCAGGACGCGGCTACCGAGGGCGAGGACGATGTCCCCGAGACACCGGAGACACCGGTCTCAATTCCCGGCGACCTGTGGCTGCTGGGCGGCCACAAAGGGCGTCCCGCGCACCGTGTACTGTGCGGCGACTCGACCGCCAGCGACGCCACCGTGCGCCTCCTGGCTGGCCAGAAGCCGCCGTTTATCATGGCGACCGATCCGCCCTACGGCGTGGGCTTGACACCGGAATGGCGCGAGCAGGCCGGGTTGAATCCAAGTACCCGGCAAGGCGGCAAGATCTCGAACGATGATCGCGTGGACTGGTCCGCGGCTTATGCCCTATTCCCCGGCGACGTGGCCTACGTGTGGCATGCCGGTATCCACGCGGGCGAAGTTGCGACGGGCCTGCACTCGTGCGACTTCCAGATCCGCGCGCAGATCATCTGGAAGAAGCAACACTTCGCCATCTCACGGGGGGCCTACCATTGGGGCCACGAGCCGTGCTGGTACGCGGTGCGGAAGGGCAAGCCTTCCCATTGGCGCGGCGACCGGACCCAGTCCACGGTGTGGGAGGTAGCCAACTTGAATCCGTTCGGCGGCAACAGCGACAAGGAGAACGAGGTCACCGGGCATGGGACGCAGAAGCCGGTGGAGTTGATGCGGCGCCCGATCCTGAACCACACGCAGCAAGGCGAGGCGTTGTATGACCCATTCCTGGGATCGGGGAGTAGCCTGATCGCGGCGGAGAGCACGAGGCGGGTGTGCTACGGCATCGACATCGACCCGAAGTATGTTGAGGTGGCGGTGATTAGATGGCAACGATTCACAGGCCGGCAGGCGACGCTCGACGGTGATGGGCGCACGTTCGACGAGGTTGCGCGGGAACGGAGGAAGGACGCGGCATGAATCGCCATAGCTCGTTGCCGCCGGGAGATTGCGGAATGCGAGGCGCAGTTGCGGGCCGGCCATCCCGATGTAGCAGGGTTGTGCATGGCATTGGCGGACTGGTCAGCGGAGTTGAGGATTCTCCAGGGGGCGAATACGAAAGCGGAGCCGCCAATCGACGGCTGCGCGTGTGCGAACAAGGCTCGTGGCTGATGGACTTGAAGCGAAAGGTTAATTAGAGAATGAAAGAAAAATTGGCTCTATTTTTGGCAACGCAGATTCTTCAGGTTGTGGAGGATTCTGGCGCAACCAAGCAAGAGGCGACAGCAGCGCTCAATGCTGCGGTTGCGTTAGCACCGGCGTGCCTAACGTCGTTTGGGCCTGTCGCTGGAGTGCCGTTGGCAGGTCCTCAATTATCACGATTGCTTCCCGGATCGCCTGAATGACTGCATCGACGCCCTCTTTCGTTGAGACCGCAACGACCTGTCCATCGGCCAGTTTGATGTGGCACTCGTCCTCTGATATCCGGTGGATCTCTGTTGCCTGCCAAAGATTCACCCAAGAGACAGAGCCATCCGGTCTACCGATAGGGAAGAAAAATCTGATCTTCTGGGTGGCGGCTTTTATTTCCAGCAGGATGTTGCAAATCTGTGAGAACCTTTGGCTGTCCAGCGATTGAACGTCACGTAAATCGCTCATAGGCTATTTGGCTTCCTTTCTTTCCCTACCGGGCCTTTGCCGCATTTACTGCGATTGCAGGCCGCTCACGGGACGAGAACGCGGCTGTCCTTGAGCCGTGCCAACCTTCCGCCCAACCGAGCGGCTCCGGGGCGACGGAAATTGAACGGCTTAGACATACCCTAGTATCTGCACGTCGGACCCAGGAGGTCAAGTACAAGATCGTTGCGAACCAACGACCTAAGATTTCGACGATCCAACCCGCTTAGATTTCCGGTTGCGCACTGCTCGGCCCAGGTATGCGGAACAGGCCGTGCCAAGTTCTAACTGAGCTTCTGAATCGTATTCTTGGCAACCCCCGGTCATGCGAACTGTCGCACGCACCGAATTGCCTTCGACCAGGGCCGTAACCGCTTGGGCGCGTTTTTCGGTTGATAGCTTGTACATGCTTTCATTCTCTAAGCGCGGCCAAGCATGAAAGGTAAAGTAGAAAATGCAATCTACGCAAGTTTCATTCAATGAAGCGATTGCCGGGGAACTGGGCTACGGGGGCGTGTGCGAGGTTCCATCGGAACTACGGCAGATTATGCGCCAGAACTCGGAAGCTCTCGATCAGGCGCTCACCAATAAAGCTCTCGATTCAGATTCACCGCAACCCATTGAAGGCTAATAGTCTCAAAGAATGGGTGCCATCGCTGGGGAGCGATAAAGGCCATGCGGCCGTCACCTGAATCCCAAACGGGCACAACTGTACCCTGCAATCCCGTGCTGCTGGCGCGGGCTTGTAGTTCAGCTATGGATGCTTGTTGTGCTTGGCTGGATTGGTGGCCAAAGGAAGATTCTAGGGGTACGATAATGAGATCTATACCCTGTTCGTTGACATGGGCTATTTGGAAGTGTGGCACGTTTGGACCTCCCTATCTAACAATCCTCCCCCATCTGGCCTTGCCGCTTTCGCTGCGCTTCCCGACCGCTTGCGGGGCGATAGCGTCGCTACCCTGGCCAGCGTGCCACACAGGCTCACGCAAGCGGCCCAGGGCGACGGCAATTGACCGCGCAGACATACTCAAGTATCTCCACGTCGGATTCAGGCCGTCAAGTACAACTTACGCCGATAGTGGCCGGGTGACCTGAATTGAGTTGAGGACCCCCTCCAAGCGTCAGGGACAAAAGCGGAACCGCCGCCGGATCGTTGAACCCGGCGGCGGCTTGTGGAGATGGACTTGGTCGTTCCCTACTTGGCGATCCGGTAGACTCGGTCGCCGGCTTCGTTCTTCGACGACTCGATCTCGACCCCGTGCTTCTTCCCTGCGGTCGAGATGAACCCGCGAACGGAATGGGCCTGCCATTCGGTCGCCTTCATGATCTCGGCGAGGCTGGCTCCCTTGGCCCGTCCGATCAGGCCCAGGATCTTCGCGCCCTTGCTCTCGGGGCGGGGCGAGGTGGCCTCCTTCGTGCGGGCGGGCTTGGTTGCGGACTTGGCGGCCTTCTTGCCGGCGGCCTTCTTGCTGGCCTTGGACTGCTTCTTGGTCGTCGCCTCGGCCTTGCCGCCCTTGGCGCCCTTGCCAGCCTTGGCGCCCTGCTTGGCCTTGGGCGCGCCCTTCTTTTGGCTGGCACCCTTCTTCGCGGGGGCCTTCTCCGGCGCGACGGGCGCGCTCTGTGCCGCAACGGCGGCGGCTTTGTCGGCGGCTTTGTCGTTCGTTTCTGCGTTGTTCATGGCTGTGTTGGTTATCCTTTTTCTGCGCTTGCTTCGCGTTCTGTGCTTGCGTCGCGCATGACGATTCATCACTCTTACTCGCCCCGAAGGCAAGTTAATAAGTGACCGGCTGCCCACCTACTAGCCACGAGGCGAATACATGGCGATGATGAGTCTTCGGGGCTACGCCCGACATCGCGGCTGCGCCCTTTCCGCAGTCCAGAAGGCGATCAAGTCCGGGCGTATCTCCGTGCAGCCGGACGGGAAGATCGACTCCAGCCAAGCCGATCTCCAGTGGCAGCGGAACACCGGCCAGCACGTTCCGCCCGTCACGCAACGCGGGCAGGACGACATCGACGGCGCGGGTTTCGGCGGCTCGCAATACACCAAGGCGCGGGCGGTGCGCGAACACTACCAGGCCCGCCTCGCCAAGATCGACTACGAGGAGCGCGTGGCCAAGCTGGTGCCGAAGGACGAGGTGCAGGTGGCCGCCTTCAACAAGTTCCGGCAGTTCCGCGACCACATGCTCAACATCCCGGATCGGATCGCCGCGATGGTGGCCGCCGAAACCGAGGCGGCGCGGTGCTACGAGATTATCGCTATCGAGATCCGAAAGGCGTTAAATGACTTCGCTGACTCCAACTCCATCGGCTGAAGAGATCTACGGATCGTCGGCGGCGGCCGGCGCGCGCCCGGACCCGCTGC
>QGNH01001581.1_pt1 | contig 16412 bp, 20 predicted proteins | sample 1735481 | NCBI WGS metagenome assembly QGNH01 (sample SAMN09239004, study PRJNA386568) | Viral metagenome, whole genome shotgun sequencing project.
TTTTGCGACAATCTCGTCCTCTATCTTGTCGATGTCCGTTTCTCTTGTAGCGTGAACGGTTGTCCAGACAACCTCGGTGTGACAAAAGACTATCCTTTTGGTCCCTGCCTTGGTGATGAATGATGCAGGTCCCGTAACCGTCCGCCGTCCTTCCTCTTCGATGATCGTGACCGTGCCCCGCAGGATAAAAGCGGGGTGAGAATATTTGTGAATCTTGGTGATGGCCAGGTAGCCAGGAGGCATGGTAATCTCCCTGACGTACATCCCTTCGGCAAAGGTATGCTTGAGCGGGGCGCTGTCGCCTATCATGGCGCCCGGCAGGCTCCTCATGCGTTCTTCCGCCGCCATGATCTTCTCTCTGTATTCCGCGAACGAGAGAGGGGTGTTCTCAATAATCTCTATGGCGTTGCTTGCCTCGTTCATCACGCCCCTCTATGGCAATGTCGCATAATTAATTCCCCCAGTCAGAGTTCTCGTCATCTTGTGCCATCCTCCGGCTACCCACACGTTAAGGGGATTGTTGGAGTCGGCGCTTGGGTCCAGATACATGCAGTCTTCCATGACTCCCGTTCCCGCATTGACCGCAGAAATAACCAACGAGCTTCCACTCCCGACTCCCGTGTTGCCCGCCCTGATCTCCCCGAGAAGGTTTGCTGTGGCTGCGTCCCTTATCGCTATCCTTGCAACGTCGGTTGACGTATCGATGTTAATTCCAAGTCCATCTATACCGAAGGAGATACCCGCCTCGCTGCTCAAACTCAGCACGGGGTTGCAGGTTGCATAGGTGGCGTCAGTGGCGTTTTGTATCTCTATCCCGCCAGTACCGTTAAATAATATCCGCCAGTAAGGGTAAGCCCCAGTGTTACCGAGGGCGCAAAATCTCAGTTCCAAGGTGGAGCCTGCCGCACCTCCGAAAACATTCACCACTGAGTTTCCCGGCCCTAAGAGAAGCTGGCTCACATACTGATTGAGCGTTTGCCAGTAGCCGTACCCCGTGTTTATAAAGCCGTTCACCGCCGTGACGAGCTGGCTGAACCACGTCTGCCAGCGGGGATCGGCCGGGGGGATGTTGGGAGAAGGTGCGGGACCGAGCATCAGAATTTCATCCCTATTCCTATTCTGGCATTATTTCCTACGCACGCGCCCTCGGTGATCGTGATGGCGACGGAGAAGTACTGCCGGTTGACGATACGCTTATAGCCATGGTCTTCCTTCGGGGGCAGCATCCACGTCGTGAGCCAATACAGGGGGATGACGGCGGCAAAGTATTTATTGACCGTCTGGACTGAAGGATGGGGGCCGAGAAGCACGTTTGTCTCATGCCAATTATCCGGGTTGGCAGCAACATACCTGCTTTGCGCCCAATCCACGCCGAGGAGCGCCGTGTCGACCGCGAGCATGGCAAGGTCCGTCTTACCCAAGGGGGCGAACCATTCACCTGCTCTCGCGGAGAGGGGGACGGCGAGAAAGATCAAAAGAAAGAGGGCTGCAGTCCTCATCATTGCTTCTTCAGGAAAAAGGCGTAAATCGTATTCGGTTGGGTAGCTGTCGCTCCTGTGACAATACTGTTCAGCGTCAGGGTGCCACTACCGGTGACTTCTACAATAACTGCCATTGACAGATTCGCGCCATAATTGGGCAATGCCACACCTGTTACTCCATTACCGCCGGATGGAGGCATAAAAGTTGCTGAAGACGTCCCTGTGGCGGTTGGGTAGAGTCCCACCGCGGTGTTGACGGTAGTAGACTGCGAGCCCACTGCGGCATATAAAAAAGCCAGAATCCTGTCTCCTACCGTGACCTGCCCCAAGGAAAGGCTCGTGGTCGTGGAGGTCCCGGTATTACTTGCCTCTCCCGTCATGGCCAGGTTCGTCGCCGTGCCCAGGTAAACGCGCGGTAACGAATCGTTGGTTGCCGTGATGATGCCCGTCGAGATCGCCGACAGGCCCGAGTCCAGGGTGCCCGAGTCCCAGGTGACCGTGACTGTGGTCACGACAGGAGAACCCCCCGTGCTTGACGTTGCGACCGTGCCGTAAATGGTTCCTGCCGACACGACGGCCTTGACACGCTGACTTGTCGCAAAGACGGCCGTCTGATTGCCCGGCGTGGTGAACTGCGTGGCGTTTATATACGTGAAGACCTGCGTATACAGTATCCATTGGGCGCCTACATTGGCCGTGTTTGGCATGGAGGAGACGTTGTCTCTCGTCCAGATGGAGACGCCGTTCTGGTCATAGAGGGCAAATTTGTAATAACCGGACAGCCACACGTCGCCTTCGCCGTTGGTATCGAGGATAACCGGGTTTGCGTTGGCCGTCCCGCCCGTAGAGTCGGTGTAGGTGGCCTTCAAATAGGCCGAGCCCGCCCCGCAAGTTGTTCCGGCCTGGCAGGTATAGAGCTGACAGCCGGAGCAGGGCGTGCCCGTGCCTATCTCGAAAGCTTTAAATCTAGGATACGGCGCGATGCTCACGGACTGAGCGAAGGCGCTGCCGGCGAGAAGCAAAAGGCCGAATATAGAAATAAGGATTTTCTTATATCTAGATGTGATCATTCTGCATAGGCTCCTATCAAAACTTTTTTTACGGGATCGCTTATCGACACACGAAAAGTCCTGCTCCTCGAACAGCCGAGCCGCCGCCATATGGCACGGGCCCTGTACTCTCCCTGCTTGCCGATGCTCGCAAGATAGTCGCTGCTCCACGTATGCCCGCCGTCGTCGCTCCAGGAGAGCGCTGCAGAAGGACTCGGCGCAAGGCTGTTCCCGACGCCCGTTTCCAGGTCGAGAATGAACCGCTTGAAAAAGAGATTGCTGAGGTTCTTGGCGTCATAGACGGGCTGAAAGACTCTCGTGCTGACTATCGGGTCTCCGATGTCCTGATAAGTGTTCCCGCTCATCTGGTAGATGTTCCCGCTCTCGTAATCGCCCACGAGATGCAAGCCGTTGAAATTGGCGTAGCAGTTGCTCACGTGCCTGGCCGTGGCGTAAGGGTTTCCCGTCCAGCCCGAGCGCTCGTGCCAGAACTTCGTTGTCGCGTCGTAGCACCACGTGGCATTCGCAGTCGGAAAGGTCAGGACCCAAAACTCATGTCCCCCGTCCGCATAGCAGTAGCCGAAAGCATCGCTGACCGTGCTGTACTGGCTCCAGAGGTAGGCTATGGGAGGCGGCACGATCTGCTCGGGCGTGAAGGTCTGGCCGCTGATGTACGCGGCGCCGAGCATCCCGCCGCTGTCGTTCTCCCGCGGCGACAACAGGAAGAAGATGCCGTTTGATCCTCTCGATATGCTGGCAGGCGCCGGGGTCCCGAAGTCGAAGACGGCGTTTGTCTGCCGCTGAAAAGGGAAGCCGACGCTCGGGGAAGTACCCGCGTCGAACCAGCACTCGGAGGAGTACTGCTTGATGAACCAGAGCTGCTGCTGAAGGTTCGCAATGCCTTGAATGAAGTCGGCAACCGCCGAGACGGGGGATTCCGACAGGCTGTTCCATGTCGTGCCATCGTAAAGGTCCGAGGCGTACCCCGTCATGCTGCCCGATGGCGCGACGACAAAATAACCGTCGATGTAGGCAAGGGCTATGGGATTGCCCGGCCAGCCGCCCCCGGATATCGTGCTGAAGGCGGCCGTGTTGACGTTGTAAACGTAGCCGTTGACGCCGTCGGTAATCATGAGCTGGTTGCCCCCGGCCCCGGCCACGGTGAGCGCGTTGTCGCTCATGAGGACCCGGCCCGTCGAAGTGGTCAACTGTCCGAGCGAAGCGGATACCACTCCGAGGGCCGTAATGGAGTAGAGCTGACCCGCCACGACAACAAAGAGGAGGCCCTTGAATACGTGCATTCCCCTGACAACGGACGCGCCGGCCGATGTCCAGAGGGACAGCCCCGGCGTGCCGATGAGAGCGACGGGACCCTTTGAAGTCTTCGGGGAGAGTTCGGGGTAAAAATTGATGAGCCTAGATGCGTCGAGGGTGGGTGACCTTCCTACGTATCCGGGTTCACACAAAGGCAGGCGCATCTATCTGCTCCAATTCCAACCGAAGTCGAGTATATTGTCAAAGTTGCCCCGCCTGCCGGGGATCTCCATATCGCAGGTGACCTGCTTCGCGTTCATCGTCATGACCACCTGCTCGGCCTCTCTCCGCAAGGCTTCCAGGTCTGCCGGGAAGGGGCCGCCGTCGTCGTGATATTGGCGCCAGAGACGCTTTGCCAGGCTGTATTCGAGAAATTCATAGTAGGCCGATTGGAAAGTGATGGTGTCGGTCGGGTTGACAAGCTCGGTCAAGGGCTTCTGCTCGCCGATGAAAAGGGTATAGGTGTCGGCGCTGTCCGGGGTGGGGTAGAGCCAGACGGTCCCGGTCTGCGTCGCCTGCTGCGTGAGTCCTGGGTCGTAATAGAGCGCGACGGGCTGCGCGGTGTCGAGTGACTTTGTCTCGATGCCGTTCCATTCTTCCAGGGTCAGGATATCGAGCCCGATGTCCTCGCCCTCACTCAACCGGATAAAGGCGTCGGTGATCTTGGAGGGCTTCGACGTGTTGAAGTTCCCGCCTACCCCGATCGTGTAGGACTGCTGCCCCGAGACGAGGGTGAAATTTTCCATAATGGCGGCCAGGATCATGAGCGAGCGGGCTGAGCAGGCGTCAATGAACATATTGAGTTTGTTGACGGCGTCCTGGATTTCGTCCGGGGCCGGACTTTCGCTCTTGGCTATCGCGCCGATGTCCTGAAAAACGTACTTGATGATATCCTGTATCTTGAGGATCATTTAACCCTCTTCGCCGGGCATCCGATATAGGTGCCGGGCTTGGTAATGTCTTTGACGACGACGGCCCCCATGCCGATAGTCACGTCATCGCAGATCTTCACTTTCTGCTTGCACGTCGATCTCGCCCCGAAATAGACGCGGTCCCCGATACGGCAGTCGCCCATGATCATGGCGCCCGGCGCCGTGGTGAAATAATCACCCGCAACCGAGTCGTGGCCGATGACCGTGCCGATGTTCAGATAAGAGTGCTTGCCGATATGAGAGTGGCAGACGATGACGCAGTTGGCGGAGATCACCGAGCCCTCGCCCATGGCGAAGGTCGACGGATGCAGGAGCTGCGCTGAATCATGGACGTAAGACCAAAAGCTCGTGCCTTTCGGAAGCCGGCGGACTATGTTCTCTCTCGCATGGGGTTCATTCACGGCCACGACGATCTCGAAACTCCCGGGGTTGAAGAGTCCGAACCTGAAGATGTTGTCCTGGGTCAGCCTGAATACCTCGTGCTGATCTTCGGGCCAGTACTTGTCGTCCACGAAGCACGGCATGCCATAATCCCCGGTGAGCGCCCGTATGTCATGGCTGGACCCGCCCGCTCCGATAAGCGCCCGCCTCATGGCGTCACCCGATAGACCGGGAATTGCGAGAGGTCCGGGTACGGCAGCTCGATGTCCTCGTTCTCCTTCGGGTTCCCTTTCAGGTCGTAGAACTGGCCCATCAGGAGCAGCCCGCGGGCCGCTATCTCCGGCATCATGTAGAAGTTCCAGCCGAGCATGTCAAAATTGTCATCGTGATACGAACACTCACGACGTCCCGAGTATCGCGCCCTCTTGAACCAGAGCCACGCCTGATAATCGTCGGTCAGGATCGCGCCGCCCTTGCCGAGTTTCAGGTGCTTGTAGGGGCCGGTGAAGGAAAGGCACATGAACGAGCCGGGAATGAACATGCCTGTCGTGAATCGCAGCGCGGAATCCCAAACACGGGAGCCTTCTATGAGGTAGGCCCCCTTCAAGGCTGTACCGTCGACAGGTTGAAAAGCGATTTTGCCACCAGCATGAAGAATCTCACAGGGTACCGACGGATAGGTACGGGCGGGGATGCTGACTTTTTTGCCCCTTATATCATCCCGCATGAGCGCGAGAAAGATCGCATTGCTCCCGTTGTCGATGGCCACTGCGTACTTCGCGCCGGTATAGGCAGCAAGCGCGTTCTCGAATTCTGCCGTGATATCGTGGGGATTCTTCATAGTCCGCCTTCAGCCTGTTGCTTCATGGTGGACTTGGTCGCGTGCCAGAAGTCCGGGCCCACCGACGCCGTTTTCATATGCCTGAGTGGAATAGTCGGGTCCGCCCACACTTCGACTCCAAGCTGCTTGAGCCGCCAGAAGAAAGCGGCATCGGCTTTCAGGAGCGCCCTGTTGTTCCTGTAGGTGTTTTCAAAGGGCTCCCCGAGCCGCGTAATATTCTCGTCGCTGAAGAGGTCGACTACCCACTTTTTCATGAGCAGCCAGCCTGCGCCGGCCGCATCCACCCGGACCGGTTCTTTGGGGATGTCCACGTAATTCTCGATCAGGCCGTCGTTGTTGAAGTTGTAGAGCACGGGGCGATAGGGCCAATGCCCTTGATAATAGACACCCGCGAGTACGTCGCGATTCTGCGCAATCATCGCGCCCAATACGTCGTCCTTGCCTTGGTATTGCACATCGGCGTCATGGAAAAACAGCCAATCGCAGGGGTTGTCACGGGCCGCATAGATGATCTGCGTTGCGTTGTCGGCGGTTAGACACCCGCCCGCGCCGATGAGGCTGAATTCATCTCCCGCCTTCCCCCGGTGATAGGCAATCATTGACTGCGTGTTGCTCGCCTCGTAAGTGATTATCCCTCCATGAGCCGTCCCGACAACGATGTGCATATGCCCCCTTGGAAAAGGGGGCGGGTTTTACGCCGCCCCCTGTCTTTACCCCGCTACTTCGAGGGTCTGCATGGTGCCTATGATCGTCACCCTTGACGAGCCGTTGGTCACGCTCGATGCAATGGTGAAGGTGCTGCCCGCCGCGACAGCCGCATAGTTTATGGTTCCCGCGCCGGTGATGGCGTTGGCCGTGGTGCCCTTGTTGATGGTTACCATCGTGCTCGCGCTGTTCGTCACGGTGACGCTTGCCGCCGTGGCATCCAGGGCGTTGACGAGGATTTCCGTCACATCCAGGTTGACCGGGGCGCCGTTCGCGTCAAAGACATTCACCACACCCGTGGAATTGGTTGCCACGCACACCACGAAAGGCACTCTTTCAAGCGCCGGCAGGCTGAAGGGGTCGGTGATCGCCCAGTTGGTGTCCCCGTTCTGCGTGGCGATGACGATGTACTCGTTGGGCTTGACCGTCCAGACCGCCTTGCTTTGGATGGTGTCGGCCACGTTGGTAATCGTGCTCGTGCCCGGCTGGACCGTCAGGTCATAGCTGATACTCAGGTTCTTGAGGCAATAGGTCTTTTTGTTGTGGGTCGTCCCGAGAAGGCTGCTGATCGCGGGCAGCGTGACGGTGACGGCGCCGGATGCGTAGTTGACGTCGACCTCGTCAACATCCAGTGTCGCCGTGTAAGTGCTGGACCCCACGGTGTAGATCGAATTGGGTGCGTATTTTATCCTGGTAAATTCAAGTAATCCTGGCATTTTGTCTCTCCTTTGCTCAGGGTTCCCCCGGCCTTAACCGGGGGCTTGCCCATTACTTTTTACTGCTCAGTTCCCAATTACGCGGCAGGCGTTCTCGGGATAGTACACGCAGGTCCCGAAGACCATGTCGGCACGCCATATGCCTCTAAAATTCATGATGTCCGGGCCGTAGCTGATCGTGATGCCTATGCCCTTGTAATTCCTCTGGACCGAATCGAGGCCCTTGGGCGCCTTGATCGGAACTGTCACGAGGCCCAGGGCTTTCTTCCATAAGGCGAGGTTCATCGGGTAGACGCCCGTCGTCGCGACCGGCACGCCGGAGATCGTGATTGCCTTGCTCGTCGCCGGAAGGTTGCTGACGTTCTGGTACGCTCCGGAGGCGATAAGCCCCTTGCCGTCGGAAGTCTGGACCTGGATGGTGCCCGTGGTGTTGCCGGTGAACGCCTGGGTCACCACGAGATCGGCGAGAAGGCTTGTGGACAGCTTTGTGACAGGGTTGACGGAATATACGCCCGCGATGTTTATGACCGCGCCCACGGGGAGGGTGTGCGTGGTGACGGATGCGACGTTGATCCCGTTAGTGCCGCTCATCACGGCGCCTGATGTTGCCGTGGTAGGCGAGTCGCCCGTCACCAGCGTTCCGCCCGTGTAGGTTTGAATGTTGGTGGCCTTGTACATCTCGAAACCCGCCACGTCCGAGAGCTTATTGCGCCGGAACACTTCGCTTATCTCTCCCTGCGGGTTGTAACCGGTGGCGATGGCTGACCCGAATTTCCTGGCCGCCGTTGGGTTGACGTAGGTAATGCGGTCCGTCTGCGGGGTGAGAAAGTAGTCGAGCTTTTCAGCCGCAGACGCCATGAGGTCGTAGGCCGTCGCGGAAGTGCTGCCAAAGCCCGTGCCGCACGTGCCTACCTGGTTGGCGATCTGTGACCATAGGTTGAATATCGCCACGTCGACATCGTTTGCGAGTGGGCTGACGAGAGGCTTCAGCCACTTTTCCGCCCATATGTCGAAGTTCCGTGCGTTGAAGGTGAGGTCCATCCCAGACAGGTCGACGGGCACGGTCCGCCACGTGTTGATCATTACGGGAATCTTCGGGGGGTTGATCGGTTCGGTTTGGGTTATCGCCGGCCCGGCGATAGACTGAAAGCGCGGCGGCTTCTCGACGTAGATGGTCTGGCCGACGCCGTGGCCTTCGGGGGTGAGAAGAAAATCGCTCCTGTAATCCGTGTTGATCTTCGACGCGATCATGGAGACGCCGTCAAAATACTCAAGCATCTTGTCGGCGATGATTACTGCTGTGTTAAACTGGTTGCTTCCCATGGTTTACTCCTTTTGGTTTATTGCCCCTTGCCCTTCCAGAGCGCGATTCGCTCGTCTGTCGACAGGTTTGGGTCGAAGGCATCGGCGGCGTTGATGACTCCCTTTCCGCCGCCTACCGGCTCGTGGGGCTCCGGGGCGCCTGTCACTTCTTTCGGTTTTACTGCTGGTTCTGCTGCGAGTTTTGCTTCGAGCCTTCCCATCTCGCGTGCGACGAGGATAGGGTTGCCCCTGACTCCGACGACGTTGCCACGGGCATCAAGCAGCGGCTCAGCCGTCTTGAAGAGCCTCATGGCCTCGTCCGGGTGGTCCGCGAAGTAGAGCGTCAGCTTGTCGGGCATCTCCGACTGGTGAATAAGCTGCGCCATGGTGGGGCTGATAGGAAGGTCGGGCCGGGTCTCGATGGCCTTCAGTTCCGGGTTATCCGCTGCCGCGGCGTCCATGCGCTGACGGTAGGTTCCATAGATCTCGTCGTACCGCTGCCTGGTCACCTGCTCATCGTTGGCTGCCGCGAGTTCGCGCTTGATGGTCTCCCGGTTCCAAGAGAGAAGCGCGTCCTCGTAAGCCTGCTGAGTGTCGAAGTCCTCGGTATTCGGCCTGATGAGAGGCTGAAGCTCATGGCGAACCTCGGGCTGCTGCTCGGGCTTTATCCGCCCCTCCGCGAGACCTTCCAGATAGGCTGCCCTGCGCTCTGCTTCCTGCGCCCGCTTCCTGAGTGTAATTATTTCCTCTTTCCCTTTGTCGCCAAGTTCTCCCGCGGGTTCCGATCCCGGTTTCTCGGGGGTTTCAGGAGTGTCGCCGGGGGCCGGTTCCGGCTTTTCGGCCTGTGCTTCGGGTGTGAGATCGGGGTATATCGAGGACGCCGACTCCTCGACAGGGGCTTCTCCGGCTGCCTGACCATCGATCACTTGTTCGTCTGCCATGCGTCATTCCTCCGTGTTTTCTTTGGTATTTATTGGTTTCTGCTTCACAATCTTCACGACGGGCCACTCCATCATTGCCTCCCCGTAATACCGATGACCTTCCCTTGCTGTCCCTGGGGTTGTTCCCCGAAGATCATCTCAAGAAGTTCAAGAAATTCCTTCTTCATCTGGTGCTTGTCGCCCTGCATCTCGTTAAGCGCCTTGATCTTCTCAACGATCACCTTCTCCCGCTGAACCGCAACCTTCTGCTTTTCGACTTCGACGCGCGCCGCCTTGACCTGGACATCGCCCAATAAGGCCTGTTGCTCGGGCGTCGGCGGTCTCACCGGCCTCTGTTCGCCTTCCTTAGGCTCCACCAGCCACGGCGGCATTGTCTTTGCCATGCGCTCGGCGATCTCCTCGGCGCCCAAGAAATCCTGGAACTTGTAGACGAGGTCGCCGGCGATGTCCATGATTTTCGGGTATGCCTGGACGAGAGACTGAAGCGCGATAGCGGATTCCTGCCGCTGCGTCGCATAGGAGGGGCCTGTCGTGATGACGATATCGTACTTCCCCGCAGTGAGGTCGTTATATTTGGCCTCGCGCCCTTTCTTGGCCGCGTATCGCTGTAGCTTGGGAATGATGGTCTGTCCGTACCGCTGCGGGTCCCTCATGGCGGCCTTCAGCGCATCGCCCACGCTCATGTTGACCGGGGCAAAGGTCTCAGTGTCGTCGACGTTCCTTATCCTCACGTCCCGTCCGGTGTCGTAAATCTCCGGTATTTTCTCGTTGATGACGCGGGCCGAGTGGGCAATCGACCTGCTCAAGTTGTCGATGAAGGCGAATGTCCCCACGTCGCCGGGCTTCTGCCGCTGCATGATGGCCTTGCCGGACAGTTCCGGCCCCTTATCCCCCACGTCAGAGGCGAACATGCCGATTGCCTGCTTCACGAGCTCCTGCGCAACCGCAAGCTGCTCGAACATGGCCTGCGAGATAGTGGGGGGCTGCTGACGCTGCGGCAACTTGCCTTCTATCTCCGGGTCGGGGTTGGCCTTGAGATAGGGGAAGTTCTCTTCGTTGGCCTGCGCCCAATCCTGCTCGTAGCCTTCGAACATCTTGGCTGTGCCGATGTAAGGGGCTTTCGGTTGGACCGCCATAGTCTCGGCACAGGCCGTGAGCCAGAAATCGAGGAGCCTTATCGCGTCCTTGGCATCGCGGATGAGGCTGCGCCTGACCGTCTTGCCCTCGACGTTGTTATCCGGCCCGAAGCACAGGATGACGGGGATGAACCGGCCCGGTATGTCCTTGGGGCCGTCGAGAATCTCGTCATAGGTGATCGCGTACCACCTGACCTTCGGCGTCTTGACCTTGCGCTGCTTCACCATCTTGAGTGATTCGGGCGGCTCGGGAGGAAGGGGCGCCGGGGCAGGGCCAGCGTCCGGGCGGAGGTCGTGTCCCTGCTGTGGAGCCTGCCCCGGCTGAAGTGGCTGTCCTTGCGGGGGTTGTGACGTGGCCACGAGAGCGGCTTGTGCCTGTTTCTCTGCGAGCCTTGCTTGTTCGGCCTCCTTCCATTCGGTCAACTTCCTTCCATAAACGCTTTTCTCGAAGACCCTGCCGTCGGCCATGAGGCAAAGCGTCTGCTCCTCTTCCTCGACGACGTAATAGTCCGCGATGAAAAACGTGTCGTCCTTGAACCACACCTCCTCGCTTATGCCCACTTCTGAGCCGATGGTAATGGGATTGGTGGGCATTTCGATGTCGCCGAATTTCGCTTTCCATTCGTCCTTGTCGTCCCGTGACCACTTCTCCAGCACGTACCCGTACTTCGCGTCGGTGCCTACTTCGGACTTGGCGGACGAGTCGAGATAGACGAGAAAGGGGTTCTTGATGCGCTCAAGGTATATCTCCTGCACCCACGGGTCATCCTCGCACCAGCGCTCAAGGACGCGCCATGCTCCGAGGCCGCAGGATGCCTGCATTTCCCCCGCGTAGTCATAAATTGCCTCGGCGTTGGACAGGTATTCCACGTTGGAGATGATGCCGGAGCGGACCTTCGCTATCTCTACGTCGCCCGCAGAGTCGACCGGCCTCACCTTCGCGCGGGCCCGGTTCTGCCGCATGTCGCCGACAACCTGGTTGACGTACTTTCTGAGGCTGTGAGACTTGATGACGGGGCGTTTCCTGATGCCGCGGCGCCTTTCCTCGTTGGCGTCCCACTCGTCGCCGTTTAAGAACTTCAGGTCATCGACGCCGTTCTTGCGGTTGTCCTGGTCGGCCTTTATTTCGCGTTTGAGGCGCTTCGTGGCGAGGTCGAGAAATTCCCGCTCCTGCTTCTTCGTCATCTTGCGGGACTTGGTGGGTTCCTTCTCCTCTTTCTCTTCGGGGTCGTCGGTCATCTAAGGCTCCATAGACGCAAAAAAGCCGCTCATCCTTTCGGATGGCGGCCTTTGATCTCGTGTGAGTGCTTGAGCGTTAGGCGGTTATGTGGGTTGCTTTATGCCTTCACTACCTCCAACAATAACCGCTTGACACCTTCCAGGGCTTTGAGCGCGTCGATGATCTTCTGTTTCTCCACGCCATCGTCATACAGTTTATTGCGCTGTTTGTCAAGATATTCTTTTTTGTCGATTTTGCCGATCATCCGAACCACCTTTGCGCGCTCAACTGGCTGTCGAGGACGGACGTAACGGTCTTGACCTTTGTATGATGCTGCGCCGTAGGCTCCATCTGGTCAGCATTGACGGCCACATACCTTAGCATGTCACATCCATGCGCGTACAAATCCTTTAGCGGCACTGTGCTCGTATCGGTGGCCCTGTTGATGCGTCGTCTGTACCTTTTGACGCACTCTATGAGTCTCGATGACAAGGGTGTGTGTTGCACATCGGCGCTGACGGGGGGCTGGTCGGCGCCGGTCCGGGAGCGGTCGAAATACAGGCGCGGGAAGACGATGCGGGTCTGCCTGATGCCGTCCTCGATACCGAGTATGCTGATCTCATTGCGGAGTGCTACATCCCATCCGAGTGTCCGGAGAATGTCGGCGGTCGACTTGCCGCCGCTGTTGAGGTTACCCGCAAAACCGTCGTGAGGCAACCACACGCGCCCCCAGGTGTACGGGCGGCGGCGGAGCTCGATCGACAGGGCGGGCAGGGGGGTGTGGGATACCTCGATGTACTCTATCAGCCTGATCTCTGAGGTGTGACGCTGCACAAGGCCCACGGCCAGGCTGTCGTCCCAGCCGAGGTCAAAAACAAGGTGCGTGAGCAACATTGGATCATGGGGAATGTTGCAGACCCTGCCGTCGGCCTCTGCCTGGCCGATCTCGCGATGATAGATCGCGCCCTCAACAGCGGGCCTACACTGGCCCTCCCAGATGTTGTTATAGCCGTCAGGGTCCGTCTCCTGGCAGTGGCGGCGCTCAGCCTCCAGAACTGCGTTGAACCACGGGTTATCTCGCCAGTTGATGAGGACGTTGGCGCAGCCGTGAGGCGGATGGACGGTAAACCTCTGGTGAGTCTCATCGCTCTCGAGGTCGGGGTTGTAGCTGATCCATATCTCACTACCCGCCTTACGGATGGTGGGTATGAGGATATCCCAGGAGCGCTTGCTGATGACCTGCCCCTCCTCGACCCAGCAAATGTCAACGCCCTCGAAGGACTTGATCGAGTCTACAGTGAGTTGTGATAGCCCGGTGAATTGAAACTCGCTGCCATTGATGCCGATGATCTCCGTCTCTTTGATCACAAAGCGGTTGCCGATGCCCAGGGCCTCTATCTGATCGCTAAGGAGCTTATGGACTGACTGCCGGATGGAGTTTTGGACCTCCCTGGCACACAGGATTCGCAGGGGGTTACGAGCTGCGAGGCCGATAAGAGTGCGGGCAAATGTCCAGGACTTTCCCGAGCCTCGCCCGCCCCTGGCGACCTTGTAGCGGCAGGGAGACAACAAAAAAATGAGTTTTTCCGGGATCGTGGGATTGAGCACCTGTCTGCCCTCTGCCTTTTTCACAACGCCGCTACCCCGTCAAAAACTCTCATTACAATCACACACATTGTCAGGCCCCTCTCTACCCTGCGTCCTGAGGGGGTCACTGGCCGGGTAGCCGCCAGGACCGGAATAGACGTTAAAAAATGCCTGTTTTGTCCATTACCCCGATGAGTCGGGCGATTGGTGCGCCGGGGATGTCAGCGCATGTATGATTTCTCACTCTTTAGGCTCCCTGACTTCGCCGGCCCGAACGACCGTAAAAGTTATGTCAAGCGGACCTGCGTTGCGCCCGGTTACCTCAGTCTCATTTTTGTCGTGCATGCCGTGACAGTTGATCGCGACGAACTTCGAAAAATTGCTGTCATAGGCTCCCGAGAGACCACCCTTGATCAGTAGAGCCTTGGCTTTTGCGAGGGCATGCCCACAAGACGCCGAAAACTCGCTGTGCTTATCCTGCCACAGCCCGATTGTGCTCTCGGCAACTCCTATTTCACCCGCAAAATCAACCAACGACGGGTAATCCGGGAAGTCCTTAATCTCTTCTTCGATTACCGTGCCTTTCCCGGTTATTATGGTTTTTCTGCGGGTTTTTATCTCTCGCGTAAAAAATTCAACGACTTTTTGGCAATATTCAGGACGATATTTTGTGGGTCTCCCTTCCGTCGGCCGTGATCCATCCCGTCTCATGTCTTACCTACTATCACAATGCGTTATTGCTGTCAACATATTTTTTACAAAGTCTTTCCCCTGCTCCCGACGCCATAGTTTTCGATGCTGAGCATAAAAATAATTCCCTTCTCTCACTAGGCAATCTGACAATTTTATAATTATTTTCAAAATATTCTCTTTTTTGCTTGACACCATTATCTGTAGGGTATACTATATAGGTATGGATAGCATGATACAAAATAAAAAACTGGAGGGAGCCATGAAGATCGCAACCTATAACCTGGTAGGTAACACAAGTGGGGCAGTGGCAGTCATTATTAACCTGGAGGGCGGGACAAGAGCAGGCTACGACGCTCAAACAATCATCGACGCCCCGCACAAAGAGTTCGGGATCGCGGCGGGGAAGGTGGAATTGCAAACTCTTAAGGCGGAGGGATATACGATAGCCAAGGGCCACGACATAATAAGATAGGAGGACAGGACGATGAAATATTACAGCGTGGTAAAGGGGATAAAAAGGGAGCATAAAACAGATGAGGCCGCAAAAAAGTACGCTCAGGAAAACGTAAGTAAGGACTGGAGCGGACAAAAGCAATCCATATCGATTTCCAGTACGCCGACCAGCCGCACATATGAGGCGTAGCATCAAAAAACTTGAGAAGGAGGGTTGACCATGAAATTCACCATCACAAACAGATTCACCGGCTCGGTAATGTTCGAGCTCGAAGCGGATTCATTCATCAGGGCCAACCTCACCGGGGCGGACCTCACCGGGGCCAACCTGTCCGAAGCCAACCTGTTCAGGGCCAACCTCACCGGGGCGGACCTCACCGGGGCGAACCTCAACGGGGCGAACCTCAACGGGGCGGACCTCAACGGGGCGGACCTCTACGGGGCGAACCTCAACGGGGCGGACCTGTCCGAAGCCGATCTGCCCGAGGCCAATACCGACTTTTAGAGTATGGCAACTAAATTATGTGGGGGGAGAAAATGAATGAATTGACTCTGCAACAGCTTAAAGAAATGGAACCAAACACAGTCATCGCGACTGGGACAATGGAGATATCATGTTTGCCGTTCCGGTAATTATGATAGCCGTTCTTCTTGCTGCCCATTATCCCTTTTTTGCTCTTCTCGCCGGTGGTGTATGCGCTCTGCTGTGGCTTTGGGTCTGTCTTAACTCCCGCGAGTAGCTGTCCGTGGTGGCATACATGACATATGAGGCGTAGCATCAAAAAACTTGAGGAGGATTAACCATGACAACTAACCAGATGACCGCAGCCGCATCCGACAAAAAATATTACCGGGTCTACTCAAACTCACATAGAGCCTCCATGCTCGTCCTCGTAGAAATCCTCGATACCCGCGCGCACTTCGGGCGGGTCGATGTCCTGATACGGGCAGTCGGCGGGATCGGAGAGATGTGGGTGTACATGGACTCGCTGAGCAAAGGAGACGAAAACTCGGCTGAGTGATCGAGCGGCCTTCTGGGGCAGCGTTTCAATGGCGCTGCCCCTACCCATATAAAGTATCGCCCCCGGTGCCTTGCGCGTCTCCACGGGCCTTCTACGCGCCTTCTATAGCTTTAAGCGGGGTCATGGCCCGCCCCTTCACCCTGGCCGCAAATGGCGTCAATGTCGCTCTCTCGCCATACGGTTGTGCGTGGGGTTAGCTTGATACCTTTCGGGAATATGCCTTCGCGGATACCCTTCCACCAGGTACTCTTACTGACTGGAATCCGTTGAAGAACTTCTGGCAACCGCAAGAAACGTTTGTTCATCTTTGACACCTCTCGGTCGTAAATTAAAAATCCCATGAAGGCGGGATTGTAGCGCCTAGAAGCACCTCGAGCGCGACCGCGACCACGAGCGCGACCACGACCACGACCACGAGCGCGACCACGAGCACGACGCCGACCACGAGCACGACACCGACCACGAGCCCGAGCCCGACACCGACCCCGAGCGCGAGCGCGACACTGCCATGTCGTACCCTGTTCGCAAAACCGCCGCGATCATTATACTCCCTCCCTCCTGATTTAAGGCCCTACAGCCCCGCTTTGGTTATCGTTTTAAAGACCCCTCTGTTTATCTCACTGCCCTCCAAACCAGTCTT
>QGNH01000864.1_pt1 | contig 16393 bp, 20 predicted proteins | sample 1735481 | NCBI WGS metagenome assembly QGNH01 (sample SAMN09239004, study PRJNA386568) | Viral metagenome, whole genome shotgun sequencing project.
GCAACGGCGCGCGCAGCCTGCCGATCATCGGAGGGCGGCATGAGCGCGCTGGAATTTCACCCGTATGCCAATCTGTTTCCGCTGATGGAAGGGCCAGAGCTCGACGCGTTCGTCGCCGACATCAGGGATAAGGGCTTGCATGAACAGATTGTTCTGCACGACGGAAAAATACTTGATGGCCGAAATCGCTATCGCGCATTGGCGGCGATCGGGCGCGACGGTGACCCGCGCCATTTCATCGATTTCGCCCGGATGCTGTTCGTCAATCCCGGCGAACCGCTGGATTATGTTCTTTCAAAGAATCTGCGCCGGCGGCATCTAACAGAAAGCCGGCGTGCAATGGTGGCCGCCCGGCTCGCCAACATGCCGGCGCACCGCCCATCGGATAAGTCCGCAAATCTGCGGACTTCCCAGGCTGACGCCGCCAAGCGCCTGAACGTCAGCGCCCGGCTGGTCTCTGCGGCCAGGTCGGTTCAGGAAAACGGCACGCCCGAACTGACTGGGGCCGTGGACACCGGCAAGATCGCTGCATCGGTCGCCGCCCAAGCGGCGAAACTCACGCCGGAGCAGCAACACCAAGTTGTGGCCGCAGCCGAAGCCGGCAACGCCAACGTGGTCCGCACCGTCATCAAGCAGGAAGCCCGCACGAAGCGCGAAGCTGACCTTGGCGCAAAACAGCAAGCCCTGCCGGACAGGAAGTATGGCGTCATCCTGGCCGATCCCGAATGGGAATTCGTCGTGTTCAGCAAGGTCACCGGTCTCGATCGGGCGGCCGACAATCACTATTCGACGAGCAGCGAGCAGACGATCGCCGCGCGCGATGTGCAGAAACTGGCCGCCAAGGATTGTCTTCTTGCGCTGTGGACCACAGATCTCGCTCGCGGCATCCGCGTCATGGAGAGCTGGGGCTTCGCGTTCAAATCCTACTTTGTGTGGGTGAAGGACGTCGTCGAAATTCTCGAAGACGGCGCCGGGCGCATGTTCAAGGAAGTTGGCCCCGCCGGCACGGGTTACTGGAATCGTGATCGGGACGAAATCCTGTTGATCGGAACGCGCGGCAGCATTCCTTGCCCGGCGATGGGCACGCAAGGCGAAAGCGTTTGGTTCGCTGCGCGGCCGCCTGAAGTTGGGACGGCGCGCGGCAAGCACTCTGCGAAGCCGGCCAATGCGCACGAGTGGATCGAGAAGCATTATCCGACGTTGCCGAAGATTGAACTGAATGCGCGCCAGGCGCGCCCAGGTTGGGATTGCTGGGGCCATGAAGCGCCGCAACAAGAAGAGAAAACTTCACCACCGCCATCCCCCGCGCCGGCCCGCGCACAAGAGCTAGAAATTCCGGCATTTCTCCGGCGCCAGGCGTCAGCATTGGAGGCGCCATGATGCGGGAAAAACTCAAACCGCGGCGCGCGGGCCTGACGCTGGAAATGATCTTCAAGCGCCACGATGGAAGCGAGATCAAGTTCTTCGTCACGTTTGGCTTCGACGAATACCGGCGCGTGAAAGAGTGCTTCTGTCTGCCCGCGAAGAGCGGGACCGATCTGCAATCGCTAATCCACCACGCCTGCATCGGAATTTCCGTTGGGCTGCAGCATGGCGCAACGATGGCCGAATACGCGAGGGCGCTTGGTGAAGATGATCCTGTCATTGCGCCTCAATCGATCATCGGCTTGATCGTTCGCGCCGGCGTAAAGCTGGACGCGGAACAACCGCGGGCAGTCGGATGAGCGAATTTTTCATCGCGGGGTGCGCGAGATGAGAGCACAAACCTTCACCGGCATGGGCGGTCATCATTCCAATCGATCCAAGACCGAAGAATGGCTGACGCCTCCGGAAATCATCGAGGCGTTGGGCGGCGCCAAAAGTTTTGATCTCGACCCGTGTGCGCCAGCCGTGCAGCCGTTCCAGACGGCGCGGCGAACCTACACGATCTCCGACAATGGCCTAATGAAGCCGTGGAGCGGCAGGGTATGGCTGAATCCACCCTATTCGAACGGCAAGATTGGCCGCTGGCTCGCCAAACTTGCCGAGCATGACATTGGCTGTGCGCTGATTTTTGCGCGCACGGAAACCGATATGTTCTTTCGTTCGGTTTGGGATTGTGCTTCCGGTCTTCTGTTCATTCGTGGCCGGCTGAATTTTCACCACCCCGACGGAAGGCGCGCTGTTGGCAACAGCGGCGCCCCGTCGGTGCTCTGTGCCTATGGCGCCGACGATCTCAGTCGGCTTTCGGAGTGCACGATCGACGGCAAATTCGTGCCGCTGCGATTTCCATGCTCGCTGCTGGTCACGGCGCTCAATGGCACATGGCGCGAGGTCGTAGCAGAATGGATGCGCGCGCACCGCGGGCCGATCGCGTTGGACACGATCTATCGCGCGCTTGCGGCCCACCCCAAGGCAAAACGCAACACGCACTATCGAGAGAAGATCCGCCAGACGCTGCAGCAGGGACCGTTCCATCGCTGTGGCGACGGGTTGTGGGAGTCGGCAGTATGATCTGGCGCCCTTCACATCGCTTTCACACGCCGGCTCGCCTGTTGGCCGACCGTCACTACAACCGGCAGAAACCTGGTTCGCCGCAGTTCATGCCGCCCGGCCGCTGCTCTGTGCTGATCGCAGAAAATCAGCGCGCGGTGTTCGGCCTCAGCTATCCGTTCGCGCAATACGTCAAACACCAATGGGCGGGCGCATGGATCAATTCGATTTTTCGCAACGAAGAAGCTGGACCACTCGCCAGTGAAATGATCCTCGACGCGCTGGCGATCGCGCAGACAAAATGGACGCCACCGCCGTTGGGTTGCGTAACCTTCGTCGATCCGAAGAAGGTGCGCGGAGTTCTTCGGCGCGGCGAGCGCATCTTCGGCTTCTGCTACATGATGGCCGGGTTCAAACACGTTGGCTTCACGAAGAGTGGGCTGATGGCATGGCAACTGCTGCCATCGGAAATGCCGCTGCCGCTTCATCTTCCGGTGGCGGCATGAGCTTCACCCGCCTCGAACCACGGCAAGACCGAGATAAGGCGATCCGCATCAGCGTTATTCGCCACAAGGCCAGCACGCGCAGCGGCGTGCGCATCACGCTGCCGCATGGTCTCTTGGAAAGGATTGGCTTTCCGAAACGGTTTTCTGTGGACATCGGTTACGGCGCCGACGCAGGAAAAATTGTCGTCGCACCTAAAAGCGATGGCGACTATGCGCTCCGCCTGGCGCGACCGAGCATCGGCAACTCAACCGGTGTGCTGCAGGTGCCATCATTTTTGGGCGTGCCGCGAACGACACAGAAACAGATGGTCTGCGATCACGAGCTGATGCCGGACAAGGCCATCGTCGTGCATCTGCCGCCGGGCTGGCGTGATCGCGCGCATACCGTCGACGTCGAGCAGACCCACAACGGCAAATCGATCCGCACGCGCACCTCGCTGATGGAGAGCGGGCGATGAGCGGAAAGGTTGTCGGATGGGCAATGGAGCAAAATACGGGTTCGCCGGCGGCAAAGCTTGTGCTCGTGAAGCTCGCCGACAATGCTGGCGAGGACGGCCTGTGCTGGCCGTCTATAGACCTAATCGTCAAACACACTGAATTGGCACAATCGACCGTCTATAAACATTTGGCTTCGCTCGAAGACATGGGGCTTGTTGCCGAGGTCGAACGACTGGCCGGTAGAGCAGGCGACGCCGTCATCAAGGCCTATCAGTTGAACATTCCACAGCGTAACGACATTCCACCACATAGAAAACCAGATGAGCCCATTCCACCACGTGGAATCTCGTTTCCACCACGTGGAAAAAGCCTTCCACCACATGGAAAAACCATTCCATCAGGTGGAATTGCATATATAGCAGAACTGTCAATTGAACCGTCAGAAGAACCGTCACTCGAACCTCGCGCGCGAGTGGTGCAGCGCGAAATGTTGCTCCCCATTTTGTCTGGGCCAACGCCTGACGCCTTCGCGGCCGCGATCTGGCCAGCCTTCCTGACCTGGCCGAACCTGCCGGCGAACGCGAGCGAAAAGCGGGCACGAGAGGCCTGGGAGCGTTGCAAGCCAGATCTGCCGGACGACGACGCGATGGCTAAATGCGCGCTGGCGCATGGCCAAAAGCTGGTGGCGGACAACGAGCGGCGTGGCAAGCTCGGCTTCGCGCCGGTGGTGCTCCCGCACAACTGGATCGAGCGCGACGCGGGCTGGCAAGCCTACCTGCCGGATGTTGCGCGGGTGGCGGCGCCGATAGCATGCGCGCTGGGCACGCTCACCAGTAGCGAGCGTGAACGGCTGGCGCGCGCTGGTCTCACAGACGCCGAGATCGACGCCTGGTTCGGCGATGCAGAATTTCACGTGCAGGGCAGCGAACTCACCGTGAGCATTGCCAAGCCCTTTGCCAGGAACTGGATCGCGAACCAATTTGCTGCCCGGATAGAGCGGGCGTGGGCTGATGTTGGTGTCTCAACCATCAGCGTGCGGCTGAAAGCGAAGGCCGCGTGATGTTTCACGAGAAACTGTGCGCTAAGTGTCATGTAAATCCTCGCGTTTTACATAAATCCTACTGCAACCCGTGCCGCGCGGCCTACATGCGCGACTGGCGGTCTGTAGAAAAACAGCGGAACGAATCCCTCAAAGCCGAACTGCAATCGACGAAGGCAATCGTCGCGCGGCTGCAAGAAAAACAGAACCACAAAGGGCGTAGGAAGCATGAACATGCAGCCAAAAGGGCAGCCTAATCGCGATCCCTTGCTGGCGGACGGCGCTGGTCATGACGGGCGCGCGCCGAACCTGGTCGACGTCGGTGGCATATCGGAGAAGGAGAAGCGCGACCGCACAGTGCTGCAGCGCAACGCCAGCCATTGCACGCTCTGCCGTCTGAACTTCCGCAAGCACATCACAGATCTGCAATTGAAGGCCGGAGAGCGGTTGCAGGACGACCACGCCAAGGCGGGGCTTGCCTCGATACCTGGCGCGAAATTGGAAGTCGGCGGCTGCATCTACGGGCCAATCGATATTTGCGACATAAAGATTGATGCCTCAAAGCGCATGGAAATTGCGCTAATGGCTGTGGGGACGAGTGGTCGCTTTCTTCTTAAACAAGTTGTTTTGGAAGACATGACGCTCGAGAAGGTTTCACAAATGATGCGGGTGAAGAAAAACGCCGTTCTTCCGGCGCTGCGTGTCGTGCTCGACGCTCTAGCGGCGCACTACGGGTTATCGGCACGGCCTGGCGATCGTGAGCAACGTTCGCGCATTCGATTCTTGCGTCCATTTCACGGGGCATAACAAGGGAGAAAAGCCATGGATATTCAGCCGATTGAGAAACTATCAAAGGATTTACGCGCAGGCGCTGCTGTCCTGGGCCGCGGCGAGGCTCGGTTCTTAGTGGATCAGTATTACGCCATGCAGGACGACAGAAAGCGCTCGTTTAATCAGGAGCTCGCGCTCGAGAAAGGTGGTGAGCCTAATGCGGTCATCGGCTGGCTGGCCGAGCAATCAGAATCTTTGGAAGGCAGCATTCGCGCCGCTCTGGACAAGTTTTCTGCTGCGTCTGAGCTCGGGCAATGGGCCCGCCGCCAGAAAGGCATTGGGCCCGTGATTGCGGCTGGGCTTCTCGCATACATCGACATCAGGCTCAACAAAACCGCAGGCGAAATCTGGAGTTTTGCTGGGCAGAACCCGAACGCGACGTGGAAGAAGGGCGAGAAACGGCCATGGAACGCATCGCTCAAGACCCTGGTATGGAAAATAGGCGAGAGCTTCATGAAGGTGAGCGGCGATGAGAATGCGTTCTACGGCGCGGTCTATGTGAAGCGGAGAGCCTACGAAACACCCAAAAACGTGATTGGTGACTATGCTCATCTAGCCGCCAAATCCCTGCGGGAGCGGAAATTCGACAAGGAGACTCACGCTAAGGCTTGGTATAGCGGCTGTTATTCAACCGAGGACGCCAAGACAATTCTGGCGTCTGGACCGGACGTGCGTGCCGAGTTGACGAAGAAACTGAGAGGCGAGCCCGGGTCCGGCGTTGCGATGCTGCCACCATCGCGCATGTTGCTTCGCTCCCAAAAATACGCGGCCAAGATGTTTTTGAGCCATTATTTCGAGGTTGGGTATAAGATCGAGTTCGGCAAAGCGCCGCCGGCGCCCTTTGCTATTTCAAAGCTGGGCCATGCGCATTACATTCCGCCGCCACCTTGAGCCGCGTAGGATGTGAGAACCGCGTTTCACGTGCGAGCCGTGGATAAAGTGTGAACCGCAAAAAGTGTGCGAGCCGGAGAACCAGTGAGAACCGTGTCTGGTGTGCGAGCCGCCCTCCAAGTGTGAACCGAAAATATTGTGCGAGCCGGACACGTGGTGAGAACCGAGTGTAGTGTGCGAGCCGACAGGCAAGTGAGAACCGCTGTGGCAGTGCGAGCCGCCATGTACGTGAGAACCGTTGTAGTTGTGCGAGCCGCGTGATGTGTGAGAACCGAGAAGAATGTGCGAGCCGCGCGAGAAGTGAGAACCGAAACCTTTGTGCAAAATGGGTAGTGACACAGTTTAAACTGCGTCACTACCGCAAAATGACACTTGACGAGGGGGCCCCTTAAGCGCATTAAAACAGCGAGAGTTGATTTGTGCGCCTCGCGGGAAAGTCCGGCGAGGCGTTTTTGTTTGGAAAGCTTCATGGCCAGCGGCGTCACAATTTCAGTGCGCGCCGATGTGAAGGGCCTGACTGCGAAGCTCAACAATCTCGCACGCAAGCAGATCCCGTTCGCGACGGCCCAAGCCATCAACGCCACAGCGAAGCGGGTTCAGGCGGCAGAACAGCAGGAAATCAAGGACACATTCGATCGTCCCACGCCGTTTACGGTCAAATCCGTCGGCGTGAAGCTGGCGCGCAAGAGTGATCCGACGGCGATCATTTTCATCAAGGACGTAGCGGCCGAATATCTCGCACCGTACATCGATGGCGGCGTTCACCACCTGAGCGGGCGCGCGCTTCTGAACCCCAAGGACATCCTGCTCAATCAGTACGGCAACATCCCAAAGGGCAAGCTCCAGGCGCTCAAGGGCATGCCGGGCATCTTCATCGGCACCGTCGTCACCAAGAGCGGCCAGCACATCAACGGCGTATGGCAGCGGCCGTTTACCGGGGCTACGAAGACCGTGAGGGGAAAGATCAAGGCGCCACGTGGCGCCAACACCACCGGGCACCTCAAGCTGCTCATCCGCTTTGGTGATGCGTTACCGGTCAAAGAACATTTGCCATGGGGCGAGACGGCGCGGCGCATCGTGAACGCGAACTTCAAGCAGGATTTCGATGCTGCAATGGCCAAGGACCTAGCGACAGCGAAGTAGTGCGGAGCCAGAACGGCATGCACAAGAACAATTATTTCATAGCTGACCGAAAGGGCATGGTAAAAGTCGCGATCCCCATGCTGGCCGATCTGTTCGGTATAGGCGTGCGCGTTGAGAACGCGGCCGTCATGAACGACGGGACCATTCTGCTCATCGTCTCTGGCCACGAGTCTCTGCCCATCGTTGGGCCAGGTGATACGATCCACGAAGTGCAGGCGATCGTGAGTGATGCTGGTCTTTCCAAGCGCAGCGTCGAATTCCATGTTTGCCACGCAACGAAGAACTGAGGCAATCGATGGGCAAAGTCTTAGCGCAGTATGAGCCGTCAACATCGAAGGACAGGCTGAGCGTCATCAAGCTCGATGATGGCAGCTACAACGTCGCGATCGAGAATGGCCGGGACAAGCCCGTCGCGATCATCATTGCTGGAAGCGACTTCAGTCTGTTCGAGGCAGCGCTGGTCGAAAACAACGCCTTTTCTGAATAGGTTTATATGGCAACATGCCGTATAATGCTCAAGTATTCCAATATGTTAGCGTTCGGGTCCTTCTCGTCCATAAAGACCAGCGGGCAATTGCGCGCTGCGATAGTTCACTAGCTGTAGTGCGGAGGGGGGTGTCCGCACTTGATTGGGATTAGTTTCAGGGAGTTCGCAAGACGCGAACGGTGCAACGACAAACTGGTGCGCGTGGCCATCACCAAAGGCAGGCTAGAAACCCTGCCGGATGGGACGCTTGACGAAAAACTTGTCGGCACCGGTTGGCGCAAAAGTAATCGCAAATCTGCACCTGCGGACACTGCGGACAAAAGTGCGCCCAAACTGGTCAAGCAGGAAAGAATTCCGAAACGAAGTCCAAAACGAATTCAGATCAGGCAACCGGAGCCTGGTTCGACCGAGAGCCTGGAAGAATTTACGAAGCGGATTATCGCCGAAGGCGGCGCCCCGTTCACCCAGGGCGAGGCCGAGCGGATCAAGGAGAACTATCTCGCGCTGCTGCGACAGCTCGAGTACGACATGAAGTCCGGCGCGGTCGTGCTCGTTTCGGACATCGCAAAAAAGGTCGGCGACGAATACGCCAAGGTGCGAACGAAGCTGCTGGCCATCCCGGCAGAACAGGCACCGCGGCTGCATCGCTGCAAGACAACGGCGGAGCTGCAGGACATCCTTCGTGGGATTCTCGTGAGAGCTCTCGAGGAGCTGATCCTTGACCGAAGTGGCGCCGCCAACTGAAGCGCGGCGCTATGCCAGGGGCTTCGATGCGTTCGATCAATATCTGCGGCGAGCTCGTGCTGAGAACCTACGGCCGCCGCCGAAACTGACGCTCAGTCAATGGGCCAATCAGCACGGTGTGCTCTCTCGAGAGACTAGCGCCCAAACGGGACGCTTCGAAGCGTACGCCTATCAAGTCGGAATCCTGGACGCCTTCACCGATCCTACTGTCACCACCGTCTCGGTGATGAAGGGCGCACGCGTCGGCTGGACGAAGTGCCTTGACCACGTGATCGGCTATTATATCGAGCAGGATCCGTCACCCATCCTCGCGGTTCAGCCGCGGGTCGAAGACGCCGAGGATTATTCGAAGACCGAAATCGCGCCGATGTTGCGCGACACGCCAGTTCTCGCCGCTGTTGCCGGCGAACCAAAGTCGAAGGACAGCAATCAGACAATCCTGAAAAAGATATTTCTGAACGGCGCAAGTCTCACGTTGGTTGGCGCAAATTCTCCGGCTGGCTTCCGCCGACTAACTGTTCGCATCGTTTTATTCGACGAGGTCGACGGCTATCCAGTTGGCGGCGCCGGTGCTGAAGGTGACCAGATCGCCCTGGGCGTGAAGCGCTCCGAAACTTTCTGGAATAGAAAGATTGGGCTCGGCGGCACGCCCACCGTCAAGGGCTTGAGCCGTATTGAAAAGAGTTACGGTGAAAGCGATCAGCGGCGATTTCATGTGGCGTGTCCGCACTGCGCCACCAAACAGGTGCTCGAATGGGGTGGAAAAGACATCCCAAACGGAATCAAGTGGGACAAGGACGAGAAAGGTAAAAACCTTCCGGAGACTGCGCACTACGTCTGCATCAATGGATGTGTGATCGAAGAAGTCGACAAGCCGGATATGGTTACAGGCGGCGAATGGGTCGCATCTCGGCCGTTCGCCGGGCATGCAGGGTTTCATATCTGGGCCGGGTACAGCCTGCACGCGAACGCGTCATGGGCAAATCTCGTTACGGACTGGCTTGCGGCGAAGGGTGATCCGCTAACGCGGCAGACATTCTTCAATCTCGTTCTCGGCGAGCCTTACGAAGATCGTGGCGAACGCGCGCTGACGGAAACAAAACTTGCGGCGCGCGCTGAACTGTGGGCTGCGGAAGTTTCTGATGGTGTTGCGGTTATTACGGCAGGGATAGATGTTCAGGACAGCCGGCTTGAATGTGAGCTCGTCGGCTGGGGCCGGAACGAGGAAAGCTGGTCTCTTGCTTATGAGGTCTTCGACGGAGATCCGGCAGAAGCCGACGTATGGAAAAAGCTTGATGCGTATCTGAAGCGCAAGTTCAGGCGCGCCGATGGGCGGGATTTTGAAATCGCCGCGGCCTGTATCGATTCCGGTGGCCACCACACGCAGACCGTCTACGATTTCGCGAAAGCCAGGCTCGGCCGACGCATCTGGGCGATCAAAGGCGAGGCAGCCAGGAACGGACAACGATCGCCAGTATGGCCGACGAAGCGCCCGACGTCGCGGACGAAGGCTAGCTTCCGGCCCGTCATCATTGGCGTCAACGCGGCAAAGGATTCAATTCGCGCCCGGTTGCATCTGAGCAAGCCCGGCCCCGGGTTCATGCACTTCCCGGCGGACCGCGATGTGAACTATTTTGCTCAGCTGACGTCTGAGCGCTCGATCCTAAAAACGCAGGGCGGCCGGCGCTTCCGCGTTTGGGAATTGGCGCCAGGTCGTGCGAACGAAGCTCTTGATTGCCGCGTCTATGCCTATGCGGCGCTTTGCGGGCTGTTGCACGGCGGGCTGAAGTTGAACCGGCGGGCCGATGAAGTCACTGCCACGATCATCCCGGCGGCGATCATGGAATCTATCAACGTCGAGATGGATCCGGTTATTGCCGCGCGTGATCAGCAAAAGAAGGGCCCTACCGTGAAACAGGTTGGCGACGACGCCAAGCCATCGATCACTAGGCGGCTTGCATAAGGAAACACTCATGACGTCTTGCCCCGATCCTTCCATCTTCGCGGGCATGACGAAGGTGGCGCTTCAAACAGCACTGTCCAACGCGCAGGCGGCCTATGTGGCGCTTTCGACCGGCACCAGGGGTGAAAGCTTTTCCTATGCGCAAGGTGACGGTTCAAAATCCGTTACCTACACGAGGGCGAACATCGGACAGCTCTCGGCACTTATTCGCATGTTGCAGCAGGAATTGGGGATTGTGCGGCGCGCGCGCATGCCAACGAGGTTCATTTTCACATGAGCGGTGCAGTCAAACTCTTTGATGCCCGCGGGAACGTGATCGAACGACGCCCATCGAAAGTAAGAATGCTGGGTGGCGGCTCCGGCGGAAATCTTCCATATGACGCCGCGAGCCTGACCGATGAGCATATGGCTGCCTGGCAGCCGTATCTTTGGTCGCCAGATGCCGAGTTCAATATCTTTCGCGACCGGATCGTTAGCCGCGTTCGCGACGTTGTGCGCAACGATGGCTGGGCTGCAGGCGGCATCACGCGCATTCTGGACAATGCGATAGGCGCAAACTTTCGTCCGATCTCGAAGCCTGATTACCGGGCGTTGGCTGCGACGACAGGCATTAGCGCGTTCGATGCGGAATGGGCCGAGGACTACGGCTCTGTCGCGGAAGCGAACTATCGCAATTGGGCGAACGATCCCAATTGCTGGTGCGATGTGCAGCGTTCACAGATCGTGCCGCAAATGTATTACATCGCCTTCCGCCACAAACTGGTGGACGGCGATGCGCTGGCGATCATGCAATGGTTGCCCGCTCGGATTGGTGATGGTCGCGCGAAATATGCAACCAGCGTTCAGCTGATCGACCCGGACCGTCTTTCGAATCCACAGATGCTGTTCGACACGCATAACATGCGCGGCGGTGTGGAAGTCGACGATTGGGGTGCAGCGCGGGCCTACTTCATTCGTCGCGCGCATGCGGGCGATTGGTTCAGCGCAGTAGACTCCGTTAGTTGGGATCGCATCGAGCGCGAGACCTATTGGGGCAGGCCTATAGTCATTCACGACTTTGAACGTGAGCGCGCCGGCCAGCACCGCGGCGGCAAAGGCGTTCTGGCACCGGTCCTGTCGCGTCTCAAGATGCTGATCAAATACGATGGCACCGAACTGGATTCGGCCATCGTCAACGCGATCTTCGCGGCCTATATCGAAAGCCCGTTCGATCACAGTTTCGTAGAGCAGGCGCTCGGAGATGATGCAGACGAGCTGAAAGGCTATCAGAAACTTCGCACCGACTTCCACGATCAGCGTCGCATCATGCTGGGCGGCGTTCGCATGCCGACGATGTTCCCAGGCGAAAAGATCAGCACGGTCAACGCGACGCGCCCAGCGAGCAATTTCCGCGACTTCGAAGGCGCGGTTCTTCGCAACGTCGCATCAGGCATGGGCATCTCAGCTCAGCAGTTGAGCCAGGACTGGTCAGATGTGAACTACAGCTCGGCGCGCGCAGCGCTGCTGGAAGCCTGGAAAACAATGGAGCGCCGGCGTTCTGATTTTGCCGTCGGGTTCTCGCAGAGAGTCTATTGCGGATTTCTCGAAGAATCGATGGAGGTCGACAAGTACCCGTTGCCTGCCGGCGCGCCCGACTTTCTACATCAGCGCGGCGCCTATTCGAATTGCCGCTGGATCGGGCCTGGCCGTGGCTGGGTCGACCCCGTTGCGGAAAAACAGGGGGCAGTCCTTGGCCTCGATGCCGGATTCTCGACGCTTGAGGAAGAATGCGCCACTCAGGGTCTCGACTACATCGAAGTGCTCGATCAGCGGAAGATTGAACGTCAGGCGTTTGTCGATCGCGATCTGCCGTTCCCGGTTTGGCAGGGCGAAAAGACCGCATCCGGCACGACCGATGCAACAGAAGCCAGCAAGAAACCGCAGGCGGCCTGATGCAACGGTTCGGACATCTCGCTCAGCGGTTGTTCAATGTGCCACTCATGATCCATCCGCAGAAGGCGGAAGTGATCATGGCGGCGCTGGCCGATCGCATCGGCATCGCCAGCATCGTCAACGTGCATGGCGACGCGATTATTCCGGGGAAGCAGGCCTTCTTCGATGACGGCGATGATGAGCCGCGTGCGCAACAACTTGTTGATACGGGCTACGACTTTCAAGAAGGCGTCGCCATCATCAAAGTAGAAGGCACGCTGGTTCAGAAGCTCGGCACGCTGCGTCCCTATAGCGGTATGATGGGCTACGATGGCATCCGTCAGGTGTTTTTGACGGCGATGGCCGACGACCAGGTGCGCGCGATCGCACTGCTGATCGATAGTCCCGGTGGCGAAGTTGCCGGTGCATTCGATCTCGCGGACATGATCTACGAATGCCGCGGTGAAAAACCGATCTGGGCAATTCTGGAAGAGAACGCCTATTCGGCGGCATACGCGCTGGCGAGCACGGCGGACAAGATTGTCGTGCCGCGAACTGGGGGCACCGGTTCAATCGGTGTGATCGCGCTGCATGTCGACTGGTCCACTGCAATCGAGAAGGCCGGGCTCAAGGTGACATTCATCACCTACGGCGCGCGCAAGGCCGACGGCGCGTCGGAGCTGCCGCTTTCGAAGGAAGCGGCCGCGAGCTTTCAGAAGGACATCGACGCTGTCGGCGATCTATTCGTCGAGACCGTCGCGCGAAATCGCAACATTTCCGCATCGAATGTGCGGGACACGGAAGCTGCGACGTTCCAGGGCATCGAGGGCGTAACGCTCGGCCTTGCTGACGCAGTGATGGCGCCTGACGCCGCTTTCCGAGCTCTGTTGGACGAGCTCGGCTAACACCAACCACACGAGGCAGGATCATGAATCTCTCCACGCTCAAATCGGGCGCGGCGGCGCCGTTCGCAGCTCTGTTCGGTCGCTCCGCGAAGTCATCGGCCAAGCGCGCCGAAGGCGATGACGACAAGAAAAAGGACGACGACAAGAAGGATGACGACAAGGAGTCGAAGTCCAAGGCGGAAGGCGACGAGCCTGAAAAGAAAAAAGACAAGGACGACGACAAGTCCAAGAAGGGCGAAGACGACAAGAAAGACCCTGAGTGTGCGGAGGACGATGAGGAAGAGGAAAAGGCGGAAGCGCGCGGCCAGAAGGCCGAACGCACACGCTGGACGTCTGTCCTTGCGAGCGCCGAAGCGGTTGGTCGCGGTGAAAGCGCCTGCATGCTTCTTTCCACGACCGAGCTCAATGTCGGCCAGATCACCAAGGTCTTGTCGACGATTCAGGCGGACACCAAGGGCGGCGGACTTAGTGACCGGATGCGTGCCGTCACGACGCCCAATCCTGGTACCGGCGAGGAAACCGAAGATCCGAGCAATCCGCGCGCCGTCGGCGCGGCCATCACCGCTGTCTATTCACGGGCCATCGGCAAACGCCAGGCCTGAGATCAGCGTACCGAAACCCTTCTAAGAGGACACGACCATGGCTCTCATTCCCACCGACGTTGGCGACAACGCGTTTGGCCCGGGCTCCTTCGCGGCAGACTATCTTCCCGATCAGCTCATCGCCGGCGACTTCAAGCTCGTCACCTCGTCGATCACAGTCCTGCATTCAGCCGCACTTCTGCGCGGCACGGTGCTTGGCAAGATCACGACCGGCGCTGCAGCGTCCGCTGCGAAATCCGGTGGCAACACCGGAACTGGCACACTGACGCTCGACGCGACCACGCCGGAACTGGCTGGCATTCATGCCGGCGTTTATAAGGCGCGCTGCAAGCAGATCACTAGTGGTACACCCGCCGCCACGGGCGCTCCACGCACGGGCAACACCGGCAACGCCACCATCGGAACAGTAACGCCAGGCGCCACCGCCTCACTCGGCGAATATCGAGTGGTGTTCACAGCCGCGACCACGTTTGATGTCTTCAACCCGGCCGGCGCACTTGTCGCCGCCGGCAGCACTGGTGCGGCCTTCAGCTCAGGCGGAATCGGCTTCACTATCACGGCCGGCGTAACGCCGTGCGCGGCTGGCGATGAGTTTGTGCTGATCGTCACCGATACTGGCGTCTCGGTGTTTTCCGTCACCGATCCGAATGGTGTGGCGCTTCCCGACGATCAGAGTGGGGCGACTTATGCCAACCAACTGAAATTTGTCATTGCGGAAGGCGGCACGAAGTTCGTCGTCGGTGACGGCTTTGACATCACGACTGGAGCGGCCTCGGGAAAATATCTGACGTCCATCGCAACCGCGATCGACGGCAGCCAGGTTCCCTGCGCGATCCTGGTCGACAATGCCGATGCTTCCGCTGGCGATGTCGCGGCTGGCGCCTATCTGACCGGTGAATTCAACGGCAACAAGTTGATCTTCGACAGCAGCTTCTCGCTTGCCCAGATCAAGGCTGCGCTTCGCCCGTTCAGCATCTTTGTCAAGACCGCAGTCTCTGCGGCCGATCCGTCCTAACGGACTTTAGGGCGCTCATCAGCCTGGTCTCAACCAAGCTGGCAACTCCACGGAGATCACTGCAATGAATATCTATGATACCAACGCGCTCATTCAGGTCGTTCCGAACCTGAAGTTGTCGCAGAACTGGTTGCTCGACCGGTTCTTCACCAATATCATTGAGGCTGATACCGAAGAAGTGTCGATCGACGTCGACGTCGGCAAACGCCGCATGTCGCCGTTCGTGTCACCACTCGTCGAAGGCAAGCTGGTCGAGCAGCGCCGCTATCAGACGAACACGTTCAAGCCCGCCTATATCAAGGACAAGCGCGCGCCGGATCTGCGCAAGCCCGTTCGCCGCATGATCGGCGAGCGGATCGGCGGCGACATGACCGGCGCCGAGCGTGAGATGGCCAATCTCGAGTTCGAGATGACCGATCAGATGGACATGATCACTCGCCGGCTCGAATGGATGGCCGCGTCGGCGTTGCTCAACGGCAGTGTCACGGTGGCTGGAGAGGGATTCCCGACGGTCGTTGTGGACTTCGGGCGCGACCCGGCGCTCACTGTCGCAAAGACGTCAACGGCAAAATGGACGGCGGCCAACGTCGTCGCCGGCAATGCGTCCCCAACGACGGACATCGAAGCGTGGCAGCGCCAGGCTCTGAAATCGTCCGGCGCCGTGGTGGACAACCTGATCTTCACCACATCGTCGTGGCTCGGATTTATCGCCGATCCGTTGCTGAAGGGCGCGATCTTCTATCCGCGTCTCGGCGAAGCCGGCAACACTGTCGACCCCGGCGCGCAGATCGATCGGGGCGGCGTGTTCAAAGGGAAGTGGGGCCAGTACAACCTCTGGGTCTACAACGATTGGTATGTGGACCCGATCACCAACGTCGAGACCCCGATCATTCCGGACGGCACCGTGATCATGTGCGGCCCGGACCTCATGGGCATCCGCGCGTTCGGCCAGATCCTCGATCCGGCCTTCAATTACGCCGCGCTGCCGTTCGCGCCCAAAACCTGGGTGATGGAAGATCCGGCGCAGCGCCTGCTGCTGATGCAGTCGGCGCCGCTGATCATCCCGGCCCGCGTCAACGCCTGCTTCGCGGCGACCGTGTGCGCGGCGGTGGTCAACTAAACCCAGGGGAGCCAATTCAGTGGCCAAAGCAGTTTCCACCGAGCCTGACGGCGACGAAGAGCGCGAGCCGGCCCAGAAAATGATCCGCTGCACCGTCGCGCCCGGGCATACCGTGGTCACCGGCCTGCCGCCGTGGCGCGGGCATGGCACTGGTGTCGACAAGCCCCGTGTCAGGGCCGGCACCCAGAAGTACAACGAGCCCGGCACTTTGATCGAGTTGCCCGAAGACGAGTACCTGCACAATCTCGAGCGCGGCTTCGTCCTCGATCCGCAAGGCGGCCAGCGCGTGCCGAACGGGATGGGCCCGATGTTCGATCGCGACCTGA
>QGNH01001865.1_pt3 | contig 16382 bp, 21 predicted proteins | sample 1735481 | NCBI WGS metagenome assembly QGNH01 (sample SAMN09239004, study PRJNA386568) | Viral metagenome, whole genome shotgun sequencing project.
ATTGAACGTAGCAATATTGTCAAACTTGCCATAAACCATCTCGCCGGTACCAGCATTGCGATTATATGCTTGTTTCCGTCGCATCTCGCCTTTGGTCATTTGAGGATTATACGTGCAGGCTTGTTTGGAGAAAACAACCACTTCCTCGTAGCGTTTCATGGGCTGGCGTTTTGCGTTCAAAAATCCATTGGCTTTGACCTTGTCCCATATCCATTTAGTGCGAAAATGCTTTAGATTACTGGAAATCAAAACACTTGTAAAAGGTTCATCGCAGGTCAGGACAATTGCGCCATTAGGTTTGATAATCCGTAAATATTCTTTCCAGAGTTTATCAAGGGGAATAATGCTGTCCCATTTGCAACGAGTAGTTCCATATGGTAAATCGCAGAGTATTAAATCAATGAAACCATCGGGAATAAGACACATTCCGTGTTCGCCAATACAATCTTCATTATAGACACGATTCAGTTCCAGCATTCATTTGGAGTGCAAAAGTATACTGTCATTATATAGAGAATGAAATCAAGATGCAAATCGATTTGCCGCGTCAATAATCATTGTCTGCTGGCAATCGGTTAAGTCAGGGAAGCAGGGCAATGTCGCCAATTGACGGAATTGAAGAGAGCTACGGGTAGCAGTGTTTTCGGCGGCAAATCGGCGGTAGTAATCAAAGGAAGAGAGCGGTTTGTAATGTACGCCGATAGAGATGCCGTGGGAGTTCATCCAATCAATAAAAGCATCCCGTTCATCCATGAGGCAACTCACCAAATGATGGCTAGAAACAACATCTCGTCTTGGCATATGAATGGGGAAGTTCAATTCATTCCGGTATCGCTGATAGATTTCCAGCCGCCGGACATTGACCTCATCCAAAATTTCTAGGTTGGCAAGCCCGATAACCGCCATGACATCGTTACCGTGCGATTTGAACCCAAGGTCGTTGATTTCATAGGAATAGGAGTAATTCTTGCCAGTACGGTCGTAGGTGGATTTGTCGATGCCCAACCAACGCTGTGCGCGGAGTTTTTTCTCATATTCAGGCTTCCCGACCACCATGCCGCCATCCGCGATGGGGAGATTCTTGACAGCATGGAAGGAGAAGCAGGCGAGGTCGCCAAAAGTACCAAGAGGCTTATCTTGATATCGCGACCCACAGGAATGAGCGCAATCCTCAACTATTCGTGGATTTTTGCCCCGGTAATCACGGGCGTTATTACAAATCCTCATCAGGCGGTCCATGTCGCAACAATTTCCAGAATAGTGAACGACGACTACCGCAGGGGTATGCAACCGTTGAACCTGTATTTCCACGAAGTCCAAATCCAGTTGCATGTTGTCGTCCACGGGCGCGAGGACGGGGATATAACCGGCGTAGAGGACAGCGGCGGCGGTGCTGACGAAGGTGATATCTGGCACGACGACCGAGGAGCCTTTGGGAAGGTTTAGGGCGTCGAGGGCGAGATGGAGGGCGGAGGTGCAGGAGTTGGTGAAGACGCCATAGGGCATGTCTAGGCGTTTGGCGAATGCTTTTTCAAATTCAGCGGTTTTAGGGCCAAGACCAGTCCAGCCCGAGTCAAATATCTTGTCTAATTCTTCAAATATCCGTTTCTTGTTGTACTTCGGCTTGAATAATGGAATCATTTTTTTTGGCGACCGCAATTAGGAAATCAGGCTCTGCGGAGAGTTGTTCCAATGGCTGCACGCCAAGGTCACGAAAACCAATTTTGCGGTTAGTAGGATAGAGCTGTCCGTAGAAGCCCATCCGATAACCGGGCAAATTCTTGGTGACCAATTCCGCAAAGGTCTGTGGATTATATATTCGGTTGAAATACTTCTTCTTACTACGGTCTCGGTAATTAGGGGTGGATAAGAAGATAACGCCCTGCCGCATGCAGAAAGAATCTAGTTTCCTCAAAAGGGCTTCATCAGAGGAGAGTGTAGTGAATCCCAGCACTTCAAAACAGATAATAAAATCAGACAAGGCAGGATAACGGGGTTTACAGGTCTCAATGTTCTCGTTATAGAATTGAAAGTCCCCAACAACCTCTGGCAATTCTTTACAGGTTGCAGTATCACTTTCTATGCCAGCCAAGAGGAGATTAAGGTTGGCTTTGGCGAGTTCTCGGAGACCAAGACCGCGCCCACAGCCACAGTCAATGAGACAAGCACCATAGGGTGCTGGACCGAGAAGGTCCGATTCATTCTCGGGACGGATACAGCGATGTCCGTCTTGCATCTCGTATTTTTCGAGATAATCACGGACAAACCAGTAGCGTTCTAAGTGATGGAGAACACGGTAGGTATTTGAGTTTTCTTTCTCTCTCTCAATCAGATTGAATGCCCAAAGTGGACTATGATAGCGTTCAATCAGAGCATCTACTTCATCCAGCGGGAGGTCGGGGCGAATATCGGTTTCCATCCTCTAATAGAGCGTGATTTATTGAACTCCCATCATCTTCTCCACATATTTGTCGAAGTGGATAATACATTCCATCACAGCAGAATGGAAGTTAGCTAAATCTTCTTTGTGATGGACGAAGATACGCCAAGCAACTGGGAATTCACTTGGATTTCCCTGCCGGTCGTATTCAAAGAAGTTGAGATGGATAATGCCGAATTCGCCTGGTTCACCAATAATGGTAATTATTGGGGTAGAACTCCAGAATCGTTTGCGATACCACAAGCGGTCGGCAATATCTTCTGGGGTGATTCTCATGGGTCAATCAGACTGTCATAGACCGGCACCAGCGGGATGGTTTTCCAGATTTCGTCAATCTGCTTTTTGGTGTCGTCCCAAGAGTGTCGGGAATTGATAATGACATGCGACGACCTTTTTTTCTTTTCAGCAAGCGGCAGTTGCTGTGCCTCACGGGCATCAAGGTCTGTAGCAGTGCGGTCGGGGTGCCGGGTCTTGTCCCGCAGGAAGCCTAGCATGCGGTCACCGTAGGACATGTCAATGAAGATAATCATATCACACAGGGAGTCCCATCCAGCTTCAAAGAGCAGCGGTGCGTCCAGCACAAGGGCTGGAGTATAGACTGGATGATAGAGTCGCATCTTTTCCTGCATCCGCCGAGCAATTTCTGGCCAAGTGATTTGCTCTAGGAATTTGAGTTCATTTTTGTCTTTGAAGACAATATCAGCAATCTTCTTGCGGTCGACTTTGCCGCCTGGATGATAGCCAAAGAGGATGCCGTGGCTTTTACCCCATCGCATATTTATCTGGTCGACGATTTCTGGAACATTCAGAACCTCGTGGACAATGTCATCGGCTTTAATGACACCTGCGCCGAGATTATGGAGATATTCAGCAACTGTGCTTTTGCCGCAGGCGATGCCGCCCACGATTCCTATGGTCTTCATGTCCATTCCTCTTCTTCGGTGGTAAACAGATGGGTGGGTGCTGGGTCGGCGGTTTCGCGGGTGCTATGCGGAGTATCTGGGTCTGCCGTGGAATCCCACAGGTTACGTTCTACGGCAACTTTCAGCAGGGTGGAATATACAAGGGCATTGGGGCGATAAATCTTCCAATACTTATTGTTGTCGCCTCCAATATAAACCTTATGGAGGGCGGCGGCAATAGCAGCCGAACGCGAGATGCCTGCCTCGCAATGAATCATGAAAACCTCGGATATGTTCCAATATTTCTCTGTGAAGTCGAATACTTCTCGCGCCTGTTCACAAGAGAAGGGATCCCAGCCTTTGCGGGGCAGGTCCATGTCTGGAAAAGCGAGTTGAAGAAGGGAAATGCGATATTTGCCGTCGATGTGTGCAAAATCCTTGTAGGTGGCGACACTAATGGCACTCCAGGGTTTTTCGCACTGGAATTCTCGGGCTAGAGAGACCGACAGAACGAGGTTTTTGCCGATAAAGCGGCGTCCGCTGATTTCCACTTCAGCGAGGTCGTCATCCTTGTGAATGAGCATGATTATCCTTCCGGTTGATTGTAGAGCCGAATAACTTCTTTGATGCGTTCCAATTCTTCAGCTTCTTCGTGGCTGATTTCCCAATTTTCTTCGTTTACCATTTCGTGGTGTTCTTCCGGCGGCTCATTATGAACTTCCAGCGGTTTGCTCTTGGGTTTCCGGTAGTTTTTGATTGGCTTCCAATCGCCGATTGTATTTTCCAATATCTCAATGACTGCGTCTGCATTGTCTCTTTCCGGAAACTCCTTGGATATTTCCAAGCGGTGCCTACCATCTGGCGTAATGGTATGGACTACACGATGATGAATTATTTCACCGTCACGATGTTCCGCAAGGAAATACTTGTTTACCGTTCCGTTTTCGGACTGGCGAATCTTATCCCGGAGGATTTCTCGTCTTTGTTTGTTCATACTTTATGTAAGAACTTCGACGGAATATTCATCACGGAGGATTTGCTTGCACTCGGCAATTTGGTCACGGATATTGCTCACTGCCTGCTGGTCCAATCGTTTCATTTCCGGGCTGCGGAATACAAATCCTTTAATGAGGAATGTCTCCAAAAAGCCCGAGCGTCCCCGCAGCCAACCCTCGTCGCTCTTGGGACATAGTTCTTTCTTGAGGCAGTCGTTGAGTTCCCGTGCCATATCTCCTGTGGTGAGGAAGGTGTTTACATCTAGGTCCAGCACCTTAGTATATTCCGGATTGACGTTATCCTCCATGTGGGCGGCTGTGGCGAGGATGGTTCCTTTGGCGCGTTCTACGACTTCTTTGTATCCCGGATACAAAGAGGCTGCCATGAAATCCATACTGGCGTGTTCACTGGGTCCAAAACCGGTGCCGACATGATAAATCACATCATGATACCAAATGGCAAGTTCTTCACATGGTTTCAGCTCAATGTTGTGTAGCCGAGCAAAATCAAACATCTGGAGGACATGGATTGGAGTATGGTAATGTAGGTGAGTGCCGCACATCCGCTCGTAAGCCGAGCGTGCAATAGCGATAGCATCGCCGCATTTCTCGACGTGGTCGACAATGAATTGGGCGAGTCCCCCAACGAAGCTTTGTTTGATAACCTTCCGGTCGTCACTGTTTATTTCGTGGATGTCATAGAAGTGTGTCGTTAAATCCATGTCAATTCTCCATTCGTTAGTTTTTAAGTCAAGTTCCACGAAATTTCTTAGTAAAAAATTCATGGAACACTATATATACATTAAGGAGGATGATTATGTCAAGTACCGAGAAAGTAAAGGCTTTACGAAGCAGACGACTGAGCGAAGGGTTGTGCAGCGAGTGCGGGGAACGCCCCCATCGACCAAACAGGCACCGTTGCGAACAATGCACGGCAGAGTACAGCAAAAAAGACCGCCAGCGCCGCAAACGAAAAATTGCATCTGGTGTGTGTCACACAAGGGGCTGCAACCAACCTCTTGAAACAGCCGAGTTGTGCAAACAATGTCACGCCAAAATGCTTAAAAAACATAACGAAATGCGGCGTAAATTTCGTTCCCAGAATATATGCGTTTGTTGTTTTGCAAATCAAACTAATGGAAGCGTTTATTGTGAAAAATGTCATCTTAAACAATTGTCCACAAGATACCTTGGTAGTGTGCAGTATTGGCCACTTTTATTGGATTTGCTGGAGCGTCAAAATCGTCGTTGCACATATAGTGGAATACCAATAGAACTTGGGAAGACAGCCTCGCTAGATCACATTGTTGCAAAATCAAAAGGCGGCAAGAACACTATTGAAAATCTTCAGTGGGTTCATATCTGGATTAACAAAATGAAGAACACCATGTCCAACGATGAATTTGTCACAGCATTGGATGAGTTCAGTTCGCAACTTGCTGCCTATCGTACATCAAAAAATTGAAATGCATCATATTTCTCCCATGGGTAGTTTGCGGAGGTATTCCATTGCCTCATCTTCGGTTGGATAGATAATGTGGGCGCATTCCAACACAAAAGCGTGACGGTGGATATTGTCGGGTTCCATGGCGATGACGATATGTTTCCCGTTGTCAAAAGCCCACGCCAACTCCATTATACAACCAATCGATACTTTTTTTGTTCCCAAGAGGTTCAAAAAGAACACGTCGGCTTGTTTGGTCATCCATCTATCCCGCAGGGTGATGGCATGATTGGTGGACAGAGGATGAGTATATCCTTCTGCTCCGAAGTCTCGTTCATTTCGGAGGTGGCTTTTACCGGTGAAGGCAAAATAGACGTGGGTATAGCCGTAATCGATGAGGCGGTCACGGGTATCGGCATAGGAACCGGCTACTTCCTCGTAGCCAAGCCCAGTAATTGGGCGCGCGAAACAGATGTCCATTCAAGAGTCCTTTTAGGTGAATTTCATGGTCATAGAAACCGTGACTTCCAGATTAGGTATCCGGATATGGTCCACGATTTTATGTCTCTTGGCTTCTTGGGCGGTCAGGAATAGATCGGCGTGCTTATTTTGGTCAATAAGTTTGACGAAGTAATCTTGGTCTTTATGCCCGCACGCTTTCGCCATGCGGCGAAGAATAAGCGTGTTCAGCCGGTCGGTATTGGCGGTACTTGCCTTGAGGTCCACGTTTTTGCCACAATCTCCACTGGAAACTTCGTGTATCATGACTGTGGCGTTTGTATCGATGAAACGCTGCCCCGGTGTGCCGCAGGCGAGGAGAATGGTGCCGCAACTCATTGCTTTGCCCATGCAGATGGTGGCAACTGGCATTTTGCAGTTGTCTATTTCTGCGAGAAGAGCAAGGAGGCTATAGACCTGTCCGCCGTAGGAGTCAATGATGAGGGGGAGGATATCTTGCCCGGTATTATGCGCCTTGTTTATGAGCGAGGCATATTTGGCAATAGAGTCCTCATTAAAGTCCGTGACACGAACGGTCACGGGATTCTTGACTTGTGCGCGTATCCGTGGATCGACATTCAGCAAGTATCTCATGCCGCTAATATAGAATATCGGCAGAGAAAAATCAAACTATTCTATTACTTTCCCAATCCACACCGGATGGTGTTTGTCAATGAAGGTCAGGGAGCCGTGCGGAATCCCGTGCCAATCAGGATGCCGAGTAATATCGTCATAGTTGGCGGCGACTTGTGCCATTCCGGCAATAAAATCCCCCGAGGCGATGATAATAGATTCTTCGGGGAGCCACGCAAGAACTTGACGGATGCGTTCTAAGAAGGTGTAGTCTTTTTCGCCCCAACCATGTTCGTCATTAACATGGATGCAGGGCATTTCGGCATTACGCATATTGCAGAAGTCGGATTTACATTCATACCGCATGCCGAGCGAGAAGTAAATCTTGTCCGCCGTTTGCCAACAGCGACGACAACAGGAAGCGTAGGCGTGAAAATTATGGAGGTCGACGGTGGAGCGGAGGAAATTGATAGCTCGGTCGCATTGGGAATGTCCGAATTCATCAATGCCTGGATCAAAAAAATCAGGCACATGAGCGTGCCTGATGAGAATAATGCGTTTAAGGTAGAACTCCTGCTGGTCGGAGACAAATTTGCCGGTTCGCTTGTCAACAAAGCCAGACAGCATTTCGCCATTCTGTTCATCCGGGGTCAACTTCAGGAAGGCGTCCCCGTGATGGGTTCCGGTTACCACCTTACCATGACTCGTAAATAGTGCAGGTATGTAAGTCATCGCTATTGTATCTACCGTTAATAGAGACAAAAAAGGCAAAAGCAAGACAATTACGTCACGGTTTCATCGTTCTAAATCCACATTATCACGAGCGATGCTTTCTTGCAAGGCGAATATGCAGGATTTTAATTCTCTCCTCCCAGTGCAGAATTCATCCATTATACCCGATGAGGAGCAGATTGTAAATTCGCAAAAAAATTTTCTCGTGCTGACTATATTACTTTTAGACGCCCCATGCTCTCTGAGGTGGGGAACAACCGTGTGCATAGTGCAGCGGTTACAACAAGACGGAGGTACGGATTATGAGTAATCTGGTACGTAGAAATGTTCATGACGTGTTCGATCAATTGCCGACTCTGCGGCAAGACTTCCTTGCTCCTCTTGAGCAGGAATTTCACAGCCTTTTCAACGATTTCTTCGGCGGTTTTGTCGGGTCCGGGGTCGTTGACCGCATGAAGAATAAGGTGGATTTTCCTAGGGTGGATGCCTATGTGCAGGATGGTCAGTATATTGTAACTGCCATTGTTGCTGGGGTGGATCCCGACGATTTGGAAGTTGAGTTGGTTGACAACCCTGAGAAGGGGAAGTTCCTCATTATCAGTGGCAAATCAGAGGACTTGCCGCAGGATACGCAGGTCATCCGCAAGGAGATTCGCCGGTCGGCATTCAGGAGGGAGATGTCGTTGCCATCCAATGTCTGCGACCGTCCAGAAGTGCGGGTGAAGGATGGGATTCTCACCATCAAGTGGCAATTGCCGCCTGAAAAGCCCAAAGATGGAGTCACCAAGACACTCCTATGGGGTAGTGCTAGTAATTCATCTGGGTCTGGTGAGTATGGCGAGACTGCCCCCATGATTGGACATTAGTTCAAATGGAGCAAGCCACGGGGTTTATTCCCCGTGGCTTGTATTACTTAGGCACGCAGCTCGTGGACTACGCTTCTCAGGCTCGCCGATCCATTCCAAGTATGCACAATAAACTCGGCTCATGGCGATGCCCCACTGGGTTCCGTGATCTTTTTGCTGTTTATCCCAAGCAAGGATGTGAGCATATTCGTGCAATAGAAAGAATATTGCAGAATGTTCACTTGCCCGACTGTGTAGCCGGATTTTGAATGTTGTACCATCATAGCTACAATCGCCCCAAGTATCACTTGCCAATTTAGTGCGTCTGACGGTCACGGGGGCTTTCGGCAAAAACTGCTTTTTCAGGTGTCGCGCCAGACTGTATAGGTCATTGTATCGCTTCATTACGGCAGCAGCCTCCGGGAATATCTAGCCCCCCGCAGTCTGCAAATTCACATAATAAAGGGTTTGTGAACCTAAGTCCTTACTCTGATTCATCTTCCGACGAAGGTTTGCTAATTTTTTGTCCAAACCTTTGTCGTTCAAGGTGGGCGACAGCCCCGCCACGCATGTGAGCGGGCAATTTTCCGGTTCCGCCGCAGAAGGCACATCCGCCCTGATTTCCGCGACAAGTTGGACAAATATCCATATTCTCTTTCTGTGCATCTTCCCATTTTGCGAGGGGTTGATGATTGTCAGCAAAGGCACGAACCATCTTCGCCCAAATGGGTCGGCGGTCACGAGCTTTGCCAGAACGAGCGTCGGACATTTGGAAGAACTCCACCCAATCTCGGATTTGGTCTGGGGTCAGACCAGTGCCTTGTAACCGTTTCAGCATTCGTGGACGGTCATCGGGACTAAACTCCAACAGTTCCAGCAAGAACACCACGGCATTCTTTTCTTGGCTTGCCCATCCAGTTGGCATTTCGGAGTCACCACTCTGGCGAGAGCCGCCCAGAACTGCTTCCACCTTTTGGATGGGGTTACCCTGAAGCAACCATGCAAGTGCCAGTGGCTTGTCACGCCTAGAGGCGAATTGTGCCGGAATTTCCATGTTGATTTCCAAACCTGGAAATACTGTTTCAATAAGTCCAGTTCGTTTGTAAATCTTGATGTACTTCTTCACATCGGTATCTGGGTAAAGCAAACCCTTGAGGAATTCATCTCGGATGCGTTCCAACGGCACGCCTTCCATTTTGGAGAATCGTGGAATGGCTCGTTCGATGTCGTCATCCATACGCTCCGAACTACCGAAGCGGCAATGGAAGCGAATAGCCCGCATAACCCGCAGTTTATCCTCTTTGAATCTTTCCTCTGCCTTACCCACGGCACGGACGACACCATTTTTAATATCGTGCCAGCCCTTGCCAGTGGGGTCGTAGAGGCGGTTATTTGGACCGTCTGGTTTGCTCAGTTCGATGTAGCAGGCGTTGATGGTGAGGTCTCGGCGAGAGGCATCTTCCAATGGATTGTCCGTGAAATGGACTTCTGCCTGTCCGTCAGTAACTTTGGCGTCGATACGGAAGGTAGCGATGTCAAAGTCTTCCCCGGCGACGTTGGCACCAAGGACGAACACCTTACGTTCTTTGCTGGCGTCACGACCTTTGACGTACCAAACCTTCTTGTCGCCCTGCTTGGCGGGGGTGGGTGCAAAAGTGATACGCATGGGCTGGGGTTTTTCGCCCGTCTTGGAATCTTCGCTCTGACCGCTGCGGTCGGGAGCCATGTGGAATCCAGCGTTATGGAGGATGAGGGCAACTTGTTCTGGAGTGGCGTTGGTGGCTAAATCAAAGTCTTTGATGGGTTTGCCGAGAAGAAAATCGCGAACCGGACCGCCCACAAGGAACAGTTTCTTCTGTGGCATAGTGGGGGCTTTGGAGGTATCGGGCAGGAGTTCGATTTCTTTGGACTTGAGGAACGCCTCGATAATTGGACGGAGTTTAGTCGGGGGAATGAACCCAGTTTTGAGCTGAATGAACTCTTTGGTCCATTCGTTATCCTTACCGGCACCTCCCGGACCTGCGCCCGCGCCGTTTTCATTTTCTTCTCTGAAGTTGAAGTAGCTTTTGAAATTCCACATATTCGTGTTTGCCTCTTCCTTTATTTAGTGTTCGCCGCCGGATTATTTGGAGACGGGGGTTGCTGGATTGGGTCATTTGGCTGTTCGTTGCCCACAATAGCCGCCAATTCTCTATCTCGCATTTGCTGCACGATATCTTTGGTAAACAGCTTCTCGTATTGTCCCATGCTGAGTGTTTTCCAAAGTTTCTGTCCCATGCCTCTATCCACTATTTGGACGGGATATTTCACCAACGGACCCAACTGATGATCATATCGGGGACGGCGTTGGGGAAGTTTGGCAACAAAAATATACCCGATATCGGCAGTTTTGTCTCTACCCGTCTTTTTCATGCCTGCCCAAACTTGTCTGGCTATGTTGAGTTTGGCACGGGGAAAATTGGCAGCCTCAGATACTGGAATTTCAATCTCTACCTGCCCTGACATTTGGGGAGAGGTGTCGTCATATTTCCCGATGGTAGAGTAACCCGCTGGTCCGCCCTGTTGCCCATACATTGCCTTTTTGAGCTGGTCGGCGACTGCTGCCGAGGTATTGGCGATAGCGGTAGCCGCGATGGCGGGTCTATCTTGCATGCTAGGTGCCACCAATGGATGTTTGGCTATTTTGTGCAATAAACTTGGATCTTCGTCGTCGGTCGGTGCCATCTCCTGCATTGCTAGCCACTGTTTGAATTTTTCCATAGGCGTTTCTTCTTTTATTACCGGTCTTTCATCTATATATCTTTGAACCATGGACAATCAAGACGACGAGTTTGAAATTGTTGCGCCAGAGAACCAAAATCTAGCGCCAGAAGACGTTACGGAACTGATTCCTAGTATGCCGTCAGTTCCAACCCCGATGGTCGTGCCGCAAGACGGCACTGCTTCCCTTGTGGGTGATCAAGAACTCAAGGACGCCTACCAAGGCGCTCTTGACATCATGAAGGAGGATCGAGAACAAATCAAGGATTTGACGGAAAAGATTGCCGACATGGTCATCAATGGTGGGGATGCCAGTTCATCGGCGAAAGAAGTGTTGGGCAGTCTTTTGAAGACGCAGACTGACATTGTAGACAAAATGATCAAGATAGCGGACTTGAAGACGCGGCTCAAAATGAAGGAACAAAACACGATGCCTGCATGGATGTGTAAGCAGCAACAGAATAATACTATCAACATCAAGGGTGGTCCGAAGACGGCGAGATTGTTGATTGATGCCATCAATAGTGAGCGGCAAGCCAGAAAAACAAAGAAGGGGACAGAAAATGAGTAACAGATTTGCAATGGAACAATGGCTCCTTCAGGAGTTTGATACTCCTGCTATGGGTGGGCAAATGGACCCTGCGGGCGGACAAACGCCCGTAGCCGACATGAACATCCAAGGCAAGCCTGCCCAAGACCCGAATGTTACCAACCAAACCAATCAGATGTCTCCTCAGCCGCAAAAGGACAATCTGGATGATGACCCCCAATCGCCAGACATGCCACAGCAGAATGAGCCAATGGATTTTGAAACTTGGCGTAAGAAATACATGCAAGAAAGTGTCAAGGGAGACGCAGAAGCCCTGATTGACCTCCTGAATCAAGTCCGTGATGAAAAGGACTTGTCTGCTGCTCAAGACACGTTCATTTCCGACAACTACAACATTCAATTGCTGCGAAGTGGACCAGATGGCAATATTGCCAAAGCATCCAAAGAGATTCGTGGTCTTGTAAAGGAGCGTCTGGATAGGAATAACCCAGCAACCTCCATGGTGACCTATATCACCGAGGTTTTATCCAGTTACCCCATTCTGAACAACATCTTCATCAAAATGAATGGTTACGGCGCGTTGAAATCTGACCTGCACCGTAAGTTCATTGCCGCCTTGACTGGTTCTGTGCAATTGGGCATTGGCGGCGACAACGCTGACTTGATTTACAATACCAAAGAAATTGGCATCTACATGTCGACTCGTTTTAACTATCGTTGGGGCGATTTCTTCCTTGGGAATTGGGCGTTAAAGGAAGATGACGCCGAGCGTTACCTGTCAGAGCCAGAACTGAAGCGGCTAAAGGAGGGTTCTCCGGAGGAGCGTGAGGTTCTTCGTCGTCGTTTGGTCATTGAATCTATCGCCAGCCAGTTTGAACAGCGGGCGTTTATCTTCCAAGTTACTGACGAGCATGGCAGCATCCACTCCTTGGGTTGGGACTTAGCAACATCGTTGCGGTCTGGGTATCACGACGGTCGGATTGTGGTGCGAAGCAAGCACAACGAGAACTCCGATGCTCAGATTACGGATACCGGGGAGATTGTGCCGTTGATTGACTTGAAGATTTACTTCGTGGTTGAGACTGGTGACCAAGATGAAGACGGGATGCCTGCTAAGGAGGAGATTCCATTTATGGAGAATCGTTCGGGGGCATTGTTCTTGAATGGAGAGCAGCGAACGGTGAAGAAGGCAGCGGCAGCGTTGCCCGGAATGATTTACAAGGAAACCCCGTATCAGGGCAACCCGAGCGACCTGAAATCTTTGCGGCGCTGTATTTTCAGTGCCTTTGACATGCTTATGAAGCAATGCTGAGGAAACTATGATTCACAAATTTTCAAGTTTTTTGGACAAAAGGGAACGAGAGGCAAAGGAACACTTGACAATACTCAAGAAGGTTCTGGAGAAGGAGCACATGGAAGTCTCTGACCATTTGCACGATGAGAAGCCTTACCTTTTTGTCAAAGACTCTGAGCGGAACTGTTCCTTTGACGGTATCCGTATTTATGTCATTGGTGACTCGGTAGCGTTTCGTATTCAGAAGGAAGACGACACACATCCATATGGAAAGGCATATGGATTGGACGTGGAGGGCATGTATTACGATTTGATTTCTGACAAGATGGACGAGGATAAGGCTGGAACCAAGATGGTCAAAGCCATTGTGACAGAAATCAAGAAGTTCTTTGAGAAGTCTGCCGAGGCAGAGCGTGATTTGCGTGCTTCCGAATTGGATGGCTCTGGCGACCCGATGGGTAGGGTTTTGGTCAAGAGCACTGGCACTGATTACAGTCAAATGGTTCAAAGTCGTGGTTAATTTGAATGACACAACTTGCGACAGATGTAGGGAGCAGACAATCCAATCAAGTATTGGAAGGTATGTTCCGACCAGTGGAAGAAACGGAGCAAAAGCCCATTATCCGCGACCCCTACATCCACAAGGGCGATTTGGTTGTCTTTGGATACCAGTTCTGGCTGCATGACCCGTATCCTCTTGTAATTGTCACTGATATCCAACCTGGGTTTCGTATTCGGGGCATAAATCTGCATTACCTGACCTATACGAACATCCGCTACATCCTTCAGAGTTTCGGCAGCAACAGGATGTTTTCTTACCAGATGATAAAGGGCAATCCGTATGTGCGGTCGTCGTTTCGTTGGTATAAGTGGAATGGGGTTATGCAGATGCGCAAGATGGACGTAAATTATTTGCTGGAAATGATGGGCGGAGTTCGTAAGTATGACCCGAACAAGACTAAGTTGATACAGGATGCTGTTCGGGAGCAGATGGGCAGGCAAATCAATCAGACGGCAAAAGAAATGACAGGGACGAGCATAGATAATCGCAACCAGCCTAGAACCACGGGGCAGTCTGTCCCGATAGTAGCCCAAACCCCAGTTGTTGGCTCTCAACAACAAGGTGGAGTTTAACGTCGTATGGCAAATCCGAATATTCCTCCAGATAAAACATTTGAAGACTTCATTAAAGAAGCATTGAAGCCATTCAAGAAGTCTGTGACGAAGTATTCTAAGGAGACACTGCCGCCAATTTATGAAGAATTTGTGGCAGGATTGGAAAAACTAAACAAAGCCATTGATCACAGTGCGGACGTTCAGGAACGTGGTATTCGCTTAGACGCTCAGCGAGTCAGAGGTGGAGGTGGCGGTGGCGGCGGAGGTCGAAGACATTTTGAATTAGGACCACCAGATGGCAAAGGGGATGGCACTAAGTACGGCAGTGATTTTGCCGAACATGCTGGAAAAGCAATAACCAAAGGCGGCTTAATGGCTTCCCTTGGATATGCCTTGCGACAGGCTGTTAGTGACTTTGATCCATTCAAAACATTATTTGGCGGAGTAATATCAGGGACTATTGAGTTTCAGACCAACATGAAGCGAATTGGTTATGAAACACAAGGTATTACAGGTGACATGCAGGGTTTGCAGAAACAGTGGTGGGATCTTGAAAAGGTGGTTCCCAGAACAGGACAATCGGTAGAGGTTTTCCAAAAGGAATTCACCAAAAACTTGCGGAAAGGTATTACGAGTTATAAAGCAATGCTTTCTGTGAGTGCGACAGGGCTACACACCGCCAAAATGATTGGGGATGAGACCAATCAAATCGCAGGGACATTTGCTGACTGGCATCGTAGTCTTCAAATTGACGATATCGCCATGATGCAATTGGGTCATGATGTCCGAATGATTGCCCGTGAGACCGGAGTGACAGGTGAAAATCTGTCATCTTCTGTTAAATCATCTGAAAAGTTCATCCGTAACATGCGTGACGCAGGCAGGTACACATCTCAAGGTGCCGCCAACATGATTAAGATGACTACTTTGGGCGAGAAGATGGGCATTAGTGATATTGTCGCTCCGTTCCAAGAGATGATGAGCAACTCCAATGCCTTTCTCAAATCTGAACAACGTGGCTTCATGACTTACATGGCAGGTGCTCAGGGTGTCAGCAAATTGTTACGAGGAACATTCGGGCAAAACGCAGGCGATCATAAGCAATTAGCTGCAAACATTACTGCCCGTGCAAAATCAATGGGTGTAGATTTGGATAATTTAGACGCTGTTGACCCACAAAAACTATCCATGTTCAACATGTGGATAGAGGAGGCGAGCAAAGGTGCTATTAAGGGTGCTGGTGCATTCAAGCAACTTCGGGACTACGAGGTTGAAATGGGGAAATCCACCGAGGACATAATTGCCGAAATGCAGGTGGCGGGAACTACGGCTGAAGAGCAGAAACGACTTCAGAAGAATATCACAGACCTTGAGTTAAGTTCGGCACTACAAAAACTAAATGCTTTCTCACAAGCAGCCAAGGGGAATAATTTGGGCGGTGCATTTGCTAAAACTGGAGGTGCTGGCGGCGTACAGGATATGGCTCAATTGGAAGCGGCTGCTAAGGCTGCTGCTAAGATTATAGACGCAAGAACCGGGGCTCAAATTGATGCTTTGAATCAAAAACTCAAGGAAACCAAACCTGAAGACAAGGATACTATCGCCAAACTTAAAGATGCAATGCAAGCCGCAGTGGGACAACGAGCATCGGCTGGAGCATTGGTTGGACAAATACATGCTGCGGGAGCCAACAAAGATGTGGCTGGGTTGCGTACTGGCATCGAAAGCATGAATAAATTGGAACAGGAATCTGCCGTTCAGGAGAAGGCTGGCACAAATTCATTGGACACAATTGCTCTTTGGTTCTTAAAAGCGAATGAGAACATCACGCACGCATTACGTCCATTTGTAGATGAACTCACAGGATATCTCGTGTTCATTTGTTGGCTGTTGTCAGCAGGATTCGCTGCTCTCTCTGCGGGATTGGGTGTTAGTTCCATGTTTGGTGGAGGACTTGGAAGTTTAGGTAAATTACTTCCTGCGATGGGGACTTTCCTCAAGGTTGCACTGCCAGCTGCTGGTGCTGCATGGATTGGTTACGATGCCTACAAGGGATACCAAGAAGGCGGTGTGGAGGGAGCTGTTACAGGTGGTATCACTGGCTCAACTAAAGCAGCCAATACTACGGGGGAGGCTTTTACAGGCGTGGCTAGTGCCGCAGGCAAGGGTGCTTTGCTAGGATCTGCTTTTGGACCATGGGGAACAGCAATCGGCGGATTGACTGGAGCTATTG
>QGNH01001229.1_pt2 | contig 16359 bp, 20 predicted proteins | sample 1735481 | NCBI WGS metagenome assembly QGNH01 (sample SAMN09239004, study PRJNA386568) | Viral metagenome, whole genome shotgun sequencing project.
TCACCTCTGCCGAGGCGGCGGGACCCACCCTGGCCGTCGACCGCCTCACGATAGCGGACCGGCGCCAACACCATCATGCCGTGCTGACCCTTCAACACACTCCGCCCCAGTGCCTTCCAGGTATGGAACCCAGCGACGTAGTTGAGCTGACCGTGATCAACGAGCCCTTCAGCCTGGAGGCGGGCGTATTGAGCCGCCAGAAGCATGATGTTGCTGGGCGAGTAACTGTGAAGTCGGGCAGAGAACTCGAGGTACCGTTTCCAGTCCTCGCCAGACTGTAGCGCCGCTACCTCGCCAGCCAGCAGTTCCTGTGCGGCGGCGATCTTCGCCTCTCGGTTCTCGGTCACCTCTTTGCGGGATACCTTCGCCATCACCAGTCGACCCTTGCTAGCGCCCTATCGTGCGTCTCGCTCTCACTGTGATACATGACGCAGTCATCGCACCACCTGGTGTCGTCATGCGTGCACACGTCTGTAACTCGCATCTCGATCCCGTCCGAACGCTTCATGTTGCATCTCCCTTATGGGTAGTGGTCTTCTTAGGGTACACCCCTTAGCACTCGCCATGCAAGTCACTCTCACGGCATCCGTTAACGATGTCACTCTCACGGCATCCGTTAACGATGTCATGAAGAGTGCACTGTCACCAGGTCACTGTCACTGTCATTGGCACTGCCCCTGCCCCTGCCTCTAACGACATCGTTAACGATGCCGCTATCGGCACCGTCCCCCACCCCCTCCCCCCCGGGTGCGCATCCCAATGGGTCCACGCCCGTGTCCGCCTGCCCGTGGACTGCGCTCCTCACGTACGGGGCAACATAACTGAGCATCATAAAAAAACGAAATAAGGAATGTTTCCTTCTCTTTGTTAGCTGGTTTGTGTTATGAGAGTGGTATGGCTGATTGGACTACTGATGACGAGCCTCATTTGTCGCCGCTTGTTTCCCGGTTGTTGGACCAGAATGACCGTCTGATCGGGGTGCTGGCCCAGACGCTCTCTGAGGTCCTTGGGGCGCCCCCTATAGATATAGTGCCGCCGCCGATCCTGGAGGACCCCTGGCCGATAGCGGAGCCTCAGGTGCCGGATCCGTGGGCGGATGATTCGATCCCGCCCGAGAGGGTGATCCCAGGGTTGGGCGGCTGGGTGAGCATCCCGCAGATCGAGGAGGCTAAGGCGGACCCGGAGACGGCGGTCCAGGCCAGCTACCTGCCGGTGGACGAGGACGACGACGAACTGCCGTCTTACGGTTACGGCGCCTGATGGGTAGCGGACGACCCCAGGAGGCTAACGGGGACCGTGACGCTCATTATCAGGACTGGCTTACCGACCCTACCGTTTTCGAGTCGGCCGAGTTCCGGTGTGCGCTCGATCCGGCTTCACTCAAGTTTAACAAGTCCGGTTCTCTCGTGGTCAGCTTCATTGTCCCTCCCGGCCAGATAGACGACGCCCTCCCCCTCCGTCACCTTATACGTGACCGCCTACCCCTCACTGTCACCGTTGCCGTTAGCGACGAGTACGCTGCCCTTCTTGCCACCCAGGAGGCTTACCTCCGTTTAGTCGATGATGAGTTCAGTAATGACTCTTCAGATTTCAACGGGGGTACAGGGGGTGTAACCCCCTGATGGAACAGTCCGTTGTCCGTGAGGTTTTGACTGTTACGACTTCTCGGGTCACTAAGCATGATAAGGCTATTGGTGCCCGGTTTAATCAGGTGGCGATGATGGCGCTTAATCAGGCGGAGACTTATCTGTTGCATGGCCCGGAGGAGGCTCGGTTGGCGGTTACTAAGTCGTTTCTTACGGCGGTGTCTCGGTTGTCTATGGCGGACACGGAGGAGAAACTTACAGAGCATCGTCAGGCGTTTTTGTCCTATCTTGCTACACAGACCGAAGTAGAGCACCATCTAACTGATGCTGAATCTAAAGCCATTACTGCAACAGCTTACGATCAAGACATCGAACCTGGATTACAGGAAGTTTGATCTTGACTTTGTGGACCCCGATCCCACTATTGGGGATTGGGGTTGGGCTCAGCGACCCTACATTCAGGAGATCGAGCGTCAGTACAATGACGGGTTGCCGGTACGTATCATGGTGCTTAAGGCTCGGCAGCTTGGTATTTCGACGGCTTCTGAGGCTGTACTGTTTTGGTGGGCCTTCCTTCATCCTGGTACTAACGGACTGGTAGTGTCGCATAAGGACGGCCAGGCCCAAGAGTTGTTTAACATGACTAAGCGGTATTGGGAGACGTGGCCTCACGAAGCCTTGTTTAAGGTTAAGTACAATACTCGCCGTCAGTTGCAATGGCGGGAGACTGAATCTAATCTCCGTGTTCTCACGGCTAAGAACATTGAAGGTGCTCGTGGCTCAACCATCCATGCTCTACACGCTTCCGAAGTTGCCTTCTGGGATGACCCTGAGACTCTCTACGGAGGTCTTGAGCCGTCTATCCCGAAAAGACATGGCACGTTTGTCTGCCTTGAGAGTACAGCTAACGGGGTCGGCAACTGGTTCCATGAGGAGTGGCAGAAGGCCGAGGTAGGCGATTCAGACTTTGTGCCTATGTTTTTCCCTTGGTATAAGCATTCGGCTACCCGGATTTTCGGTACGACCCTCCAGGAGATCGATCTTGCGGGTGAGGAGTTAACACTTCTTCGTGTGATGCGGGACGAGCATCTTACAGAGGAAGAAATCTTTGCGAGCCTGGCTTACCGTCGTGTCGAGATGCGTAAGAAGGGCGAGGACTGGTTTCACCAGGAGTATCCGTCCACACCAGAGGAAGCGTTCTTAACTACTGGTAACCCGATCTTTGCTCCTACGGCAGTCCGTGACTGTTATGACGAGAAGCATGGGGCAGTTGGACGTCTATACCGTAACGGTCGTGGTGATGTCGTGTTCGAGCATGACAGTCATGGTCCGTTAACTATTTACCATACTCCTAACCCTGACATCAGACCTGACCGTTATTTTATCGGCGGTGACCCAGCGGAAACTATTACAGGTGATCCTGCGTGTATGCAGGTGATAAATCGGGCGTCACTTAAGCAGGTAGCTGTTTACCATAACCATTGTGATCCAGTGACGTTCGGTAAAGACATGATGTTGCTCGGGGATTTCTACGGTCACGCCATGATCTGTCCCGAGGTCGAGGGTGGAGGAATGGCGGCTATCGGCGTTATTCAGGCGTCGGATTACGGTAACGTCTGGACATGGAAAAAGCCGGATCGGACCAATACGACCAGTACCTCGCTTGGCTGGTTAACATCTTATCAGACGAAGCGATGGGCGATAGGTACTCTCCAAAAGTTGATCTTGGATCGTTCGCTCTTAATACACGACAAGCAAACGTATCATGAGCTTCTTAACTTTGTTGAACATCCGAACGGCGAGTTAGGGAACATCGGACGTTCAAACCATGATGACACTGTTATGGCCTTAGCTATTGCCGTGACAGCTTCCATGCGTGAAGGGCATTTCAATCCTCGCAACTCTTACCAACATTCTACTCCCGACATTTACACCACAGAACTCGAAGCCGAGATGGGAAATATATTCGATATTGCTTCCCGTCGATACAACGAAAGAGCTAGTTAATGGCCGCTGTAACAATCACTTCAACTTCCCTGACCGACACTCTCGGCACTACTAAGCAGATTACCGGAACGGTAACAGTGCAGGGGACTAATGTCGCCCAGGTGACCGACGTAGCTCTTGTCGCCACTGTCGGCCAGACCCTTACCGGTCCTACTGGGGCTACTGGTGTTGTTATCACTCCTGCATCGTCCGGGACTGGCACTCTCACCCTCAAGGGTGTGGCGGGTGATACCGGTATCCCGTTGTCAGCCACACAGCCAACACTTCTAACCTTCAACAACTACAATGTTGCTAACTCGATTTACCTCGTTTCAACGGCTAACACAACCGTAGGGTTGTCATACTTCTAATGGCTCAGCCCACTTTCGCACAGTATCGGGCTAACTCTCAGCCCATACTTAACTCGTCTGGCGGTGTAGTACTACCAGCACAGACAGTCAAAGAGCGTCAGTTGGCTTGCTTAGCTGCTTGGGCTAGCCAACAGAATCCTGATGGGACAGCGATTTAATGGCTACTCCTTCCTTTCAAGCTTACACTACGGGTACTGCCATTCCGGGACAGCCCGTAGCCGAGGATATGGAAGCTCGGATACTGACAGCCCTTGCTACCATAGCGTCAGGACAGAACCCTGACGGTACGACAAGTCCAAGTGCTCAGGCCACTATTAACGTTGGTGCGTTTGGTGCGGTTGGTAATGCCACTACCTTAACTAACCCGACCTTTACTGCCGGGTCGACTACTATCACCGACGCCTCGTTTGCAAACGGCTTTTCGGGGACGATGGTCCTAAACCTGTTTTTTGCCGGTCCAGTCCCCTCTTTTCGGTTGACGACCACGTCGATCACCAGCGCCACAACCTCGATCGTGACCAACGCGAGCTCGTCGCCGCTGAACTATGTGTGCCTCAATAACGACATTATTGCCATTGCGGACGGGTCGGGGAACACCGCCTATTTCACGATCAACCACGCCGCCGGGTACAACGTTCAGGGGTCTACCGGTTCGTCTTTTACTATGACTGTGGCGGCCCTGACCACCGGCGGGTACGCCTTCCCGGCAGGGTTTAATAGCCTGTCTACGACCATTGGGGCGACCGCTAATGGTGGCTCGCTCCGCCATATCGGTGACGCCACCTGGACCAGCACCACCGCCGGCAGTCTGGCTATCGGTGTCCTGCCGGTCGCCTCGACCGCCGGGGCGCCGACCACCGGCACTTTGTATGTTGCTGACTCGGGGGGTACCGCCACGATCACCTATGCCGGTGTCAGCGGTAACACTTTCACCGGTTGCGTGTACGTGTCGGGTGCCACCGGGACGGTAACGACCGGAGGGGCCGTCAGCCCCGCCTACACCGCTCAAAATCTGGCTCGCTGGCCCTCCACGCTCAGCACCACGATCACCTATGCGGGTGGTACCTCGGCCACGATGGCCACCGCTCCTAGCCAGTCAAGCCCGGTCGGCCTACCTGACGGCGAAACCCTGTACGGGGTGTGGGGGACCGATGACACCACGGCGATCCAGACGGCGGTAAGCACCCTGATAGCGTCCGGGTCGAGTGCCATGTTGGTGTTCCCGAAAACCGGTTACCTCTGCACGGGCGTCGGAACCGGGGTCAGTACTGTACCGTTACGTCTCCAAGGCAACGAGCGGGCCGGCACCACGCTTTACGCCTCGACTTCGGGCAACCAGGTCTTGCAGTTCCAGACCGAAGGGTGGATAGACAGCATCACCACCCACGCCTGCTATCTGGCCAATAGCGGCACCGGTGCCGGAGGTGCCTATATCAACTCGGGCGGTACTTACACCGCATCGAGTAACAGTGCTGCATCGGTTGCGGCGTCTATGACCGCTGCCTCGAACCTGGTCACCATGGCCGGTAACTATACCGTGACCAACTCAGCGACATTCGGTAACGCCATTACTGTCGGCGGTCCGATGACGGTCGGCGGGGCTGGGCCGAAACCTTACGTCAACGCTGCGGCGTTCCCTCTCACTGGTACGGTTATCGGCATCGCCCAGGGTGCACCGACGAACCCGACCTATGACGGCACCACCAACACAACGTGTTACCTGGGCTGGCAAACACAGATACTGCAACTCCAGGCCACGTCTGCTGGCGGGTCCACGACAACAGTAACCGTGACGATTGATAACACCTCGCTAATCACGGTCGGCTCATCCCTTTACATAACTGGCGCCGAGGGTGTGACCAACGTTAACGGCGCCATTACTGTCGTAACAGTGACATCTCCGACCACGTTCACCTACACCGCCGCATCAGCCCCGGTAGGGCAGCTGGTGGCCGGTACCGCCACCCTGTGGGGACCGTTGAACGCTACCGCCACCGTGTCAGGCAAAGGGGTCAACTGGGGGACGGCGGCTCACAACATCAGCCAGACATTCACGAACTTTCGGACGTTGGGCACCAGTGAGATATCGCAATCCTGGAACTTTAACCTCCAGGACCATTCCGGTAACTGTGGATCAAGAAGCGCTTCTTATGGGGCCGATACGACCACCCAGCAGCCCTCTGCCGGCGTCAGTTTCATGCCTTACAACTTCTACCTACGCAACGTTATTGTGGGTCCCAACCTGAGTAACAACCAGGAAGCCGTACAGTTTGTCGGCGCCCACTTCGTTATCGGGGACCTTCACATGATTGGTAATGCTGGTCGGACCGCACAGTTTTATGGTACCGATTACGTTGACCTAGATTTGCTTGTTGACGTGCCGAACTCAGCTAACGGCGGATATGATTTAACATCATTCTCAGCCACACAATCAGGCGGTTTAGGGGACTATCTAGTAAACCTTACTGTTAACGACCCACACCAGAAGTCCGGTCGTATCTTAGTAACAAACATGCGAGGCCGATGGAACCTGCCGTTCACCGGAACCCCGTTCGTTAGCCTGGACGCCGGTAGCCTTCCCGATGCCGTGTTTGATGTGACCGGCCAACTGGGCTCCGGTATCAGCCAAGTGGACGACAGCGGTAACGGTATGGCGTTGCTCAAGTTCTCCGGGCGGATGGGGATAGTGTCACTGGCCTCGGGGGCTGGAACAAACGGATCGTTCCTGGGCAACATCCAATCAGGTACCACCGGGCGAATGGACTTTACCGGCGTCGAATGGGTCTCCCCAACCTGCGTAGTGGCATCAGGATCTAACGGCGGCGAGATATCCACTATCGCCACATGGGGGGCCACGTTCGGCGGTAACGGGGTGTTAAAGGTCGGCTCCACGATCAGCCCTAACTTCCCGACGTCGGGAACAATCCAGGTCGCCGCTTCCGGGTCGACCACCGCTGTTGTCACCTACACTGGGACCACCGCTACTTCGTTCACGGGTTGTGCCTACGTTTCAGGATCGGCTATCGGCACGGTAGCCACCAACGGGCTCGTGACCTTCGTTCCGCCTTACTGGTTCCGTGGTAGCTCTGCCACGTTCCAGACGAATGTGTTGGGTGGCTCTATCAACGTCGTCCCGACCGCCGTAACCAATGGGACATTTGCCGGGACAATCGCCAACGTCGCTGGATATAACCCGGTCGGCAACCTGGCTCTGACTAGCCCCTCTTCAGGTACTTCACAGGTTTACGGGCCGTTCGCCTATCCGGTTGATATCACGGTTAAGGCTAATGCAGCAGGCGTGACCACCGCCTATACCGGAGAAGCCGGGTCGGGTAACGCCGTCACTATCCCGGCCAGCGGGTTCTTCTCGTTCCACGTCAACCCCGGTGATACGTGGACCGTTGGCTACACCAACCCCGACTACCCGACTGTGATTGGAATAGGTCAATGAAACAACTAAACAACCCCGAACTCGACGTTTATCACCGGTTCATCGAGGAACTAGACGCCGTGACCCTAATGGCCGACATCGGGGCCGTAGACGCCATCGGGATCTGCGTCAGGGCCGTCAAACGAGCGCAAATGGTTGTGGACGGCGAACTTGCGCCTGTCCAGTACCGGAATAAAGGAGAAAGCTAAATGACCATTAACCCACAAGGGATTAAAGGTAACTGGAGTCTTATCCTCGACGAGAAGTTCGCCGGGACGACCCTGAACTCGAAGATATGGTCGACCGGTTATAGTGGTTCAGGGATTAACTTGCCGATGAACCCGATTATCGAACTACAGGCTTACGACCCAGCACAGGTTGCCGTCAACGACGGACTCACTCTTACCGTCATCAATAAGCCCGTTAACGTTCACGGTACCGTTTACCAGTACCGGAGCGGGATGGTGACCACCGCCAACAAGTTCACTTTCGTTCCCACGGCCACCTCACCGATAGCCGTTGAAGCGAAAGTGCTGGTAGGTGGCGAGGGGTCTGTTATCGAAAACTGGCCCGCATTCTTTTGCGGATCCTCCAACTGGCCTGACTCCGGCGAGATCGACGTGTTCGAGGGCATGAATGGCGTAGCTGCCTGGCATTTCATCTGGGGTGACAGCGGCGTCAAACAGTCGACCGGGCAGAACGTGACCGGCGATTACGTCGGGTGGCACACCTTCGGTGCCTACTGGGATCTAGGCCGAGTCAACTATCACTACGATGGGGTGATAGTCGGATCGGTTACCGCCAACATTACCGATATCCCCATGTACCTCACCTGCGACCTGGCGGTTAGCACGGTCCTCGGTGGCCCTCTGACTATCCCCTCGTCGATGCAGGTCGCCTACGTCCGGGTCTGGATTGGGTCGTAATGGCTTTGAACCCTCACCCTCGTTCTGATTGTAAGCCGGGCTGCTTTGGATGCAAGGTCCGTACTGTCTCACTCTCGGTTACTCCGTTCGTCCCTCACTTCAACTGGTCTGTTGGTAAATATGTGAACACGGTTAGCGAACTTAAGTCTGAGTTAACACGGGCCGCTGATGACAACTCGGAGCGTACAGGAGTGGACCATCATTACGAGTATCGGGCGCCGGGCGATATCTCGGCCCCACCACATCGGGATCACGACCAGGTTCTCGATGACCGTGCGGCCAACATTCGGGCAGTAGAACTCAACAAACCTCTTAAGGTGACCGCATGACAAACGTCGAGCCTATTCCTTCTATGGAATCGGGTAACACTTTGGCGAAGCCTTCTCGACGTCCCGATACGGCTCCCACTCCCGCCAAGCACGCCCCCACACGTTCCAACTCGTCAGAATCCCAATATCTTAACTATCTTCGCACTTTGTTCTCTCAGGCATCCAAAACGAAGAAGCCGTATATCAACGGTTGGGATCGTAACTGGAAGATGATTAACAACCGTTACCAGTCTGCATCTTCACAGTCAGGAGCGCCTCAACCGAGGGACAGCGAACTATATCCAATCCTATCTTCTCTCGTCGCATGGATGACCGATCAGGAACCTGACGTTGGGTTTACCCCTGCCGTTGATCCTGATTCGCCGTACTTTACGATGATATCCAAGGTTGGCAACGATCTTAACAATGTGTTCGAGACTACCTGGCTGGTAGAGGAGTACGACGCCGAATACAAGATCATGCTATGGGACGGGTTCATCTGCGGTACAGGGATTATTAAATCACTTTGGGATAACGCCGCCGCTGATGGTGCCGGTAACGCTGTTGTCCATCGTATAGACCCTTACAACTTCTATCCTGACCCCAAGGCTCGCAATATCAAACAATGTGAATACATGGTTGAGACTAGGGAGATGACATACGATCAGCTTTGCCGTATGTATCCCGATACGGCCTATCTTCTTTATGAGGGCGGCTCGGACAGGACGGACAGACGTCCGTCAGCTGTGAGCGGAGGCACCGGGCTGGACGCTGGTGGTCCCCCGTCGAACCTCGGATTCTTGCCTTCCGGTAACGGTTTGTGGTCTGGTAAATCTCACAGCGGCGGTCCCCCTCAAGCTCTGACTTCGTATACGGTTTACGAGTACTGGCTTAAAGAAAACACGTATGACGATTTCGACTTGGACGAGCAATCACCTGGCGACAACGCTTACGCTATCCCCCGCTGGAAGTGTGTAGTGGTGTGCGCCGGTAATATCTTGTTCGAGGAATGGGCGGACGATTTATGGTCACACGGCTGTCACCCTTACAATGATTGGCGTTTTGACGACCTCGGAGAGTTCTGGGGAGTCTCTCTCGTGGACCATCTGGCAATCCCCCAGCTTTACATTAACCGGCTCTTAACTGCTCTCCAAACTAACTCGGAGCTTTGTGGTAATCCGATTATGGTTGAAGCTGCCAACCAGGGTATAGCTCGCACCAACATCACTAACCGTCCTGGTGAGCGTATTCAGGTTAACGCCAACAACCAGTCGGCGCAGCTTCCTCGTTGGATGACGCCACCGTCAATGCCTCAACAAGTTATGGATCTTGTTAACTTCTGGATTAGCCGAATAGAGAATACGGCGGGCATTAACGGGATGCAGAAAGGTCAGGACCCGTCACAACGGGTTAGTAACAATACTGTCTCCAATGTGCAGGAAGCAGCCTTTGTTCGTATCCGTTCAGCCCTAACCAATCTCTCGTGGACGTACCGGGGTTCAGCAGCGAAACTTGCCTCGCTCATATCCCAGAACTATACAGAGGCTCGGGTTATGGCGATAGTCGGACCTAACGGAGCGGCTACGTCCATGTTCCTTCGTCCGTTCCATTTCTATGATCCGTCGACGGATTCGTCCGAACCTCTTAAGTTCATCATCAGGGCCGACGCTGGATCGAACCAGGCTACATCCCGTCAGTCTCGTGTAGCTCAAGCTAACACCTTGTTTGCGATGGGTGTCGTTGACGACCTTTACGTGCTTAACACTAACGGTGTCCGTGATGCCGAGGAGTTACTACAGCGCACCTATTACAAACGACAGAACGGGCTTTTGCCGGGTAGTCAAGGTGGAGCTAGGCAAAAGGCGGGTCGCACTAGCTAATGTTTCTCTATCCTCGATCCTTCTTTGTCTGCTAGTAATCAGATCATGCCCCGTCGCCCCGATTCGCCTTACACCGATGACACCCATATGCCGGTACCGGACGGGTTTCCTGGTTACGGGGAAGTGTCGTGGTTGGCGCAGAATGAAGGTCAGCGCATTGAGGATGTAGGTCTACACATGCCGTCTCGTGACGAGGACGGTTCACGCTAAAGGAGGTGACTGCAAATGGCTCGACGGAAGGGACGACACCACAAGCGTAAGTAGTAGTACCCATCGGTCAACCCCCTAGCCATCATCCCCTGGCTGGCTAGGGGGTTCCTCCGTTTAAACTCTTGAAAGAAGGTGAGATGGCAACACCCAAGGCAGGAAGAATGGCTGGGATTATGGCAGCTAAAGGCGCTAAGTCCATGAAGCGTCACAAGCGCAAAGCCAAGCGGTAAATGTCCTCGCAAGGTCATATTATTGCGACAAGCCAAGAAGTCCCCAGAAAACGACACAGTAAGCGTAGTAAAAGGAGGGGCAAACGATGAGTTCAGTTATTCAGCGTGGGACTCGTAAATCCAAGAGAAAGAGCAAAAGGTAATGGCTAGATCAGGTCAGAACGATCCAAACACCCCCAGCACGACGATTGACGATTCGGCGTTTATGCGGATGGGTCATACGTCCGGTCCTTACGGTAACAACCCGAACGTTGATGCTCGGGGCGAGTTTGCCGAGGATGCGAAGGACCTTCGTCCTTAAATGGCAGGGAAATCCCAAAGTCAAGGCAGCGTAGTTGATGGGCTTAAGGCCATCTATCAGGACGTGGCTGCCTTGGCTTTGGCGCCTGATGCTGGAATGTTCACTCAAGAGATAGAGGCGTTACGTCAGGCGACTCTCAAAGTTACACAGGTCATAACACAGAAGAAAGCTCAGGCAGCAGCGGCTATGCAACAGCAGCAGCGCCAAGCCGTTCCGAACCAGATGGGCGGACAGATGCCAGGACAATCCACGGGTGCTCCACCCCCAGGTGCCCAGCCCGGCACCCCCGGAGGTCCGCCCTCTCAAGGGTCACCAGGGCTAACGATGCCCAACGCTGACGAGCTAAGGCGAGTTCTGGCCGAGCATGGAGCGGGAGGTTAACGTGCTGATTGATCCCAACGAGCTAGCTAACGATCCGGCGTTTCAAGATCCGGCGTTCGCTTTCAACCAGCCGCCCGAGGCCGATCAGTCACCCGATCAACCGCCCGAGCCGCCCGATCCCGATCAGCCGCCTGAGGAGATGGTTGGTGAGCTTCCTGCCAGCCTGGTAGAGTCCATCCTTGGTCGGTGGGGTCATAGCGACTCCGAGCCCTCTGCCGGAGATCCTCCCCCGCCGCCACTTGAGGAGACGGGTGTTGCCGGTGGCGAGGTGCCGGAACCTCCGTCCCCTCCTGGTGGACCGCTCTTCACAGACCCGTCTGTGCCGCCCGCTCCGACCGTCAAACTGTCGGACGGTACCGAGATCCCTTTGTCTCAAGTCGAGGCGATTCTTAAGGCTCAGAGCCCACCGTTCACGCCACCCCCTCCGGCTCCGCCATACGTTCCACCTCCGCCCCCGATAGCCCCGTTAGCCGCATCTCTTCCGCCGTTCACCGAAGAGGACCTTGAGAACCCGGCCATCCGGGCGGTCATCATGGTGGCGGCAAAGCAGCAGGAAGCTCTAGAGGCCCAGGGGCGTCAACTCGAAACGCTTGCGGCATCACAGCGTCAAGTTCAGGTACAGGAACACCGTCAGATTGTTGTGTCAGCGGTTACGGCCTTTAAGGATCAGTACCAACTTCCTGATGAACTTATGCGCACTATTTCGGACAGAGCAGGTTCTCTTGTCGAACAGAACCTTATAGCTACGGCCCGACACGATCAGGTTACCGGGACCATCATCCCTAACCCTTTCGAGGCTGTAACAAAATCTTTAGCTGACGCTTATTGGTTGACGCCTCAGGCTCGCCAGTACGAGTTTGAACGGCAGGCTAACGCCCGTAACGCCGCTTTGGCTCGCCAGCGTAAGCTCAACGGCGTAGGGGGTGCTAGCGGGTCAGCCCCACAGCAAGCCTCTTCGTACGACCTTTCAACGAAGGAAGGTCGTAGACAAGCGGCGGTTGCCGAAGCGGCAGCAGCCATGGGACTCTCGGAAGGATCATACTAAGCCATGGCTAACCCCATAGGTACTAACACCGTTAACTCCATCAGCCGTCGGTTCATCATGAAGGACGTTGTAGACAACGTTTACAACTCCAACATCTTGACCTTTCGGCTTTTGGCTCGTCGCAAAAAGGTTTTCGATGGTGGGTTCCAGATCGAAGTTCCTATTGCTTGGTCGCACTTTGCATCAGGTGGTTGGTACTCCGGTTTCGACCTTCTCGACGTAACCCCGTCCGATACCATCAAAAACGCCGCTTTCGATTTCAAGCAGGCGGAAGTGGCCGTGTCTGTGGACGGCGCTACCCTTATCCGGGTTAACTCCCCAGATTCGGTTATCAACTTTCTCGGACAGTATTTCGCTCAAGCCGAGTCGGAGTTGTGCGACATCCTCGGGACCGGCGTGTTCTCGAATGTTGTATCCAACGTCAAGGCCATTGATGGTGTGAATGGAGCAGTCGACAACGGATCTATCGCCGCTACCTATGGTGGTCTTTCTCGTGCGTCCAACGCCTTCTGGAGTAGCCAGGTAGCGTCGGCGGTCGCCCCTTTGACCTTCCCGCAGCTGCAACAGGTCATGGGTAACGCCACTCAGGGTGGTCGTCGCCCCACTATCATGGTGAGTACTCAGGCCGTTTACAACATCATCTGGGCTTTGTCCACCGGTGTCAACTCAACTTCGGGTGTTCCTGGTCAGGCGTTCCCGGCTCAAGCTGGTGGCGAGGATGTGCAGTTAGCTCAAGCCGGTTTCTCGAACATTCTTTTCAATGGTGTTCCTCTTGTTGTGGACTCCCATTGTCCTGCCGGTACTCTTTTCTTCCTCAACGAAGAATACTTCACACTGTACGTGAACCCACAGCGTGACTTTTTCCTTCGTCCCTTTGACGCCCCGGTTAACCAGGATGCTTACACGTCTTTGGTTCTTTGGGCCGGCAACCTCGTCTGTTCCAACGTACTACGCCAGGGTAAGCTCACTGGCATTGTGGCATAAGGAGCCATTATGACTTCCAAGCAAATCATCAACCCTGGCGGTGCATTCGTTGCCGGTGGTACTTGGGGGACGACAGCGTTTGATAATGACGTAACGTCTGAACACTCCGTTCTCATTAACAACACCAGCCTTGTCCTCTATACCGGGGATATCGTCTGTCTGGATGCGACAGGCACTCAGGCTATTCTCGCTTCCGGCGCCGCTGACCCTACCGTTATAGGGACTGTCGGCTCGGCTAAAGAGATGTCAAGCCTTAGCTCCGGGTCGGTGCCGCCAGTGTCGGATTCCCTTACCGGGTTCACGACTCTGGACGGAACATTCAGCCCGTTTGTCAACGTGCCGTGGCAGACGCTAACTCTTGGGTTTACCAACGGGTCGGCCAACATTACATCAGCCTCAGCGGCAACAACCAACCCTCTAACCGTAGGGTTGGTTGTCTTGACCCCGTACAACGCAACCACCAACACCGCTCCGCAGATCTTCCAGGTCATGTCTAACGGTGGTACAGCGGGTGCTTGGACGGCGGTTGGAGCGGTCATCTCTGGCGCCGGGACAACCTTTACCGGCACTACCGGATCGTTTATCTGTCAGGTCGGTAACAGTGCCCAGGCGATAGGCCCAGGGTTCTTGCCAGCCTCAATCAACGCCTGGTCGTCAACGTCGCTGTACCCGCCGAACACTTTGGTGCCGATCATCATCAGAGGATACGGTCGTGTCAACATCAATGGCGTGGGCGGTACGGTCCGTAACGGTCTTATCAACGTGGCTGGCGCTAGCGTAATCGGAGCCCAAACCCTTGCTGCTACGCCGCCCACGGTAGGCCAGATCGGCACCTTCATCGCCATCGCTCTCGAAGCCTATGCTGCTCGTGACCAATCTTTGACCAATGCTGGTATCAGCGGCCATGACTCGGTGCGAGCCCTTATCGGGAAGTTCTAGTCATGTCGGCGCAGGCGCAGCAGGTCACGCTAGGCGATCAGGTCAGGTTACGGTTCCTTGGCTGGCCGGAGACGGTCAGCCGTCAGATACAGCGCCGGGACGGAAGCATCGAGATCACGGACAACATTCCTCATCCTCGCCTCGGGCAACCGTGGGTGGCCACATGGAACAGCCGTCCTTACACCCTCTATACCAATCAGGACGTTTACGTTCCGTTCGAGATGGCGAAACTGTACTTCGGTGATCCTCGTTCAGTAACTGACGTGTACCGGATCAAAGACGAACACGGTAACGACATGATCATACCTGATCGAGTGGCCGAGGTTAAGCGTCTGCGCCACTTTTGGGGATCGTCTGTGACTCAGTTCAGGGAGTACATTCCTGGCGACCTTAGCTTTATTAACGAGCCGATCTCTGACATGATGCCTCGTGTCGAGGTCTACTCGTTGGCTGGTGAGCGGATACTGATGGTAATGGACGATCCGGCTGGGAACACGGTAATGGTGGAAAATCGGACTCGTGCCGACGAGTCTCGCTCCCAACAGATGATGATGCAGCAGTCCGAGGCGATCATACAGCTACAGAAGCAGAATAAGCTGTTGCTCGCTAAGCTCGGTATCAGGGAAGAGGACTTGTCGTCTCTTAACAATCCTGAGATCAAGAAGGTGGCTCCGGTGTCACAGCCGGGCTCGCTGGTCACCCCCAATGAGGCGACCGTTGAGGAGCGGCCTTCGATGGTGTTCAATCCTCGGACCAGGCGTGTTGAACCGGTAAGGACTCCGCCTACCACTAACCCTACGGTTATAACCGAAATCCCTACTGATCTGGACGATTAGTCGATCTAATGAGAGGAGGAAGTCCCCGCCCTTGATATACGGGGCGGGGACTTTTGTATGTCAGATCCTATACATATCGACTTCCTGCAATATCTCGATTTTGACCGAAAGGCTCTACTTCACGAGCTAGCGGACACCCATCAGAACATAGCGAACCTAGCCGTCTCTATAGCTTTCCTAAGAGGTGAAGAGGATCGTGACCCTAAGCAAGCCCACTTCAAAGCGGAGCGTCATAGCATGGAAGGCACGCAAGCGGCTTACATCGAAAAGAAATGGCTGCTAAAGGAACTTTTAAATGCCGAATCCTAACATCGTTTCGATAACAGACTTCTCGGCAGGGATCGTCCAGTATGGGACGCTTAACTATCCTGTGGCGTATTCAACACAAGCGCCTTTAGGTTCGGCGTCTTTTGCGGCTCGGTGCATTAACCGTCCAGGTATTGGGCTTGTCCCTTTCTACGGCTCTACTCAGATTGTCTCGGGGTCCGCCCCGCCTGCTCCCTCTCCTGCTGGTAACAGATGGTTGCAGTATCTTGGTACCGGTATGGGGACATTGGGGGGAGTAGGTAACTATGCGGCTTTCGGCACAGGAGGGTTTGATCCTTCATACCTCGGGACCTTTACTCAACTTTTCGAGTACACCGACTATATCGTTATAAGTTATACCGCTGAAGATGTTTCAGGGGACCTGTGGTCTTATGGTCAGCGATACTACTTTAACGTTAACTCAACCACATCTTTGCTTCATGCTCAGCTTTGGCAATCGGGAGGGTTGCAATATCCTGTGGGCATGAGTTTTGATGTTACCTCCATTAACGTCGATGCCGACTTCCCAGAAGCTCGTTTGATCATAGGTGGCTTGATCGGGCGTACCACGGAAGGAGCAATGGCCGTTCCCGGTTATTCGTTTGGTGACATTTCCGAACTTGCTTCTCTTGGAGCGTAC
>QGNH01000865.1_pt1 | contig 16356 bp, 20 predicted proteins | sample 1735481 | NCBI WGS metagenome assembly QGNH01 (sample SAMN09239004, study PRJNA386568) | Viral metagenome, whole genome shotgun sequencing project.
TTCGAGTCCTGCCAGGCGCGCCACGAAATCCCCTGGAAAACGGTACTTTTCGCCTCAGCCGTGGTCCCCTCGCAACCCCCGCAGACCCCGCAAAGCACACGAAAGCACACGTCCGGCTTTCGGTCCCCCGTCAAGGCGTCACGCCGGCGCTGACTTCGCTCAGGGGCTTCGGCGTCCAGTAGCGATCGCGCTCGATGCCGAGGCCAAGCGGTCCACGGATGGCTTGCAGTTCGTTGATGCTGACGTAGCCAAGTTCAGCCTCGAAGATGTAGCAGAGTCCGAACATCACGAAGTCGTCATCCTCAACGGAGCCCTCGGTGATCCACCAGTCGCCGGTGCCGCAGGGGTTGAAGAAGTGCGCTCGCACGATCGGGTCGTCTACCGCCTCCTGCGAGTGCAGCGGCGGGAGCTGCTTCTGGAGTGTCTTGGTCAGTAGTTTCATGGTGTCAGCCGTAGCCGCTCGGCGCAGTCGAACAGGCTGAGCTCGGCGTTGGGCGGTTTGGTAGAATGCGAGTGCATCGGAACCTCCAATTCCCTTGCCATGCCCCGGGCGGATCGCCTCCGCGCCGGGGCGCTGCGTCTTACTTGGTCTTGCGGACTCGCGGCTTGCGGGTACGCTTTGCCTTTGGCTTCTCCGGTACGAGGACGGCCTCTGTTGGCGTTTCGGGCGCTACAGCGGACGACTGGGCCAGAGCGGCCTTTGCGGCCTTGTACGCCGCTTCCTTGTCTCGTGTGCACGGCTTACACCAGGAGCTGCGGCCATCTTTCTTCTGGGCGTCGCGGTTGAAGTCGTCGAGTGACTTGGTCTCGCCGCAGATCGAGCACTGTTTTGTCGTAGGTTCCGTCATGATTCCCTCCTGCTGTGGGTCAGTCGGCATCCAGCCGCGCCTCAAACTCTTCCGCCTCAATCTGCGAGATCGCCGGGTCCGTGTGCACGTAGGTTTGCATGTATGTGATGACGTCATGGCCCAAGCGTTGGGCTGCGTCTTTTGGCGGAACGTGGTCCGCGGCAAGGTGTGTGCCGTGTGTGTGGCGCAGGTCATGCAAACGGATATGCGGGAGTAGCTGCGCATCGCCCTCGGTGTGGCGCTTGAGGATTTCAGCGCGCAGCGCCAACTGGCTCCGATTGAAGGACGTTGTGACCGACTCGGGGTGCAGCGGCTCACCCTTCTTGTCCGTGAACACGAAGGTCTCTGGCGTCTGCGAAGCCTCCAGCATCCGCAGTTCCTCGGCTTGCGCGACGTACCACGTCACCAGCGCCTCCAGCGTCCCGCGTCCAATCGAGACATCCCGCCGCCCCGCCTTCGTCTTAGGCGTGCCCAGGACCACCTTGGAGCCAACGACGACGGCCGCCTGCCGAACTCGGATCGTCGAGCGCTTGAAGTCGATGTGTTTCCACTGCAAGCCGCAGACCTCGCCGCGCCGCATGCCGGTGGTCGCGAACACGCGCCACAGCGCAAACAAGCGATCCTCGGCGACGTGGTCGAGGAAGCTGCCCAGCTGCGCTCGCGTCCAGGCCTGCTGCATCGTCGCTTCCGGGCCGGAGTCGAGCGCCGGCGGGTTAGCCACGGCAGCCGCGTTGTACGCGACGAGCTTCCATCCGAGGGCATCCCGCAGCGCCGCCCGCAGGGTGTGGTGAATGCGGCGCTGCGTGGCTGGCGAGAGCCCCTTGTGGCGCTGACCACCGCCCGGAGCCGCGAGGTCTGTGTACATTGAATTTATGTGCCCAGCGTCAAGGTGGCGCAGGAGCAGTGTGCCGAGGGCGGGCACGATGTAAGCCTTGACGTGATGCTCGTACGAGGCGTGCGTGGACGGCTTGCGGCCGTTCTTCGTGTCCGGCAGCCAGCGCTTGGTCAGGAACTCCGCGACGGTCAGCAGGTTCGGCTCGACGTACGTACCAGCCTCGCGCTCCCCGAGCTGTTCCTTGAGCAGCGCCTCGGCCTCGCGCTTGGTCGCGATGCCGTCCCGCGTGAACTGCTTCCGCGCTTTCACGTCCTCGAGCTCGCCGCCACAGCGGGGGCAGGCGGGGAGCGGCCTGCCGTCCAGCCAGAAGAGCCGGTGGGCGCCCTTCGGATTCACGCAGGCTGCGCATCGCTGCGCTGGCTGTAGACCTAACTCGACCACGACCAGCCACGGCGCGCCGGCGTGCTCGTCGGTCTTCGGGTTGATCGGTCCTCGTGAAACGACGTGGCCTCTCATGATTCCTCCCTGGGTTTCTGGTACTCGGCGGGGCGGCGGATTCTGATGCCGTCCGGCTTGAGATCAGGGCGGAGTTCCCACCCTCTCTGAACGTGTCGTCTGACGGTCGATTCGTCGAGGTATCTCTGTTTCGCAAGACTCCGGTACACGGCGGCGTTGCTTCCTTTGACACAACGAGATTTGAAGAGTTCAGCGGCTTTGATGTAGACCTCGTCCGCGTTCCCCTTTGGCCCGGGCCGAACCCACCGCCCCTCCGGGGGCATGACCAGTTCAACGCCGCTCCAAAGCCAGTCTAGAAAACTGCGTGTCATCGGGTCGGGGTCGGCGAACACCTCGTCTTGGATGAAGCGGAGCACCGCGCCGAGCGGCAGAGCGCAGAGCATGCGGCGCGTGACGTTGCATTTCTGCTTCTCAGCGCCGAACTGCTGCGGGATGAGCGGCTCGTGGCGGGGGTCACCGGTCCAGGGCGGGTTGGGCTCACGGCCGCTGCCGACGTCGGAGCCCTCGCCAATCCGTAGGCCGGCGCACAGCAACTCGCCTTTCTCCGAGTAGCGGAGCCGAATATCGAAGGGGTAGGGCACATCCTTCGGACGACCGCGTAGCACGCTGAACCATTCGCTCCAGGTGCCGTCTTCCCGTTCGTACGGAAAGTCGAGGTCGAACTCCTGCCCGTCATTCATTGCCCCAGCTCCCTTCCGATCCTTTTCCGCTACTTCGCGTAAACCCTTGCCGCCTTTTCCGCAACGGTTTACAGTCGCCTAAAAGGAACTCTACCTCGCGAGCAACGAGAAGGCAAGTGCCATGAGTGATCAGACCGACATAGCGAGTTTGGCGACTCAAATGTGGCTACGGGACGCCCTGGCGTCCGGCCGCGCCTTGGAGATCGTCCAGTCCGCCGGCGTCACGTTCGCTGAGGTAGCCGAGTACTGCGACGTGTCGACTCCGACGGCCTGGTGCTGGCTCCAAGGCCGCATAGAGCGCCCTCATCGCGAGCACGCCCGAAGGTTGGCGAACCTTCTGACGCAGCTCGAAACCATGGTGCGCGATGCCTGACGATCTGCAAACCGTCATTCAACGCGCTCGCGAGCACGCGACGATCTCGATGGCGGACGTAGCAATTCTCCTGACCACTTCTCTTCACAGAATCTATGGAATGGCGCAAACGGGCAGCGTGGCGGGCGTTCCAGTGATTCGGGTCGGCAGCAAAAATTTGAGATGCGCGAGCCGGCCGCTGCTGAGACTCATCGGCGAGCTCGACGCCAACGACAGCGAGGGCGGTACCACGTGAAGCACTCGGCCCCCGACTTTGACGCCGTAGACCGCGCCAGCGAGCACGATCGCCTCTGGTTCGAGAAGCACCCGGGCGCAATGAAGCGCACGCGGCCGCTCATCCCGGGGGAATTCGAGGACTCCAAGGCCGGACGCGGCATGGTCAACGTTCGTTGCGTCCGCCCGGGGGTCCGGGTCCGGCGCTTCGGCGGTCGCGGCTTCATGTTGGACGTCGACGCCGACGCCGACCGTTACCTGCGGGCGGCCGAGGACCTGTTCGGGCGGCCGTCGTGAGCGCGCTCGCCGAGATCAGCACGCTGCCGCAGTGGGTCAACTGGAACGGCGGCAAAAAGCCGCTGACACCGGGCACTGCGGTCGGCGCCAAGGCTAACGACCCGAGCACCTGGGGCACCTACGACGAGGCGATCGCTGCCGACCCGCAGCACATCGGCTTCGAGGTCAAGCAGCCGCACACGTTCATCGATCTTGACCACTGCCGCGACCCGGAGTCGGGCGAGGTCAGCCCCGAAGCGCGGGAAATCCTCGACAGCTTCGACACTTACAAGGCGGTGTCGAGCTCGGGCACCGGGTTCCAGCTTCTCCTACGCGGCCAGATACCGCCGCACACACGCACGCAGGCGACTCTGCACTCGTGTGGCGTCGAGATTTACTCGCGCGGCCGCTTCATGGCGTGGACGGGCGACCAGTACGGCGAGTGCGCAGAGATCAACGATTGCCAGGCCGCGCTCTCTGCGTTGCACGAGCAGGTCAAACGGGCGGCCGAGAAGACGCGGAAGCTCGGCCTCGGCGAAGGCCGTGACAACGAATTGACCCGGCGGCTCGGCATCGAGGTCGCCAAAGGCGTGACCGGCGCAGCGCTCAAGGCGCGAGCGGCTGAGCTGAACGACTTCGACCCGCCGCTGACCGGAAGCGAGGTCGAGAAGATCCTACGCAGCGCCGCGCAGTGGGCGAACCCCGCTGGCGCTCGCGTCGTCTGCCTGGAAGACGTCCAGCCCGAGGAAGTCTCCTGGTTGTGGCCGGCGCGCGTCCCGCTCGGCAAGCTCACGCTCCTGATGGGCGATCCGGGGCTGTTGAAGTCAACCCTGACGCTCTACATGGCCGCGAAGGTGACGACTGGCGGCGAGTGGCCCGATGGTGTGGCGCTGGCCGGTAGCAGCCGTGCGCCGGTAGGCGACGTCGTGCTGCTCACTGCCGAGGATGGCCTAGCCGACACCGTGCGCCCGCGGCTTGATCTGCTGGGCGCCGACTCAGCGCGGGTGTGGGCCTTGCAGGCGGTGCGTGTGCCGGGCGAGGCCGGCGAACGGACCTTCAACCTGCTGAAGGACATCGCGGCGCTTGAGCGCGTCGTCTCAGAGAAGTGCGCGGTCCTAGTCATCATCGACCCGCTGAACGCCTACCTCGCCGGCGCTGATTCGCACAAGGCAGCTGAGGTGCGGCAGGCGCTCTCGCCGCTCGTGGCGATGGCCGAGCGATGCGGCGTGGCCGTGGTTGTCGTACTGCATTTGAACAAGTCGGACCCCTCGGTGAATGCTCTTTACCGCGCCAGCGGGTCGCTTGACTTTGTGGCCGTGGCGCGCTCTGTGCTGGGGGTGGCACCCGATCCCAAAGACGAGGGGCGCGTGCTGCTCGTGCCGGTGAAGCTCAACATCGCGCGCAAACCCGAGGGGCTAGGTTTTCGGCGGGAAGAGACAGACCTCGTCTTCGACGGCCAGCCGGTGTCCTGCAATGCCCAGGCGGCATTCGCAGCCAAGCCACGTACCGACACCCCTGAGATGGCCAAGGCCAAGGCGTTCCTGGAGCGGGTGCTGGGCTTCGGCGAACTGGTAGCCCAGAAGCTGATCCAGGAGGAAGCCGAGGAAGAGAACATCACCAGCCGGACGCTCGAACGTGCCAAGGGAGAGCTCCACGTGAAGAGCACTCGACCCGGTGGCGCTGGGCCTTGGTACTGGCGACTGGAGGTGCAGGGATGAAGTCCCTCGCGCGCGCGAACGCCCCAATACAAGGCGGTCTAGGCGTCCTAGCCCTCATTCGAGGCGAAAATTACTATTACACCAGCAGGCTACCTAGCTACTGTGAGAGGCGTCCTAGGGCTAGAAAGCCTAGACTGCCTAGACCGCCTGGGGGCGGTCTTCTCGCGCGCACGCGCGCGAGGGCGTTAGAGACCTCGACTCCCATTGCGGGGCCGCGTGTACCGCTGAGCGGTGCAACGCCAGGAGAAGGGCTCTCCGTGGTGCTGGAGGGGCGAGGCTTGGGCTTCAAGCGTGCTGGGCTTCGGCGAAGCGCCGTAGGCCAAGCCGCACAAGGGGCGAGGGTCGCGTGTGCTCCACGTGTGCCCACGCCTGCGCGTAGGCTCGGCCTTCGGTTCACTGAACCGACGACGTTGAGGCTCCACTGATGGCTCGCTCCTGCCTATGCTGCGCACACCCAGAACGCGATTCAATCGACGCCGCTATCGTGGCGCACGCCGAATCTCTGCCAGTCATCGGTGAACGCTACGGCATCTCGTCCGAGTCCGTTCGGCGCCATCGCGACAATCATCTGAGTCCCAGTCTCCGAGCCCTGCGCGTACAGGTACAGGACGACAAGCGAGCGGCGCTAGTTGACCGCATCGAGACGCTGATCGTCCGAGGCGAGGCCATGTTCAGCGACGCCGCTGGCGCCGGACAGAGCGCGCAGGCTCTGAACATCCTGCGGGAACTCCGAGCGCAGATCGAATTGCTCGGCAAGGCCACCGGCGAGTTGGACGATCGCCCCAACGTGACCATCAACCTGCTCACGCATCCCGAAGTGCTGGCGGCACTCAACGTCGTGTACACCGAACTGGCCGATCTACCCGACGTGCGCCAACGCATCGCTGCTCGTCTGCAACCTGATCGACTCCAGATCGAGGCAGCGCCGTGACGCCGGCTACCTTCAGCGACCATCTCGCCTTCGCGCTCGACCCGGCCGCGTTCGCCACCGCCTGCGGCCTGGAGCAGCTTGACCTCTGGCAGAGCGAACTCCTGCGGGACACAGACCACGATTGGATCGCCTTGTGCAGCAGACAGTCAGGCAAGTCCACGTGCGCTGCCGTCGCGGCACTGTACCGCTGCCTCTATCGCCCTGGCAGCCTGTCGCTCATCTGCAGCGCTGGCCAGCGTCAGGCACAAGAAGTGCTGGGCCTCACCGTCGCCATGTACAAACGCATAGGCATGCCGCTTGTGGCCATCAGCGAGAACGTCAGCCAGCTCACCCTGGAGAACTCGTCACGGCTAATCTCGCTCCCTTCGAGTGCGGCCACGGTGAGAGGTTACACGCCCGACTTCATCATCGTTGACGAGGCAGCACAGTGCGATGACGCCCTCTACCAGGCGCTCAGACCGATGCAACTTGTGGCCGGCGCCAACATGTGGCTGCTCTCGACTCCCTTCGGCAAGCGAGGCTTCTTCTACACCGAATGGACCGAGGGCGGCGAGCGCTGGCGGCGCGTGAAGATCACGGCGGAGGAGTGCCCACGCATTGACTCCGCCTTCCTGGAAGCCGAGCGCCGCACCTCGCTGTGGTTCGACGCCGAATACATGGCGGTCTTCTGTGAGACTTCCGCCGAACGCGTCTTTTCTGACGCCGAGATCGACGCCCTCTTCCCCACCGACCCGGAGGTAGAACAATGGAACGTCGTGTAGTCATCGGTTGCGACATCGGCAAGAAGCAAGACCCGAGTTGTGTGGTGGTCACGGAGCAGGTGGGCGAGAAGTTCATCACCCACGACTTGGGCCGGCTGCCGCTCGGGCTCGATTACGGCGAGGTGGCGCGGCGCATCGGTGCGACCTATCACCGCACCGTCGCACTCGTGGCCGCCGCCAACAAAAAGGACGACTACCGCGCCGGCGGCTACATGCGTGACGCCGGCATGGACCCAGACCCGACGATCGAGGCCGAGGGGCAGGTCTGGGTCCTGGTCGATTCCGGGGGCGTCGGCGAGCCGGTCGTGGACGGCATCCGCGAGCGTGCCGGCATCCTCGAAGGGCACCTGTGTGGCGTGCAGATCACCGGCGGCACCAGCCACAACTTCCGCCTTGGCGCCAAAGACGCGACCGTGAGCAAGCAGTACTTGGTGAGTCAGCTGAAGCGGCTGACCGGGTTCGACCCCCCACTGCTGCAGCTCCCGCGCTCGAAAGAGGCTAAGGCGCTCGCCGCCGAGTTGGCGGAGTTTGAGATGAACATCACCGACACCGCACATCCACAATGGGGCGCGGCCCAGGGCAAGCACGATGACATGATTATGGCGCTTGCACTTTCGACGCTTCCGGGAGCCATGCCCGTCTACTTCACCGGCAATATCCGCTACGCATGAAGCAAACCACACACGAAAGGTTGACCATGAACAGCGACTTACTCTTGAAAGCCATGACCCCCCGCCACGCCTCCGACATGCTGCTCCGCGACATGCGCAGCAGTGCCGCGCAGACGGTGATCGACCAGCTCGGCGCTGCCCTGGTCCGCCAACAGGCCGTTGAGCTGGCCGATGCGCTGGAAGGCGAACTCGCCAAGGCGCGCGACGCCGCTGCCGAGCCGCTAGCCGCGCTCGACGCCGCCAAGGCCGCTTTCAACGCCGAGCGCCAATCGATCCACGCTCGGATCGCCGCATTCCACAACGACCCCCAGCGCAAGGATCCTGCCGACGACGAGCGACCGCCGGCCGCCGAGACCCCGGCTCTGCAAGCGCTGCAGGCCGCGCTGGCCGCCACTGAGCAGGCGGCCTTCCCAGCGACCAACGCGGTGACGATCCTGCGGGAGCAGATCGACGGCTTGCGCGCCTGCCGCCCGGCGGACGCCGCGACGCTCGCCACCATCGCGATGGCCCTCGTTGGCGGGCGGTTGGAGGAGGTGATACACCTTGATTCTTCTCACTGAAGAAGACAAAACAACGGCCAAAACGCTCGGCCTGACCTTGGAAGAGATGCGCATCGCGAAGGCGGTCCGCATCCCGCCGGAACGCTACGCGTACCACAAGGCCGCGATTCAGGCCGGCCGGGATGCCGACCAGGCGAAGATGGAAGAATTCGCCGCCGCCGTGACTGACCAGCTGCAATACGCGGTCCAGCGACCGGGCGGGGTAGGCCTCCCGCCCGAAGACGGTGGCTAGGCATGCCTGAAGGGTTCACCGTTGGCCACGGCAGCCTTTGCCGGCGCCGGCGGAGTCGCCTGTACCACGGCCCGGGGGTGCTCACCTAGCCCCCGGCCTTTCCTCTGCCTGTAGCGAGACAGTGGCGAGGTCGCATTGCGGACCTTGCACTGGGAATCATGGACGGTAGGATGAGCGCGCAGGAAGGCGGCTACGCGGCGAGCGACCCGCAGACCGGAGGCTTCATGGGCGTCGAACGGATCCCGAGACTCGATTCTTTTCGCGCAGAGCTTGGCGTATGGAGTAGGTCAGCTTACTGCCCCAATTGCTCCTTGCCGTCGTCCTTCACGCGGTCCAAGGGACTGGCCGTGTGGCCCGAATGGCGCGACGAGCTGCACATGAACTGGGCTGCTGAAGGCGTTATCCTCGAGGTTTGGGAGTGTCTGTTCTGCCACGAGACAGTCAGCGTCTTGCACCGCTCTGAACATGGTTTTGAGCAGGAAACCTTCACCGCGATCGTCTGGCCTCCACAGCCCGTGGACGAGCTTCCTCCTGAGGCTCCGACGGTTACTCGCTCCCTTTTCGCTGAGGCGTCTGGCTGCGAACACCAGGGTTATCGCCGCGGCGCCGCGGCTCTCCTTCGAGCCTGCGTTGAGAGCATTCTGGATGACAGGGACGTGTCCGAGGGGAATCTCAAGGTTCGCATAGACGCGCTCAAGGATGGAGATGTGGACCCCGACTTGGTGAAAGACCTCCATGAAGCCCGCATAATGGGGAACTGGAGCCTACACGATGCGCTGGAGTTTGGCGCCGATGAGGTTGCTGACGTGGCCGCTCTGATCGAGGATGCCGTACAAGTGCTCTATGTCCAGCCGGCGCAGCGTGAGCGCATGCGATCCTCAAGAGCCAATCGTCGCCAAGAGCACAAGCGGGGCCCCGCCTCCTAGCTGCAGCCTGGGCGAAACATGGAAGCGCCTTCTACTTCAACAGCCTGTCCCAGAGCTGGAGAATGATACCCCCGACCACCGCGAGCTGGTAGACGACTTGAAGCAGTCTAATTGGCCATGCTTCTTGGTTGGCACCGAGAGCCTTCGCGACACCCTTCGGCAGAGTCCAGAGAGCAACTACCCAGCGAATCGGATTGACTGTGTCGTTCCGACGCATACGGTAGGCTCCGATGGCCTCGAGGAATTTCTGGTTGACGATATTCGCGATCTTTTCGTCACGCACCAACAGATTGTCGATGAGCTTCAGTGGGCTAGTGTTGACGTAGCCCCAGCCGACCGGCTGGACGTTCGGAAGCTTGTAGTCTTCGACACCCACGTGGGCCTCGATGAGGACGCGGCGCAGGTACGGCAGGTCTTCGATGGACATCCTCTGCTCGTCGCCGGAGTCCTTGATGGTGGCACCCCAGCGAGGGAGCATGCGGCGCAGGTAGCGCCGGCGATACTCGATGAAGGCGACGCGAAGCCCGATGAAGAGCAGCGCCGCTATGATCAACGCCCAAGCGGTCCAGGACAACCGACAAACCTCCGCTAGCTTCTGCACACTACCACTTTCGCAGGACGGCAACGAGGAACGTCGAGTGTCCGGCCTATGTCGCGCCTTGCGCCGCTCCCGGCGACTAGATCAGTACTAGGGGTTCACCGTGGGCGAGCTACATTCCGGGTCACCACGCCAGCGCAGCCACCCTCCCGCGTTGACCGGCCACCGTCTCGGGGACTTCGCCCACACGCACAGAACGTCCGATCACGAACGACGGTAAGCGACGCTGCGGTCAGCCGGCGAGGGTGACAATCGCGCTGGGCGGGTGACGATTGGAGACCCCGGTCCACCGTTGGTCAAGGTGTGCGTGTGGCCTACCGCCCGTCCGAGGCGGGTGATAGCCTTTGCGCGTGGCCGAGAACACCCTCTACTACGGCGACAATCTCGACATTCTGCGGCGCCGGGAGTACTTCCCGGATGAGTCCGTCGATCTCGTCTACCTAGACCCGCCGTTCAACAGCAACGCGACGTACAACGTCCTGTTCGCCGAGCAGAGCGGCGCGCAGGCGGCGAGTCAGATCAAAGCCTTCGAGGATACGTGGCGCTGGGACGAAGAGGCTGCGCGTACCTACTTCGAGGTAGTCGAAGCGGGCGGGCGCGTGTCCGAGGCGCTACAGGCGTTCCGCAAGCTCATTGGCGACAGCACGATGCTCGCCTACCTCGCGATGATGGCCCCGCGCCTCGTCGAGTTGCGCCGCGTTCTCAAGCCAACGGGCAGCCTGTACCTCCACTGCGACCCGACCGCGAGTCACTACCTCAAGCTACTGATGGACGCGATATTCGATCCGCGCAACTTCCGAAACGAACTCATCTGGAAACGCACCAGCGCGCGAAGCGACTCACACCGCTGGAATCAGATTCATGACACGATTCTGTTCTACTCCAAGTCCAACGGATTCGTGTGGAACTCGCTTCATGTCGCTTACGATGACGCCTACGTTGAAAAGTTCTACGGATTCGTCGACAAAGACACGGGGCGGCGATATGCGTCGGACAACTTGACGGCAGCTGGCGTTCGCTCCGGTAGCTCGGGAATGCCGTGGAAAGGTGTAGACCCTACGCGAGTTGGGAGACACTGGGCAGTGCCCGGATATGCCCTTGCCCTACTCCCGCATGACAGCGTGTCAGACGTCCAGTCGGCTCTCGATGTACTCATGGAGCACGGGCGCATTCTCCTGCCGAAGAAAGCCGGGGGCGTGCCGCGCTTCAAGCGCTATCTGGATGAGATGCCCGGACTTGCGGCTCAGTCAGTCATCGTCGACATTCCTCCGATATCCGCGAGATCAGCCGAGAAACTGGGCTACCAAACGCAGAAGCCCGAGGCGCTGCTAGAGCGAATCATCGCCGCGTCCAGCAACGAGGGCGACGTGGTGCTTGACCCGTTCTGCGGCTGCGGCACGGCAGTTGCGGTCGCGCAGCGGCTCGGGCGACAGTGGGTAGGCATCGACATCACCTATCTGGCGATTGCCCTCATACGTCGGCGCCTGCGCGACGCCTACGGCGAGAGCGTCGATGCGACGTACAAAGTGATAGGTGAGCCTGTCTCACTGCCTGACGCCGAGGCACTGGCGGCGAGCGACCCGTACCAGTTCCAGTGGTGGGCACTCGACCTTGTGCACGCCCGCCCGGCCGACCCGAAGAAAGGTGCAGACAAGGGCATAGACGGGTGCATTTACTTCCACGAAGGCGACGCGACCGACACGAAGCAGATCGTGCTGAGTGTGAAGGCTGGCCACACCGGGCGCTCGCACGTCCACGAACTGCGCGGAGTGATGGAGCGCGAGGGTGCGGCCATCGGCGTGCTCATCACGATGCAGCAGCCGACGAAGCCGATGCGCGAAGACGCTGCCTCTGCTGGCATGTACGTCTCGCCGTGGGGTACGCATCCGAGGTTGCAGCTACTCACGGTCGCCGAGCTGCTGGAGGGCAAGCGGATCGACTGCCCGCCGCCGTCGCAAGTGAACCTTACGTTCAAGAAAGCGCCGAAGGCCAAGGCCAGCGCGGCAGACGCGGCCTCGCTTTTCGACGCGGACGCCGAGTAGTCTGCGGCGTTCCCTCTGTTAGCGTACCTAGTACGCGGGTCAATTCACGGGGAGGTGGAGGCATGGCGCGAACCTACTGGATAGACCTCTTTACCGGCACGACTTGGGAAGAGTTCCTAGCTGCCGGAGGTGCCGTGTCGGGCTTCCGTGAGAGGCAGTGGACCACAGTCAAGAAGATGGTGCCCGGCGATTGGCTACTCTGCTACGTAGCAGGGGTCTCGCGCTGGATTGGCATCCTTGAAGTGACGGGCGAGGCGTTCAAGGGTGACGAGAGGATATGGGCGGGCGACCCCTTCCCGGCGAGACTCCCGGTCAAGATTGTCCTGAAGCTGGAGCCGGAACACGCCGTACCGGTCACAACACTCCGAGAGCGACTGTCCTATTTCCTGTCGGCATCGCCAACGGCATGGACCGCCCACTTCCGGCGCTCGCCGATGCGAGAGCGTCCCGAGGATGCGCAGGCCGTCGTCGAGGCACTCGAAACGGCGGCATCCGACCCGGTGAGTCGGCCCTACCCTGACGCCAAGTGGCATCGGAAGCTAGGCGGCACGCTACAGTCCAAAGAAGAAGATGTCGTGGTGCCCCCCAAGGACGAGGACGTGCCGGAAGGGCACGAGCAGCCCGCAAGCGTCACCCACGAGGAAATCCAGTCCCTGCTGCTCAGGCTCGGTAGTGAAATGGGCTTCGGACTATGGGTCGCCAAGAACGACCGGGGCAAGACGTTTCGCGGCAAGATGCTCGGGGAGACGTCCGGCGTCAGGGAGAGGCTTCCGGCTCAGTTCGACCCCGCCACCAACCGCACAATTGAGCTGATTGACGTTCTGTGGTTGGACGAGAACGCAATCGTGGCCGCGTTCGAGGTGGAGCACACAACGTCCGTGTACTCGGGCCTGTTACGCATGGCTGACCTCGTCTCGATGCAGCCCGGTATCAACATCCGACTGTACATCGTCGCTCCAGATGAGAGGCGCGAGAAAGTGCTCGGTGAGATATCGCGCCCGGTGTTCTCGCGTATGAAGCCCCCACTCCGCGACCGCTGCCAGTTCATCCCCTATTCCGAACTGAAGGCGAAAGAGGAACGACTCCGTGGCCTCGCCCAATACCTGAAGCCGGAGTTCCTCGACGAAATCGCCGAGTCGGCTGACTAGTCGCGCAGTGCGCGGGAGGGCGGCTGTCTTGTGTAACCGGCGCGCTCCGCCAGCGTAGCCGCCCTCCCGTTGCACCCTAGAGCATCTGCGCGGACTCGGGCAGGGTGACGATAGGGCGGCAAGGTTGACAATCCGACGAAGACGCCAAGGTCAGCGACTGCCGGTGCCGCGCCCCCAGGTCTGGTGACTTGTGGTGATCGCCTTTCGGACGTCCGACCAAAGAGGCATAATCACATTGGTACGGGCAATTGGGTAGCAGGGGAATAGGGGGGTCACATGCGCGGACTGACATGGGCGCTTGCTGGCGCCGTGGTACTGCTGGCAATGGGTTGCGGGAGCGTCGCCAAGACGAGTTCCACGTCGCCGTCTGAGACGCCTGACGCGGTAGCCACAACCGAGCCGTCGTCTTTGCCGACATCAGATGGGGGCTCCACCGACGCCAAGGTGGTCGTGGACGGTGCTGGCTTTTCTCTGGGCGACTACCAGGAGGTCGGCTACGGACTCGTCCTCAAGAACACGTCGACGAGCATGGACGCCGAGCAAGTACAGGTGACCGTTAACCTGCTGGACGCGTCGGGTGCAGTTCTCCAGACGGATAATCAAACGCTCAACTTGATCCCCGCCGGCGGCACCTTCTACTTCGGCGGCGACATCTCTGTCACCAAGGGCGACAAGCCGAGGAAGATGGAGGCTTTCGTCGATGTCGGCTCAAGCGAGGCTGCGCAGTACACGCTGCCGAAGGTCTCGAACGTGCGGGTGGTCGTGGATCCGTACTCAGGACTGTCGGTCAAGGGCCAAGTGAAGAACGACTTGGACGCCACCCTCTCCCAATTCGCACTCATCGGCTGCGTTCTGTTTGATGCTAACGACAAGGTCGTGGGCGGTGGGTTCGCCTACTTAAACGGCAACCTACGCTCCGGCAGGACGGCCGCCTTCGAGGTACTAAACGGCGCTTCCGCGACCCCGGCGAGCAAGGTCAAGCGCGCTGAGGCGTCGATGGATAACGAAGTTGAGTGAGAATGCAGTTCATGGCTTGTGGCAGCTCAGGTCCCGTCGCCGGGGAGTCGGTGCTGAACTAGGGAAAGAGCAGGTCGGGGAGGGACAAATGGATGCGCCCGCATGCGGGGCTCGCGTGAGGCTCAACGATCGTGAGGGCTTTGTAAGTGACCAAGGGATTGGCGACTTGACGCGGGCTGGAGAGAAGTTCGTGACCGCCGGAGTGTGGATAGAGGTCACGCTCAATGACGGCAAGGGACCAGCGAGCGCCATTCGGCTCTACGAGGACCAGTGGGACACCTTGGAGATTCTCAGCACGTGACCTGAAAAGCGAGCCCCGCCGAAGCGAGGCCAGAGGCTACGTTCCTTGCCGCGGCTTCCCATGTGGACGCGCTAGGCCCACAATCGCGGCGACAAGCCAGACAAGTGACGCCACGAATGTCACGAAGATGCCCTCTGCCGCGGTCTTGTCATTCAGGTGGACTGCGGCGACGACCAAAGCAAGGACAGCCAACACCAACTCTCCGACGAACAGGACGCGGCTGCCGCGCTTGACGAAGATTCCCGCGAGGCCCGCTCCAATCGCTCCGACCACGAGAGTGATCACCCCGTCGCCCTTCGTGCCCGCCACGCTGAAGACAAACAGGGATTCCCAAGGGAGGAAAGCTGCCATCGCAACGACGAGCGAAGCTACCAGAACCGCCACGGCAGTAGGAGAAACGCGGGCGGGCGGGCTTGCTTCGATCGCTGGCGCGAGAGGCTCATCGCTACTTGGCGTGCCGCATTCCGGACAGAACTTCACCCCATCATCGATGGACGTTCCACACTCGCGACAGTACGGCATCACGACCCCCCTGAGCCAAGCTCCCGATATGGCCATACTACATCTCTCAGCCAATCCTCTCGCGGCTATCGGCTCCCGTCTTCGTCTGGGTTGCGAGGCCGGCAAGGGTGACAATGCGAAGGGGCCGCCACCCCGTAAGGTGACGGCCGCAGGGCAAGGGTGACAAACGCAGGGAACCCGCTTTGGCCGTCCATCGGGTGTGGAAAGTACACGCCGAGTACACGTGACAACGGTTGTGGCCGGTTACGAGCGGTTACGCCTTCGCGGAAAATACCTGCAAATCGAGCGTGAACGGTTACGAGCGGTTACTCCCGAATACTCGCTGAGTCGCCCTACGGAACCTCAGGCCGCAGGTTCGAGTCCTGCCAGGCGCGCCACTTCACCTCTTTCCCCGAGAAACACCACCTTCTGCCTTGGGCGTGGGTGTGGCCTACCACCCGTCCGACGCCGGTGATATCCTTTGCCAATAGTCTTTCCGGTACGAAGACCGTCGTATCGGAGCCGAGGGGGAGGTCATCACCATGACACGTCATCTGCGGGCTCAAGCTGTCTACGTCGTTCTCGCCAGCGTTCTTGTCGGAGTAGTTGCGGCAGTTGCCGTTGGGTGCGGGACACCCGCCACAGCCTCGCCAGAGCATCTCGGCACATGGCACGCGGTAATAATCTACGGCCAGAGCTTGACGATCGACGTCGCAGGGACGCCGGGACACTACACCGCGCAGCTCACCGTAGAAAGGCCAACATGGTGGCCTGGGCCCATCGGTAGGGCAACATCGGGGCCTGCCTTCAGCTATCTCGGTGGCAAGGCCGATGAGCGGTGCAATGTGACTTTCAATCAGTCTGCCGGATCGCAACTGACGCTCGGCCCTGTCTCCGGAAACCAGATGACGGCCTACTGGACCCGTAAATCGCGAACCTCGACGATTGACATGGTGCGGCAGTAGAACCATGGTCGTTCTGGCCTAGAGCCGCAGCGCAGGGCGGCGAGGGTGACATACGCAGGAAGCCCGCTCTGGCCGTGTCTCGGGTGTGAAAAGTACACGCCGAGTACACGTGACAACGGTTGTAGCCGGTTACGAGCGGTTACAGGTTTGCGGAAAACGCCTGCAAATCGAGCGTGAACGGTTACGAGCGGTTACTCCCGAATACTCGCTGAGTCGCCCTACGGAACCGAAGGCCGCAGGTTCG
>QGNH01000562.1_pt2 | contig 16331 bp, 32 predicted proteins | sample 1735481 | NCBI WGS metagenome assembly QGNH01 (sample SAMN09239004, study PRJNA386568) | Viral metagenome, whole genome shotgun sequencing project.
ATGTTCATCTTCTTGCTCTGCGTGAGCTGGTTTGATTCCATGATGTAAATCAGGTCGTATTCCAACCCCAAATACTTGTCAATGTCCTTCTCGTCCTTGAAATTTCCAAGCACCACCAGCGAACCATTTTCAAACGTGATCGTCGAAGCCTGTTCCCGATAGTTGTGTGGCAACCCGCCCAGCAACTTCTTTCGGAAATCCTGAATCTGCTCCTTGTTCGCCCGGCCAACCTTTCGTAAAAAAAGCACCTTGAGTCCAGCGACTCGCTGGCAGTCGTCACAGAAAATCTGCGCCAGAATTCCATGACTTTTTGCGCTCCCTCTTCCGCCCCCGCAAAGAATTGTCTTCGGGCCGTCCGGCAAATCACACGTCCGCGCCGTCGCCGCAAATTCCAACTGCTTGGCCTGTATGAATACTCCCGCCTTTAGAAAGTTAAAAACCTGATCCTGAGGACAACCGTGTTTAGCCGCATCAATCGTAAACTCCCTGATTGCAATATCCAGCAGCGTTTCCTTTTTGACAGCCTTCGTTTTTACAGGCTTGAGATTTTTTTTTGGCAGGTCATTCATAAAATTCAACCACGCCCAAGTCGCTTCTCCAAATTCAAAAACCGATTGACGTAATCCCGCTGCTCCCGGTTTAACCGCTTCGCTGATGGACAATGCCAGGCACGACAGAACTGCTCCGGTGTGAGATCTGAGGGGTCCCGCCCCGTCCGCGCACGGATAATCCCCAGCGTCACCACCAGCGCAATGGCGGGGTTCACAGCGTCCGCCAATGGCCTCCCAGTCGCCTTCCGCCATACCGCCGGCAAACATTGAAACCGCCCAACCTCCCCATGCCGCCCAATCGCAAAATCATCCCCGCCAGATTCAATCTCGCCCAACGCATGAAGGTAGTGTGTCGAATTGGGGTGAGCCGCGTTATGCGCAGACGGGACATGAAGCCCCTTGTCCCCCAACCCGGCAAAGGCGTGGGTTGAAATCAGAACCGTCACAATGATGATGCGGGTTTTCATCAGGATCGGAGTGGTTGCGACGTCAGGTGCCAGAAGCCACATAGCGGACACAGATAACAACGCATCTTACCCGCATCGTTGAAGGTGGATGAAAATTCAAGCCCGGCGAGTGCCAGCCGTGCAATGAGACTTTCCAAACTTGGCTTGGACAGTCTCGCCATTTTCGAGAGACAGACTTTCCACGCCCCTATAAGGGGGCGTTGGAAAGTGTCTCTCTGGTCTGACTTTCCAAAATTATCGGCTTGGAAAGTCTCTGGAAAGTCTCTGGAAAGTCTCTCGGTTTTCATTCTTTGGTTTGTGGTTTGCGAGCAATTCATCCCTCTCTTTAATTTTATTTCAAACGTCTTCATCCGACTCCAATCAACCACACCATACCAACACTTGCAAGCTCTTCCCAATAGGGGGATGGAAAATTTAAGAGGTAACATGTGTGGCGGAAGGGCGGTGGGGGATATGAATTATCGGGGTTCGGGCGTCCGGAGGCTATCGGGATGTGGGCGGCTGGCGTATCAATTAAAGATACACAATATGACTTATATTCGCATGGTTACACAAGACGTAAACCATTTATTTGCAATGACTTAATGAAGATTTTACCTGTTTTGTCTCTGAATTATCTTCAATTCAGCACGCGGAGACACCACAAGAGACCCCTAAACACTACCTGTTGGGGTGTCAGCATCTGGCAATCTTTTCATCGTCTGTGCCGGCTCAATGGCTTTGACCCCTTGGCTGTACGACTCAATTAACTTCTTCAATCCCTCTTCTCCACCGCAATTCACGAGAATTTGATTGTTGGTCGTGGGACCAGCCTGGACCTGCTGACCAAGCCGGTCTGGGGCGGTGATCTTCTCGGCAATCCATGCGAGGGCACGCCAATCGGCACGCTTGCGAGAAGCCGGGTCCGCGTCTGGGGTGCCGGCGGCTTTGATTGACGTTACAATTCGCTGCAAAGATGCACCTCGGAGGCGCGCGATGGAGTCCTGATACTTCGAAGCTCCTTTATTTCTTGATTTGAAATCAAAAAGCGCTTTTGGCTTAAAACCGCAGTGAATGGCGGCTTCAGTCTCGGTCAGTCCGCAATCCACAATCAAGCTGGCGATGGCTTCCAGGTCTCCGAGGGTAAGCTGTCGGGTGCGTTGTTTATGCTCTGGCGCTGCATTCATTGCCGAAACATGCATTCTTTCGGGGGAAAATTCAAGGGGAAATGATTTTTGGATGTGCTTCTGCTTCTGCTTGGGCTGACATTGCTGACAGTCATTGACATTGCTGACAGTCAATATTATACTTATTGGAAATGTATGGAAAACACTTTTCTTCCATGTACACAGGGTCAATGGTCGGCTCCGGTGCGGTGGCTTTTGCTGTATTGGGCTACTGCGTTGCATGCTCGGTGCCAGACAAGGCTGTCGGGTCACAGGTGGAACTCAACCCCGTTCTGCTGGCGGCAATCCTGGGCGAGAGTCGGGGGGACGTGGAAAAGGCCATTGAATTTTTGTGTGCACCGGACCCGAATTCACGGTCAAAGGCTCAAGGCGGTCGGCGGCTGGTCCGGCTGGGGCAATTCGACTTTCAGCTTGTCAACGGTGCAAAGTATCGGGCGATCCGGGACGAAGAGGAGCGGCGGGAGTACAACCGGGTGGCAAAGGCTGTCGAGCGTGCCCGCAAGCGTGGTCTGCCACTGGCTGGCGAAACGGAATATGTTGCTGCGCTTAATGCTGGCGATGAATCCAAGGCTGATTCAGTTTTAGAGCGTTTTCTTCCAAAATAACTGTCTCATTTCTGGAAAGTGTCCCAAGACACAGTAATCCCTTTGTTTGCAATGTGTTTGTGAGTTTTGGCTGTTTTAACTGTCCTATTTTCTTCTGTTAAATCTGGCATAAAACTTCTGATTGTGTGGATTCATTGGCAATTTTGCGTTTCTCAATGTTGGCACAGGGGATGCTTTATGATACCTGTCAACCGGAATTATCCGGGACAAAAACAAAATCAAAAAAACCTTGTGCGGATTTTCGGATTGCACATGCGGAGTGGTCCGCAGGTAAAAATTGGATTTATGAACCAACCTCAAAAATCTTGGACAAAACAAAAAACAATATGAAACTTAACGAACTCAACCGCAGCGAACAGATAACCGTCTCAACGCTCATTGCCAGCGACCTCAACACCAAAGCTCAATGTGAGGACTGCCGCGAAACATTGACCGCTGGACAACTGCTGGAACGCGGTGTTCCGGGAGATGAAGAACTAAACGACGAAGGTGGTTATGGCAACGGCCCCTGGCTCCTTGGTGTAATGTCGGGTGCTTATGGTTTTAATGCGGTCAACGGCTAATAAAATGAAAATAATATGAAAACGCGCACATTAAAAATTGAGGAGTCCGGCGATTATGCCGCTAAGAAAATCACGCCAACCGTGAGGCTTAAAGGGAAATGGCTACAAGCAGCAGGGTTTTCGCCGGGCAAACACCTTGAATTGACGGTGATCGCGCCGGGCGTGATCGAACTACGCGTGATCGGGGGTGCGGCGTGAAACACATTGCACCACAATTTGAACTGCCCGGCGGCGAAGGCGCCTTCAACCTGTCCGGCGAAATACTGATTGAACACCCCGACATGTTCAAGGCCGCGCCACAACGCGAAGACAAAACTCTCGACATGTTTGACCCTGAATCTGATTTACGCGCAATCTGGACGCGGCAGGGCGTGCCAGCTGACCGTCAAAACGCGATGTTGGCGGACACGTCCGCAAAGGCAACGCCTGAATTCATGGCTCAATTTTTCCCAGTTAAAAACTAAACGCGCAAACGCGCACAACCAAAAACACGAAAGACAAAATTATGACGATGGAAACCGCTGCAAAAATAATGGGTCTGGAAATCCGTCCTGGAGAGCCGGAAGATCTGACCATCGCGCAACTTATCAGGCATAGGGTGATACTACTTTCCGCGCTGGAAGTGTCTCTTGGTAATGTTGAATCACTGTGTGCCGCAATTCAATCCGTGAAAGGAAACGAAAAATGAGAATCACCAATGAAAACGCGCTCCGAATTGCGACCGCCATGGCCCAGCTCGATCTGCGCATCGGCTCGCATTTTTGCGCTCTGGAAAATCCTACCGACAAGGATTTTGCGGACATGCGGCAACTGGCAATTAATTTCAACCTGCCGGAGCTGGCCGCACAATTTCGGCCGCAACTGTCAGAGGTCAAACCCTTGCTGGTTGAATTACCAGAGCCTGAAACACAGTTCTCCGTGGAAATCGGAGGTACAAAATGAGCGCTGAATCTGAATATATTTCATTCAACGCGGCCACCGGGGATTTTATGCGCGGTGGGCGAAATTTGATCGTGAACCCGGACGGGGGTTTACCAGCTCATCGGCTGGATTTGCAGCGCAGCCAAACGGAATCCCGAACTTGCGGTCGGCTGGAAAAATTTGCGAATGACAAATTCTTGGGCGAAAATAACCAGAATTTTTTTCAAGAGATATCCGGGCAGTTCCAGCCGGGGAAAGGAACAAAATGAAACGAATCCACTGTGAAGAATTTCAGAACGACGTGGGCGAAACCATTGAAGGGAAAGTCTTTATTGCAGAATCCCTTGGAACCGATACCGACGAGGCTTTTGTCCGTGGGCGCGACTACGCCATTAAGCGCAGGCCGGCATCGGCCATTAAAACCGCCTGCAAGAACAAACCAGCAGCCATCGCCGCCGCCATGTTGGACGGTTGGAAATGGCAGAAAAGGAGGATGAAATGAACTTACTTGAATCTTACGGCCTCACCCCCGCGCGTGGTTCCATCTGCAAAATGGGTTTTGTGACCGGTACGTGTGACGATGTCCGGCTTTCCGCGCAGCTCACCGACTGGCACATTTTTCTGTTGCGATTGGACGCGGTGACGCCTGGCCGCGGTTCTGGCGGCGCGGCCCTGGAGCGTCTAAAACGATTTGCGAATGATTCTGACCGGATAATCAATTTGATCGCGTACGCTGACACGCCAGCTTTGCAGTCCCGATTGAATAAATTCTACGCGGACCGGGGGTTTATCCAGCAAGACGATGACCTGACGCCTGAATTTGTTTGGACGCCGACGATTTAAACACCCCGCCACGCGTACTGGGATGGCCTAGGACGCGTTTTTATCGTCCAGGTGGCTCATTGTGGCTTTCAACGCCCGCCACGCGGTCATGTATCCCGCGTGTGTCATTTTGGACGCGTGTAATCCTGTCCACCAGCGCCGGGAGGTATTTGGGGTGTGGTGCAGCGTGTAGTAGCGCCGCTTGTATTCAGCCAGACCCAGGGCTTTGACGCTCAATCCGCTGACGCTGGGGCGGCCCATTTTGAGGAGGGAGATCATCGCATTGCCTCCGATAACATTTCAGCAGATGTCATTTTAGACATTGGCTTGTGCTGTTCAGGTTGGGTTTTCTGCTCTGGTATCGGTAAATCCTTCGCTGCGTAGTAGCCATCAAACTTTTGCTTTCCAAAGAGCGTTTCTGGTCGTAAATAATCAGACATGTCTGTTGATTTCCACTTTGCACATTGCCGGTCAATCATCCGCTTTACCCCTTTGATGTCCACACCTTTTTCTTTCAAACGTGCGTTTATTGGTTCCAGTGAGCTTGCGGTTTCTCGGTAATGCCGTCCTGACTTTTCATTCAGGTAGTAAAGTGCTGCCCTGCTGTCTGGTGAATAGATTTCTGTTTCATCTTCCAGTGTCCTGTCTGTTACCTTTACCTTTTCTGTTACCTTTACCTTTGCTTGGGGGGTATCCATACCCTTTCCATACCCTATCATTTCAGAAGTGATTAAATGACGCTCAAGTGACGTGAATACAGGGTTATGTGCCTTGCAGCCACGAGAGAGACGGTCGCCATATTGGAACTTGATAAACTTCACCACAAGCCACTTTCCACATTCCAGCTTCAGAAGCCTATCACCAAACTCCAAAAGGGCATCCAAAGGGTATGGATACCCTATCTGAAATGAAGCAAGTTCAAGGTCTGGATCAATCACTCCAGCCGGGTCGCAGTTGTCGCAAAGCCATGACCAAAGAGCCTTCGCATGAAGAGATAATTTTCTAAACCACGGGTCAGACCATTTTTGCGTTTCGGTGAATCTCTTCATTTTGAACACCTTTTAAGTTTTCACAAACTGATTGAACGCCGTCAAAAAAAGCACTTTGGATAATTTCACTGTAAAGAATATCTAGTTCAGAAGAATTAAAAAAAGCAGACATCTTTTGATTTTATCCTCAAGCAACTGTCTTTCTTTGTGGCATTTATCGCAAAGGCAAAGCAACGATTCGTTGTCATATCCCCAAGGCATTCGGCCTTTTTCATAATAACCATGATGAACTTGAAGTGTTTCAGTTTTCGATCCACAAGCTTCACAAGTAAAATCAGCAGCTAACAGAATTTCAAGCCGTTTGCGCTGCCAGCGCGGATCGAGCAGTTTTTCACCGTATGATTTATTTTTCATAACGATACCTCAAAGGACGCGCCCCCGTGGAAACGGCTGAAAGCAAGCCGGAAGGCTGGCAAAGGCCATAGTCAGGGGCGCGTCGTGTGAATTATCGGTGTTCATTTCAAGGCCGGTTTCCAATCGGCTAAACCAAATTTCTCATAAAACTCAATTCCTGTCAATAAGCAAATTTCATGGGATATAGCTTTCTGGAATGTCCGACGCATCAATGCGCCGGTTTTCAAACACTGAAAATTGCCCCTCAAAACTCATTTCGCAGTTGCCTACGTCGCCGTCGCGCTGCTTGGCGACAATAAGGACGGCGTCACGTCCTCCGTTGGTGTCTCGGTCGCGGTGTAGCAGCCCGATACAGTCCGCATCCCGCTCAATCTGTCCAGAGTCCGCCAGGTCGCTGATTCGCGGCAGCCGGGGTGTTTTCTCCTTCACGCTCTCCCGATTCAACTGGGCCAGCGTGAGGAGCGACACGCCCGTTTCCTTTGCGACAGCCATGAGTGCGCCGGACACCTGCCCCACGGCGTAGGTTTTCTTCTCGAAATTGCCGACCTCTTTGATTTTTTGCAGGTAGTCAATCACCACAAGTTTGACGCCTTCCGATTTCACCATCCTCCGGATTGTCCCGCATATCCGCGCACTGTCCGTTCCGCTGATTGAGTCCATGAAAAATATCGGAGACGAATTGAGGAGCGCGTTAAAATGGGTGAATTTTGACATGTCTTGTTCCGAAAATCTTCCCGCCCGCAGGTCGCCTAACGGAAACCGGCAGTGATTGGCCAGCATCCGCCGGCAGAGCGCGTGAATGGACATTTCAAGGGTGATTACCAGCGTTGGAATTTTGTCCGTGAGGCAGACTCGGTGAATGATCGTTGTGGCCAATGCCGTTTTTCCTTGTGACGGTCTCGCCCCGATGATGGTCTGTTCGCCGGCCTGGAGTCCATCTGTCAGGTTGTCGAATTGGTCAAGCCCAGTCACAAGGCCAGACTTCCGGCCCTGCAAAGCGAAACGCTCCTCAAGGTGGTTAATCAGCATGTGCGACGCATTTCCACCACCGACGACCAAATCATTTGAACGGATTTCGCGGATATTTTGCAGCTTGGTTTCAACCGAGGAAATAATCTCTTCCGCTGATTCCTGATTTTCGTAAACGCTGGCCGCAGCTTCCGAACACGCCGCCATTGTTTTGCGGAGCATGTAAGCCTCGCTCACTTTGTCCGCATAGAATTGAAAATCCGCCGTCGAAACCGCTTTTGAATCACAGTCCTCAAGAAATTGAAGGTCTTTGATTTTTTCCCCGGCGGTAAGCATGTTAATCGGCTCGCCTGCCATCCGCATGGCCACAAAATCCAGATACGCCTGCCGATTCTTTAGATCGTAAAAAACATCCCCGCCAGCTTTGAATCTTGAAATGCACTCATCCGCAAGATTGGGATTTTGCAGGATGCAACCAATGATTGCCCGCTCAAATTCAGGCTCGTTGGGTGGAAGTTTGTCGGGTTCGCTCATTTTGTCAGTCCTTTCCCTTGCAAGAAAAAATTCCAGCACAAATTCTGGACGTGCAACATAACACCATCCGAGGCGGTGGAATTTTTCTTGATGCGATCAAAGATTTTCAAGAACTCTTTTCGCGCCGCATCAACCGCAGATTTATGCGCTAGAATTTCGTCGTTGGTCATAATTCAAAATCCTTTCGGCCATTCCCGCGCTTGAAATTCAGATGGCCATTCAGCCGGATTGGTTGACACTTTGTCGTACCTCGGCATCTGTTTATGAAACACCGCGACACCGGCAGATTGGCCTTGTAGGATTAGTGACCGGGCGGCGACTTCGTAGCCGTCTTGGAAACGGCGTTTAAGGCCGGACTCACATCCGACAATGATCCAGTCAACTTTTGAAAGATTCCTCACTTGCTGCGGTTCACCGTCTGGCATAGTTGGCTGAATGTGCCAACCACGCAGATACCCGTCATCATCTTCATTGAACTCCACCGGCCCCAGCAGCGGTTCCATGCTCAATCCATGGCAGGCCATCGGAACGCCAAGGAACTGCAGGATGCGCTTGTCGGTCATCTCTTTATCTTCCACACTGCACAGGCCGATGATGTTGGCCGGGGCTTCACCAGCAACCCAACTGTTTATCCAATTTGCAAAAACAATTTTAGGGCCTGACATTGGCATTTTGGGAGATGCTTTTTTTAGCCGATCAAAGAAATTCTCCCAACGTTTGCTACACAAAATCCACGTCACTTGGTCACACTGGCGAATGGTGTCAAGCATCTCGGCTAACCATTCAATCGGCACTTCCTCGTCCAGCCAGTCACCAAGGGACAGTGAAAAGATACGGCGACGATGAATCTCCCCGCCACATGTTGGGCACTTCAAACCCCTGCATTTAAGTTGTCTGCCGTTAAAAGCCTCACCGCACGCGGCACAAATCCATGGCAGCTTGTTCATCCGCAGCGCGTCCTTGATGGCCGACTTGCTCTTGCGACGTGGCGCTCCCGGCCCCCAGTGGTCAACCGGCTCGATCATGTGGCGGCGGTCGCGGGCCTCTGCGTAGCAGTTCAGGCAGCCGGGGCTGACTTTGGTACAACCTTCCCAGAAATTTACCGTGCTGTCAGTCCATGCAATGTGTGATTTTTCAGACATAATTCAAAAGCTAAAATCCACCGTCAAACCATATTCCCGACGCCGGGAAAATGGTTCATAAAAAAGTGATAACCGCACGCGGGCTATCCTTGTCATAACCGCGACTAGATTCGGTCGGCCACAGCAACACGTCGTCAGTCACGACGCCAGCCTTCTCAAGCACATGCCAGATCGCGTCCACGATGGCCGGGTTATCGCGCCTGCGGTGATCGCCTGCGACGTATTCCAATCGCACATTGACCGGCTGGGTGAACGCAGCGAAGCCCCTGGGCAACTGCCGTTGAACTTCCATCACCGCCGCGTCACGCCACGCTGCCCATTTGGGATTCGGAAACCGCCGGCCTGTCCGCGTGATGATGATGTTGTTTTTGCCACCACGGATTTGGCCGCAAATAACGAGCCGAAATCCAACATGCGAAAATTCGCATTTTTGGGGGTGGACCGCGCTTTTGGTATTTTCCGGCTCAACAGCGGGCGCGGGATATAAATGCGGATTCCTTTTGCGAAAGGATTCCAGCGGGTCGGTTGGTAGTTCCATAAAAAGTTGCCGGCGGAGACTCCCCCGCCGGCTGGTGGTTTAATCGGCCATTTGGGTTGTCGCGGGCAGCGCCGGCGGGCAGGCCAGCGCGGGAGTGCAGGTCTTTGCCAGCTCGTCAAATAGCACCTGTCGGTGTTTCGGTGTGAGTTTCGGCATTCGCTTGACGATGATGGTTTGCAGGATGCGGTTGCTCACACGGTCGCCTTTCAGCGCCTTGATTTTCTCGCGGCACTCGGCGAGGATGGCTTCCTTGGCCGGGTCAATCACGCGTGGAGCGCGGGTCTTTTTTGCGGGTTTCGTTGCGGCTTTTTTGACCGGGGCCGGCGCCGGTTTGGTTTCGTCTGGCATATTTTTGGTTGTGTTGTTTTGCCGTCGGGATGCCGGAAAGTTATTCCACGATTTCAGCCTGCCCAGCCTTGCACAGTTCGATGGCGTTTTTGAAGCCCTTCGCCTCCTCACGACCGATGGTTTCCTCAACCCAGCCGGCGAAGGTTTTGAGCGCCCGCCGAATCTGGTCAATCCGGTTTTTGCTGCATTTCTGCTCGCCGTCCAACCGTTCAGTGATGGTCTTCCCGCCGATGCTGACATTTAGCGCAGAAAACCATTGGTCATTCAACCGGCCAACCTTCAGCCATCCGAAATCAGTTTTGACGGCGGCAAAAATCTCAATCACCGCCTGACATTCAAACTTCGACTCGGCCTCGATGAGTTCCTGCTGCCGGTCGGCGTCGGTGATGGACTCGGTAATGAGCGCGACCGCGCCTTCCGGCAACTCACCGTCCACGAGGTCGGATTCCAGGTAGAAGTGTTTCTTGCCGGCGGCCATGTCGAAGACGATAACGAGCGGCTTGTCGCGCATTTCAAATCCGGCGTTAATCGTCGCCCGCAGTGATGTCATGCGGCTTTCGGCCTCCTGCACCTTCGCTGAATATTGGATAACGACGGATTTCTTGTCGGCCTCGGCGGCTTGGAGAGAGTCGAATGACTGCCCAAAGTCCACATTCAGCTTGGCGGTTTCTTCCGGTGTGAAAACATGTTTCACGCTGCGTTTTACTACTTTCAGTTTATTTTCTTTCATGTTCATTTTATTTTGTTTGTTGATGTTCACCGTAAATTTAATGTGCGTAATTTCCTAAAATCTTCTTCGCTTTTTGATCAAGCAATTCTTCCGTTTTATCCACTCCCAAACCGCAGTTTTCCGCAGCGGTATTGATACCTGCGTCAGTCCACAAACTTATATTTCTGGACTCCTTAGATTCCAATGTGATTTGCAGGCTCATTTTTAATTTACTTGTTGGGCGGCTTAGTCACTCCACCGCCCGCATTTGTCATTCGGTTTCACCAAAGACCGGCGCTTTGAGGTTTTTTAGTCCGGCGCGTTCAGCGGCATCGTGGAGTTGTTCCACGATTTCTGGCGCGTCCGATTCCGAGTCCATCGCCTTGACGATGATTTTCTCGGCGTCCTTGTCGAATTTGGCGAGCGCGGCTTTGCGCTTCGCCTCGTGCGCCTTCCACTGGCTCATTTCGCCTTCGTAGCCGTTCGTGGACGCAAACACATCTGCGAATTTCAGTTCACGGTTACTGTATCGGTCGCCGATGATTTTCTTGCGCGCCAAGTCAGAGATGACGCTGGCGGGTTTGAGTTTCGGCACCTCACCGGAGCAGAGCGCGATTGCCACATGGCGTTCTAGGCTTGGCGTGTTGCCTGTTCCGAGGCTGCTAAGTCTGTCGCGCAGGCTCTTGATTTCTTCGAGTTGTTTTATTTTCATTTTGTTAGTGTGTTTATTTGTTCACCGTAAATTTAATTTCCTTGTTCCACGTCGCGCTCATGGTCGGCGGCGTCGGCCTTGCGATCCTCGATGTCTTTGGGCGTCACCGAAACTTCGCCAGAACCTGTGCAGGTGTCGCATCGCTTGTGATTGATAAAACCCAATCCTCCGCAGTCGGGACACGTTTCTGTTTCCTTTTCCTCTTTCGACTGCCGATCAATGTCGGCATTCGTACAGCCTGGCGGCAAGTCCCAGCCAAAAGAATTCATAATGTTGCCCCCAAGTCGTCGCTGATGGGTTGGGGTGTGGGCATCGTAAACGGCACGTTTCCACGGTGTTTCTGGTCCGGAAGTCCGCCGTTGATCTTGACGAGCTTTTCCATGGCTCCGTCCAGTTGCTCGTTGAAACTTTCCAACGCCTCGGCCAGCGCAGCCTGATATTTCTCGTCGCGCTCAATCACCAGATGCAGCGCAGGCAGGTGCCGACGGTAGCTCAAAAAGTGCCAGGTCGCGCAGCCGGTGACAAACATTGAGCCTTGCACCTGCGCGACGTAATCCGCCGGCAATTCGTTTTTGAGGAGATATTTAATGTGGGTTTCAAGGTTTGGACATTTGATCTCAATGCCGGACTCCCCGCCGGCCAGTTTGTAATCCGTTGGCTGGTCTTTAAATAGGCCAGCAAATCCAATCAGGCCATCCGGCGAACACCCTACGCGCGCGCCGTCCATCGCCACAAAGCCGACCTGTTGAATGTCGAGATTGTATTCCAGAGCGGCGAACGGGATGGCTTCCTCCTCAAGGATTGTGCCCTGCTCGCAAGCGAACGCATAGAAGGACGGTAGCGGCCCCCCAATCCACCGCTCCGCGAGTTTTTCACACAGGTAGGTGAAAACACCCTTGCCTTCAGAAACCTTGCCCAGCGGAGTCACTAGCGAGCTAAACTCGCTGGCGGTGACTACTCCGCACCGAGCGAGGAGCCATTCCATGGTCGGGTCTCCTCCATTTTTCTGCTGGTAGTGAGCTGATATTTTCATTTGTGGGTAGCCTTGTCGAATGAGTTTAGCCAAGCAATTTTTGACACCCGGTGCGTGTGTTCTTCCGCGTCCTCCAATGGACGTGGTGACATTCCACTGCCTTCATTGTACCACCACAGCTCAAAATCCTTTTCCGGTGATTCTGGCATGGCTGAAATCTCGAAAGCGCTCATCGGCCATTCCCCTCCTTTTTCGCCAGCATTTTGTCGAGCGAATCATACATGCTCGCCGGGATGTCGGAATATTTCGTCGCCCTGGCGTATTGCCAGAACGCAGGCATCTTCACTTCGTCGCCAAGGTCGCCCACCCGCCGGGCCAATTCATCAGCCTGTTCTTTTGTAACCTTGGCGTTCGGGTCGCCTTCAATTTTTGCGTCGTGTTCCTCGTCCAGACAATCCTGCCGGATGACGATGTTAAGCGCGTTGCAAAAGGCGTTGCGCTTGGCCGTTGTGCTGGCCTTGCAATCGGCCTGCGTATCGGAATCAGCGCGGCCACCGGAACGGACGGCGAATGAGTTCTTGCGGGTGTGTCCGGCGTCGTGCATCAAGTGACAGGTTTCGACGATCCGGTCATTGAGAATATCCTGACTGAAAGACGCAGAGAATCCGAACTTCGTCATAACCGGCGCGACCCGGCTCCAGATGTCCTCAAACTTCTCGTACCTTCCCCGGTTGGGAATCATGGATGTTGCGACAATCGTCGGCATTTCCTTTTGCATTGCGACAAAGGCAATATTGAATTTGCGCTCTGAATCCATGGCGAGCAACTCCTTCATCACTGCCAGCGAATCCTTGTCAAGGGCTTTGGTGGCGGCGGCGTTGAAAGCCTGCTCAATAGTGATACCTTGGGGTTGGATGGCGAGCGGCATCGGCTCATTGACAGCCACCGCCAGGCTCGGTTGTTCGGTTACATTTTTCATAATTAAATCAGTTCTCCGCTGTTGATTTTTAGCGGTTCTGGATTAACACCCATTGCAAGCAATGTGTATGGTTCAAGAGATTTCACCCCAAAAGTATTTCCGATTAAACTTTCAGGAGTAGTGCCGACTGGAAAATCACCGTTCACCATCATATCAACTTTAATATTGTGACCATTTTCATCCTGACATACATGGTGAAAATCAGTAATCTGTTGTTCAACAAACTTTAAAACTTTCAGTTTCATAAATTATTTCCCTTTATTTTCTTTCCGCAATTCCTCGCGCCAATTCCTTGCGCATTTCTTCGCGCAGAAGTTCTCTCTTTACCGCATTGTCTATTGGGTCCCATAGGTTAAGCAGATATTTATATTCTGCTTCGGCGGCTATCACTTTTCCAAAAGCAGCGTCACGTTCTTTTATCAGTTGTTCAAGTTTTGCGTTCATGGTGTTATCCTACTTGGGAACGGATATTGTCAATTTCAGAACCAAGTCTTTCAACCTTGTCCATAAATTCACTCACAGCCTTATCTCGGTTCCGCTCGAATTGAGTTTCAAAAGACAGCTCTTCGAGTTTTTTTAGTGCTGCATGGGCATCAACGATATATTCATTATCGCCATTAGATTTATCTTTAATGTATCCACCTTTTACGGTTATTGACTTACTACATCCGTCCGTAAATTCGCGGCGGATTTCGTAGAACTTTTTGGATAGTCTATCCCGTAATTCAGCGTCTGATTTATCGTTGATTTTTGTTGTAATAGTTTCTGTTTTCATGGTGTTTATTTTTTAGAGTGAATCCCCGCCGGCGTGTGCAACGCTCTTTGGGAGAATAACCCGATTGTTTACGGATTCGTCGGCGGGAAAAATATTTGATGGACGTTGCACAAAAGGACTCTACGCTTGGTTGGTTTGAGTGTCAAAGATTATTTTATCAATTTATATCTCCAAATCTGTCCGCCGTTTGCCGACTTTCCAACGCGCTTTGATTCGATCTTGATTCCGTTTGCCCTTAGTTCGGAAATGTCAGAGCTGGGCCGCGTGGTGTTGGGACACGCGTTGAGTATTTCCATGGTTGTCGTCCTACCGTCGCCGCTGCATTCGCAGAGGATTAGCCAAGACAGGACTTGCCGCAATCTGTGGCTTTTTTTAACGTCGCCGTGGTGGAAAGTTGATCTCATGTTATTTGTTTGCCATTTTCAGTAAAATATCACCATGACAAGGAGTTCCAATTTTACACCAACAGCCTAAGTTTTTGCCACGCAATTCATAGAGATTTTCAAGTATCCATTGTTTACGTTCAGGGATTCTAGCAGTCATTCCTTCAATGGTAAGCCACCCGACAAAAGCCTGAACAGCCTGCTCCTGTGACCGCTCTTGCGTCACAAGAAATGGGTTTCCCCACTTCGATGGCCGCGAAACTACCACACATGGAAGTCCGTTTCGCTTCCGAGATTCGTTTTGCAGGTTGAATCCAGACTTACGAGATAATTGAATGCGTTGTGGTGTCATAATTTTGAATCCTCCCCGCCAGCGGCCCGTGACGGCACCGCTGCGCCATCTGACGCATCGGCCTCATTAGTCTGGCACTTGATTTGAGTATGAGTAATACAAGGCCCGTCCGGTTGTACGTCTGGCGGGGAGGAAAGTGTCTTGAAATACTCACGGATATTGTCCGCAACTTCTTGCGGGTCACAAATGTCGCCGACTAGGACACATTTTCTAATTAGTTTTTCAATGTCGAAATTATGTCTAAGCAGCCTACTTTTATAGATTTCTCCCTGCTTAATTTCCTCCGCGATGTCAACTTGTGCGTCGGCCAGATTTTTTTCGGCTGCGATTAGCTCGAGTTCAATACGTTCAGCAAATTCACGCCGATCTTTATCGGACAGCTTTTTAAGCGGATCAGAATCATCCCATGCTGCATTGGTTTGTGGTGTTTCAGATTTCATAAACTTAAATGGTGGGCGTGGCTGGACTCGAACCAGCAAGGGCTATTTCTGGACAGTTGCAATCGGAAAGCATATAAGAGCCAAGCATTCCCGCTGTCCGTGTCTCCATTCCACCACGCGCCCATAAAATTGTTTTCCGGTTTCCTACGCCTGAACCGGCAAGTGGCGCTCCATCTTTTAGGCATCGGAGCCTGCCTGATTGGTCGGCGCTGCGGGAATCGAACCCACATGTTGGTTGGTATCTTTGGTTTCCAACAACCCAAGGGTTGCGACCCCTACTTTGCAGTCACCTTTTCTGCATCGCGCCGAAAATGTAAGTTCTGAAAGCATTAATTTATTTGGTGATTTTCCGCTGTTCCCAACAAGGCCCATCTTTGATCGGATAGACGACGCGCATGGCGGAACCTACCCGCACGCGATATTTTGAGCAGTTAAGCAACTGCTTCCGTTTGAACCGGCGGCATTTACCGCAAGGATTAGGGCTGGTTTTGTATCCTCTAAATTTCATGAATTTCATTTCCTTGTGCGTACCGATTTAGCAAGCTCGGTTATAACATAGTCAAACGCAGCGTTATCCAGCGCCGTGGCGGCTTCCTGAATCTCGCGGTCGTCAGCACCACTACGGCGGGTCGCGGCGAATAAAACAGCCGCGCAGTGTAGTTCGGACTTAGGAGTGCTATCATTGACCTTCATGTCTGCCGCGCTCCGAAACTCCCCAATCTTGTCATCCGCTTTACCAGCGCAGCGAAGTAATGATAGCGCGTAAAGGCCGGACAAAACAATGATGACGATGATGATATAAACGTAGGTAGGCATAGAATTATTTGGTGAAAGGGCAGATGATAATTTCTCGTATTTTGTCAACCTGCCATTTTCCTTCAGTGGCTCGGGCGGAGTAGGCGGCGGCGTCGGCGGCGCGCAGCAGTACGTTGGGTTGCGGGATCGCGTGCGGTGGAACGCGATACGTCGCTTCGCCGGC
>QGNH01001177.1_pt2 | contig 16310 bp, 12 predicted proteins | sample 1735481 | NCBI WGS metagenome assembly QGNH01 (sample SAMN09239004, study PRJNA386568) | Viral metagenome, whole genome shotgun sequencing project.
ACCGTTCCAGCAGCGGACCAGGTTGCGCTGCAGAGTGTGGTCAAGACTCCGGCTATACCGCCTGCACGCTTGACCAAGGTGAAGGCCGTGGTCCCCGTAGCAGCGGTCTGAGCCGAGGCATAGGAGCCCGTGCAGCCGGAAGGGATGGCCAGGTTGGAAAGGACAGGAATGGCCATGTAGACCTGATTGGCGGTTCCCTGAACCCCGCCTTGAAAGACCGTGATCCACGTAGGCAGAGGTGAGGCGACTACGGGTGGGACGCCGTTGATGAGCGCCACCAGGAGGGAAATACTGGTGCCGGAGCAGCAGGCCCCGGTTGTGCCGGTGTAGGTGATTGTCAGAGCGCCGACCGTTGGATCGACGTAGTCGTTGACGGCCGGGTTGGTCGTAGCCCGTGCACTTGAGAATCCAGTGATGGCCGCCGCTGTGGCGTTGTAGGTAACCGCGACAATCATGTCGTTTGGTTTTGTGGTCGTGATGCTTGTCGTCCCGGTTCCGGAGAAACCATACCCGACAGTTGCGTCCACCGGGGAGATCGCGGCAACGTTGGCATACTCCTCTACCCGGATCGAAGCCACAGGGCCGCACCCGGAGAACGTGGATGTGATAGTGTCGGGGCCGCCCCTGATGTTGGAGGCGCCGAAGACATACTGGGTTCCTGAAACTGCAATCTGGGTGTAGACATTTCCCTGGGTGTCTGCCACTCCGCTCACCCCGGAGCAACCGCTTCCGGTGGTCCCACTGCTGTAGGTCAGAGCGAGAAGGCCATCTCCGGCGTTCGTCGATGCCAGTGTGGTGGAGACGGTCAGCGCGGGGACCGTGCTCCCCACAAGCGTGCTGCTCTGCACAAAGCCCGGGAGAAAGCTGGCGGTGTAGGCAGCCCCGCCGGTGGATACCCGGGTGAAACTAGCCCCTCCCCAGTTGTACGTCGCTGCGGGATAAACGCCGCGCTCATCGGAAAGGCTGACCGACGTGCAGCCTGTGGTAACGGCCGCAATCGTGTCCGAAGGAGAAGATCCGGTCGGAATCACCACCCGGCCTCCTCCGGTAACGGAGCATGCCTTCGTGACTGCTGACTGGATAGACGGATAGAAGCCTGCGACTGCACCGACGTAGTAGGTGCCGTTGACCTGCGACGTCTTGACGGGTCCTTGCTGCGCGCGCATGGGGCTCGCCAGGAACAGGGCGAGGAAGAGAACAAGCGAGATGGACAAGTACTTCTTCATCTGTGGCTCCAAAAAGGTCTTAGTTGTACTGCATGTCGGCCACTGGATAGAGACTGCCATCCGTGGGATCGACCATGAACTGTTGGGTAGAGTGACTGTTGGCCGTCGGGCTAACGGTGCCTGGATTGTGGACGTTCGACGGCCACACAAACGGATGGCTTCCAGTCGAGTCCTGAACAATCATGAAGTCGACCAGGGTCTGGTCAGCTGCGGTGTTGATCAGCGTCGAGGAAGTAACCGTGAAAGCTGAAGTAAGAGTCAGCTTGAATCCGTTGCCCGTGCTGGCGTCGAAAACAGGCGTTGCCGAAAGCGTCACGACTTGAGTTGGTGTAACTCCGCCGCCGCTGCCGCCGCTGCCGGCTGCACCCTGCGGAATAGTAAAGTTGAGAACTGCTGCGGAGGCCGTGCCACTGTTAGTGACCGTGGCCGAGCTGCCCGCCGCGCCTGTGGTCACGGTACCGATGGTGACGGTGGCCGCGGCGCCCGCCGAACCGTTGGTGCCGGCCGTGCCGTTGGTCCCATTCGTTCCGTTCGTGCCCGCCGCGGCGATCAGGCTCCAACGGCTTGCGAAGTCCACTGGATCGCCGACCGTGCTGTTGACGATGCAGGAGTAGGAGCTTCCAAGGTAGGAGACGACGTCTCCGATCGAGTAGCCGGCTCCTCCGTTATAAGTGCCGGAGAAGGCGCCGCGGTTGACGAAGCTGGTGCCCGATCCGCCCGTGCCGGCAGCGCCTTGCGGAATGGTGAAGTTCAGCACTGCAGCAGAGGAGCTTCCGCTGTTCGTTACTGCTACCGAGGTTCCAGGGGCGCCGGTCGTAACGGTGCCTACCGTGATGGTGGCCGCGGCGCCATTGGTTCCATTCGTGCCATTGGTCCCGTTGGTGCCTCCACCAGAAGATCCGGAACAGGTGGACGAGACGGGGAAGAAGGCTCCGATGATAATGGGGCTGATGCCCGCCCACCCTGCGCCGGTCGAAGCAGTAACTACCAGGGACTGGACGCCTGCTATGGCTGCGATTGCATCAACGTCATCGGGACTCGTGGCTGTTGATGAACGCTGCGTGTACCCGGTGATGGACAAGGAGCTGTTGGTAAAACCGAAAGCCACCACCAGGTCATTTGCCTGAGTGGTTGTAATGTTCAAGGTCTGCGGCAGGCCGGAGGCCGCCAGGCTGGTTTCCACAGCCGCATCCACCGCGCTCGACGTTGCGATGTTGTGGTACTCGTACACCGTGATCGTGCCGTTCGGTGTCGATCCACTAACTGCCTCGGTAACGGTGTCCGTGCCACCGACGATGTTGGTGGCGTAATAGACCGCGTAATGCGTTTCAGACAGGCCTGTCGTCCCAAGGATGGCGTACGTGTTCCCCAATGAGTCAGTGACCCCGCTGATCGTGGACGATGCACCTCCTGAAGTTCCGACGCTGCTGACAACGGCGAACAGAGTATTGCCCGAGGAGGTGTTGGTCGCAAGGGTGACCGGGGCACTGACCGTGCTTCCTCCGCCGGTTGCCGTGGCACTCACATTGGGCGTTTGCTGAACGAAGACGGGAGAACAGTTGATCTTGGCGTCGACATACTGCTTCGTGGCTGCCTGCAACGCTGTGGTTGGGTTCCCAGGAAGAACCAGCGGACCGGTCATCACACCGCCGCTGGCCGGGACATAGGCCCCAGCGTTCTCAGCTGAAGGTGGAATCGCAGTCATCGGAGTCGCTGTGGCCAGGTTCCAGGATCCGGACTGCACCGGGATCAGGAAGTTCCGGCGCCAGACCAGGTGCGACGTCGAGTCAGTCACCGTGACTTGGTAGTAGGACAGGTTCGTTCCGGACACCACAACGCATCCGTTGCCGGCAGTTCCTTGCACAGCCGTCGAGAGCACACCCGATGAGTTGAGGGTGGCTGAGTATGTCTGGCTCCCAGAAGTCGGAGTGGTTCCGCAGTTCTTGAGTGCAAACGCCACCGAACCGCCGGCCACCGGGGTGGACCCGACGGTGAAGGTACCAACGATGGGGGTCTGGGCGAAGGCTGCAGACACGAGCAGAAACGCAGCAAGAGCTGACTTGCGAAGGATATTCATGATGGGATGTGGACCTTTAGAAGCGGGAGCTAAGGCTGGCTAGTATAGGCAGATGGCCGGTCTAGATGCCTGAAGTGAGGGAGCTAACGCGGCCGATCGCGTTCACCGTTCCCTGGTGGGAAGCAGTGGTATCGGTGTTGAGTACGTGCACCAGGATGCCAACACCGCCCGGTTCACGGATGAACCCGGTCACCTGCAAGAAGCCGGAGGCGTCTTCAATGGCACAGGAGACGGTGTAGGTGTTGAGGGCAAACGGGACCGTCCACGGTACAGCTATCGTCTCGACCGACTGTGGGGCGATAACCGGAGTCACAACCTGCGCGTCCATCGAGGTGCCGGCGATGACCTGCAAGGAGCTGACTGCGGTTTGCAGTGCCTGCAGTTGACTCAGCTGGGAGTTGAGATTCGAGGTGAAACCCTGGAGCACAAGGGCCACGTCGTTCTGGTTGGTCGACGACAGGCGCGCCTGCAGCGCGGCGACCTGGACACCCAGGTTTCCGATCAGGGTATCGATCGACTGCGACTGCCCGTAAAGAAAGCGCAGGCTGTCGGCGATAACCATGGGCTCTTCCGTCAGGACGTTGTAAAAGAGGGCTTCCTCACTGGTCGTGTCGCCAAAGATGTTGGAGCCCTCGACCCCGTTGTCGGCGCCGGCAGCCAGAGTGTTCAGCATCGGCATGAGGATGTTGTTGAGGAACGTCAACAGCGTCGTCAGGTCGACGATCGTCTCCTGGTCCGCATCGTTATAGTCATTCGAGGACGGCGGGCCATTGAGCGGCGCTACACGGAGAGTGGATACGAGCTCGAGGCTGGGGAGATTCACGGTAGGAGAGGCCGACATTAGATTTCCTCAAGGGACGCACCGTTGAATACCGGGGTCTGCGTCCTGTCTGTTGTGGAGAGATGAACCAGAAGCGTGGCGCTGATGGATGCCGGACCAGCAAGGTAGCTGACCGTGAAGACATCAGTGAGGCTGCCGGGTACAGGCAGTATGGTGATGGTCGCGCCATTCAGTACTGCAACGGTTCGGTTGAGTGAAGCAAGATTCGGATCCGCCGGCGACAAGCCAACGATGACTGGAAGAAGAGCGTTTGCGGTGGTGTCCAGAACCGAAAGACTGTTCGGATACACCGTGCCTGGAATCACAATCGCCAGAACGCCGCCGGTGCCGATCGCCACGTCCGCAGTCGTCACGCTGGCCACGCCTGGGACCGGGACAACGCTGCCGTCAGTGACTGCCAAGTAGCTGGCCGGATCGGTTCCATCACTCAGCAGTAGGTTGTAGAGGAGGGAACCGGTGCCCTGGGCCCGGAACAGGAGATTCTGTGACTCTGGCGCCAGGGTCAGGGTCTTGAAATAGATGTCACTGACCAGGTTGTATGACACCGTTGTAGCTGAGAAATCCGTGATCCCAAAGGTGTAGATGTTGCCGCCCATGGAATCCGGCTGGGCCGGGGTCAGGACGATCTGGATGTACAGCACCTCAGTATTGCCGAACCAGGCATTCAGAACAGAGCCGTTCAGGGCCACGGTGTTTGCAGGTGTGTAGACCAGGCCGTCGCTTGATACCTGAACCGTCACCGTCGGAGACGAGGACATGGCAACCACGTCGATGGTGAGCACCGACAAAGTCACCGCCTGCTGCAGCTGAAGCGTAAACGTACCTGTCGGAGTGGTCGAGGAATTCACACTAAACAGCGTCTGATCCTGATTCAAAGAGTTGACCAGGCCATTGGAAGCGGAGAATGCCGTCGAAGTCACCAGGGCCGTCGCCGGCAAGTGGCGCTCACGCAGGGTGGCGGATGCGGTATCAACTCGCACCGTCGCTGTGGTGAGACCTTGGTTGATGCTGTCCAGGTCGGAGACGACGAAGAGGCCGGCAACCTCGGTTGCTTTCACGCGCGCGGCTCTCTGCTGCTTGGACTGCACCGCGGTGAGGCACTGGCCGTAATCGACGAGCGTCGTGAGTTGGATGTTGGTCAGGAGAGCAAGTACGGCGGCCCCCTGGGCCTGCAATCCGGCGAACGTCTGGTTCACCAGAGTTGCGCTCGACTCCTGACCGTTTAGGATGCTGGGTGTTGTCGACATTATTGGGCCTTGAACTGTACGGAAGAGAGCAACGGTGTGTAGTAGTTCTCAAGCGCAGAGATGCCGGCCGCGCCTTGAGCTGAAGCCTGATAGGTCACCGTCGTGTTGCCGGACGGCGCCACGATCGTGAGGACGTTGTTGTCATCCAGGGAGAACCGGCTGCTGGGAAGGTAGACATTGCCCTGGCTCAACTGAAGCGTGTTCGGGAGCGGGGTCTCTGCGAGGGGAATGGATGCCGTGATCCCGGAAAAGACCAGCGTCCGTTCGATGGTGGTCGCATTCAACGGAATCGCGGTCGACGTTACCAGGGTGAAACCGGTGGAGAACGCGGGGTCCGCGGTGGTTGCAGCAACTCCGGTGACGGTTTCCGCAAACGGGGTGCTTGCCCGGCTGAGCAGCGCGCGATACCACCACTGCGGCCCCAGAGTCACTGGGCCCGGCAGGACATTGGTGTAGTTCACGCTGTCCGCCGAGATCTGGTGGGTGATCGACACATAGGGAGGAAACACCAGCTCGTCGATAGAGAACAGCACCGCCCCTGTCGGAAGGGTCTGCGGCGTACTGATGACCGAGCCGGTGGCCTGGTAGCTCCTCTGAGTGAAGGACAACGCCCGGATGCCGAGGGTGCTTCCGGAGGTCCGATTCTGAATCACCAGACGCATCTTGGAGACCATCTGCGGAGGGAAGTCCACCACAGTGGCTCCCGAGAACTTACCGGCAGAGGCGTCGAGGACTAGAGCGTCGACCCCAAGATCCGTGAGCACGTCCGCGAAGAGTGTGCCGTCTGCCGATGTCGTAAAGGTGGTGATCTCGTACCCCAGGTACGAGTCCGGTGTAATGTTCAGCCGGTTGACGATCGTCGGCGTCGCAAAGCTGACGATGAGTTCAAGCGAGGTCCCATTCCAAAGGAACACAGTCTCGATCGTCGCTGCGGACAGCGCGGTGATGTCACTGGTTGTGGAACCAACGGAGTTCTGCCCCACCGAAATGGTCGGGGTCAGCACTACTTCAGCACCGAGTGGCAGCTGGGCCACCCCAGCATTCATGTCGACCGTAGCCGAGGATGATGGATCAATCTTGTCCGTGCTTACGAACTGCTCCACGTATTGAGATCCCGAGGACTGGTAGATGGCTTCCCGGATCTGCTGACAGACGGCGTTGACGCTGGCCGCAGTGAGATTGAACAGCGTGCTGGCATCATCCTCAAGCCGGCTGATCTCGTCGGCGATGTCGGCTGCGTCCTCATTGATGGTCAGGAGGTTCGAGACCGGATCTCCAACGACTGCCGGTGTTGCCGGCGCGATCGTGATCATTGGCTGCATTGCATACCCAATGTTGATCACCCGGTTGATCAGGCTGGTCACCTGCGCCAGGTACTCCTCCTTCGTCGAAAGGGATAGAGCAAGGATCTGAGCCTGGGCGCGTGCCAGGCGATTCACCAACAGCTTGTTGTTCGAATCGAGGAAGGAGTTGAACATTAGAGGAGAGCCGCCTGAAGGTTGAAACGGGAAAGGACGCTGGAAGCGCTGCGGAGCACGGTCTTGAAAGACACCTGGGTACTGGTGATGTCAGCCAGTACGGTCCCGCCGGTGTAGGGCACCACGAAGCTCGCCCCAGGCGTCATCAGAATGCCGGTGGTGTTCTGGTCGACTAGAACTCCGACCGAGTTGAAGGCCTGGTAGCAGAGATACACATCACAGGTGGACACGGACTCTGCATCGAAGCGCAGGATAAGCGGGCAGCCGGGGATAGTGACCGGCCCCTGAACCAGCACGCCAGGCAGCGTAGGCTGGACATCGATGCCCTGGATGCCGCTGAAGCCAAGCGCGTACTGATAGCCGCGGGTCGTGGTGGTGACAGGCGCGCGGTAGTTGCCAAGAGAGAAGGGAAGCGCCGCTTCGACGGTTGCCATGGTGGCCAGGCGAAGCGAGTCGACACTCACGTCCTGGGTTTCAATCACGGTGTAGTTCTGCAGCGAGAAGGTCAGGATGATCTTGGTGACCAGCTGGCGCGGAAAGCGGATGTTGACCGCCTTGTCGATCAGCACAGATCCCTGGAAGAGCAGAGTCTGCGTGCTCGCCAGGCCCTGGACACTGACACTGGTCAAGTACGCCGGGTAGGCGCTGAATGGGTTGAGCGCCAGGGTGTTGCAGTAGGAGGGCTGATTGAGATCGACCTCGAGGCTGCAGGCGGCGCCATAGGCAGTAGCGGCTGGGGTGGAGATCAACAGTGTGTAATCAGAGAAGAACTGATTCACCGAGAAATAGAGGCCAGACGACAGGCCAGTCTCATCGGTGAGCGGGAAGGTTCCATTGACGATCCCTACGGGATAGAACGAGGTCTCGTCGTCCCGGAACGGGCGGTTCTGATCCAGCATGTGGATGTCACTCCAGGTCTGCTGATCCACCGAGCACTGATAGGCCGGGAAGTTCTCACTGAAGACCATCGTCACGGAGACGTCGGTCCCAATGGTTACGGGAGTGATGCTGCCGGCCTGGTCGACGGTGTAGTCGGTTCCATTCTGGAAGAAGACATCCGGATTACCGTTCCCGTCGAGGGAGTAAATGATGACGGAGTCCGGATCGATGGTGTAGGCGCTCAGTGTGGTGACCACGCCTTCGCTAACCGGCGCCACCAGGCGGGATGTGCGCGGATAGAACAGCAACCGCAAGTACGTCGGAAGAGCGCCGCCGGGAACAGATCCCGTGATGGTCAGAAGATTGTCCGCCGTGCCGTTTACCGGCAGGATCACCTGGACGCTCGGACTTGCCAGAAACGAGATCAAAGGAAGCGTCTCGACACCGGTGATCTCAGCCCAGGACATGTCGGGCGCATAAATCGGGCTGGTCTCGCCACTGCCGCTATACGTCCATATCAAGTTCTTCGGCAAAATGACACCGGCGGGCGCTGGCGGCAGAAGGCCGGAGCTAATCACGCCTGTGGTGACGTCGAAGATGGACCCCGTCGAAAGCTCGGAGGGGTACTCCACTGCGTTGGAAGGATCGATCGGCAGGAGGTTTACCGACACCTTGCCCTGGTCGACGGAAAAGTCCCAGGCGTAGGACCAGCCGTTCGGGATCGAAGGAAGACCAGCGATCCAATCCTGGAGCTGGTCCTCGGCCAGCAACTGGTCCAGGAGCGTCGTCTCGGCCTGCAGGTAGGCCATGAGGTCAGCCGAGCGACTCACGAAGCTGTTGCCCTCTGCCAGGAGCGCGGCGAAGCGTGCCTGCAGCAGCTGGATCGGCTGAAGCATGGACTCGTCCAGTGCGCGCGTGCCGGCGGTGGCTGTTGGCAGGTTGGCGAAACTGGTGGCCTGGGCCTCGAGCTGAGTCAGCGTGGTCTTATCGAACTGAGAGCCGCTCGACAGATCGCCGGCCGCGATCGCCGCCTGGAGGAGAGCGAGCAGCTGCTGGTACTGAAATGACGCGAGGTTTCCGTTGTAGGTTCCGAGAAGCTGCATGGTTATTCTTTCAGCTTGGGTTAGACGATGTCCGCGTCGACGGCCAACTGGATGTTGAGCGTCTTGTAGGTAGTGACCGAAGAGGGAATCGCATAGCGGACGAAGATCTGGGCCGTGTCGTACGCTCCCAGAACCCCGTCGGCGCCGCTCGAGCCGGTGGCGATCGCCGGCAGCGTGATCCAGGTCGTTGGGTCAGAGGCGAGACCGACAGTACTCGAGAAGCGGGTGTAGTTCGAACCATCGAAGCTGATCTCGAACCCGCCATTCAGGTCGGTGCGCGCGGGGGTATAGGCGTTGCCTAGGGTGGGCCAGGAACCTTGCACGAGGGCAAGGTCCGCGGGATCCCCGGTCAGATACAGCTTGACGTTGTTGAACGTCTCCAGGGATCCCTGCGCACTCGCCGAACTCTGCAACGTCAGAGACTGAACCGGGCTGACCGTACCTGGGAAGCCGACCGGGAACACGAGGCTGCCTGGCACCCAACTTCCGTTGGCGTAACCGCGCAGCATCGTGCCGTTCTGGGACCAGATAAAGTAGCTCGGGTTCACTTAGCTCTCCATGTAGTTGAATGCGAGGAAGGAAGGAACTGCCTTCGGATCTGCCGCGACCGGATTGAATGCGCCGCAGCTCTTGCACTTCAAAGATCTCTGCATGATGGGGTTGTCGACTGCTTTGGCGGCGTCAGGATTGAAACGCTTGCGGCCATTCTTCAATGTGATGTAGCCATCCGTGTCGATCGGAACGATCTCGCGCGTCTCAGTGCCGCAGTGGCACTTGGTGTAAAGCATTGGCATTGTTGGGCCCTCTAGGAAATCTGTTTGGTTGGTGGTTCGGGAGGCATCAGAAAATCTACTGTCGCCTGGGTCGCGCGCAGCCGCATGGCATCGACGAAGGTCCAGGTATCGAGCTCTGCCTGTACATTGCTCAGAACCTGAGAACTGTTGTCGTCGTAATGAGCAACGACGACGAGGTTCTTCAAGTGAGCCGAGTGGGCATAGACCTGAGCCAGGGTGTCCTGAAACGGAGAGCGAGGAACTGGAGGCGGAGCTACCTGCTTGGGCATCTCAACCAGCTTCAGTCCGTGCGATTTGGTGCTAGACATATTCTTGACCCGCGTCATCGAAGTACCGAATCACTGCCAGGCTTCCCGCCGGGATGTTCTGCTGAACCTTCCCTTGGACCTCGCTGCGACTCAATGTGTCGAGTATGGACAGAGGGAGGTACACTGCCAAAGCTCCACCTATCGGATAGGGTTTTCCGTCCCAATAGCCGAGATCGAAGAAGCTAGTGGCCTGGGGAATTCCTTGATACTGAGGCGCCAGGCCGCCGCCGCGGACGCGGACGTCGGTGTAGGTGAACTGGGTGGAGCTGACCGTAGACCCCACCACCAGCTCGGCGAAGATGTTGTTCGTGCCGGTGGCAGGGGTCGGGTCGTTGGTCGCGACCAGAGTGCCTGCGCTGTTGAAGATCTGGTGGAAGATGTTCTGGTTGGGGACCGTGCCGTTGAACTTGACGTAGAACTGGATGATCGTGTTCTTCACCGCCGGGTTGGTGAAGGGGTTGATGTCCAGGTCGGTGTAAACGACGTCGGGCTCGTAGTAGTTGTAGAACCCGTAGACGATGTCAGTCGGGTCCAGGGCCACGGCCACGCTGATGAACCCATTGGACGGATCCATGGACTGGATCTGGCCGCGCTTCCAGTTATAGAGCGTGCCGGTCCGCGGCGGAGTGTTCGGAGCTGATCCGTCCAACGCATACTTGATGACGTTGTTCTGGTCGAAGATCAGGATGTCCGGCAGGTGGTTCGGGTCGAAGTTGATGTCCTTGCGCTCGAACTGCAACAGGCTGCCTGAAAGAACCGTGCCCGGCACGTAGCTCGCCTGCAGGTATCCGCCGGCAATGATGAACCGCTGCTGCGACCAATCGACGGGAGGTGGGGCGATGCCGAAGCGGATGCGCGGATACCAGGGGGTGTTCGGCAGGTAGTCGTACATCGGCATGACCTGGAAACCGTTCGGTGTCGTGAACCGGATCCAGAATCCGCTGGCGACACCCACAGTGAGCAGCCGGCTGACAAACTCATAGCTGGCGCCATCAGCCGGGACCTGGCTCTCCGGGATGACCGGGTCATAACGCAGCAGAGTGGTACTCAGGTAGCCGGCCGGAGTCACGTACCGCAGGGTGTAAGGCGCCCCGTCCAGGCTGTGATAGAGGTAGCCACCGCTGACTAACGTGTCGGTAGTGATGGACAGACCATTGACGTCCAGGATGGTCAAGCTGGTCACACCCGCTGGCAGCGCATGCTGATAGAAAAGAGGAGTTTCATCCGCCGCAACCACATTCGTCAGTTGGAAGAACTGGTTGCTGACAAAGTAGGCGGTGTCTCCGCTGATTTCCACAGCCTGGTTGTAGTCGGGCGCGGTGAAGTCCGCGGCTCCTGCATAGCCGGTAGTGGATTTCCAGACCTGCAGCGAGCCAACTTCAAATGGAGTGTTGTTGATTGAAGTCAGCTGGGCCGGCGTCATCGGCGGCACCGATACCTGGGCCACGCCGACGGCACGCGCCGGAACGCTCTTCGAGTAGTACCACAGCTGGACTCCAGCGCTCATTATCCAATCACCGCGTAATTGATGGCTTCGTTTGCAAGGGTGTAGCCGTAGTCGAATGAACTATTCAGCACGTTGACCTTCAGTTGGTCACTTGTAACCTGAGCGGTCACAGTGAAGTCAATGCCCAAATAGTTCTGAGGAGACACGACGACAACTGCGCCGGCGTCTGCCGTGAATGGCAGAGTAAACGTCTGGGTGTTCATCGCCGAGTGCCCATACGCTGCACCAGGAAACGTCACCGTCCCGGTCTTGATGCCAAGAGATCCAAGGTTGATTCCGTGAGGATTGGTGAGTCCTGTCGTCTGGTTGACGTGGTCGACCAGCACCTGGGCTGCGACCATCAGGCTGGTGAGAGGGCCGCCAGCGAACACCAGCGGGGACCCGCCTGGGCTAGCGATGAGAGAGTTCAGGAGGGTCGTATACAGATCGCCCTGGTGGGTCAGCGCAGCCAGGAGGGCGCCGGACGCGAAGACCCCATACGCAGGATCATTCGGTGTAGCGGACGGTGCTCCCTGATTGACCTGAAACCCTCCGCTGTTCTGGTTGCATTGCGGCGGGTGAGATCCGGTTACTCCGAAAGGCAAGGTGATGTGGCTGAGCGGAGCAAAGAAGCTCGCAAGATACGTCGGCAGCCCGGCGATCAGTGCAGTAATGACACCGATGCTGGCAACCACGCCGGCCACCTGGGAGCTCAAGTACGCAAACACATCCGAGGCCCGTTCCTTCATGGACCGGACAATGATCTTGTCGGCGCCAATGCCGCCTGGGTCAACCGTCAGATCGTACTGCGGGCTGCCGTCGGTGTTCGTCACGCCAACGACGGCTGCTGGGGTGCGGACGGAGGCGTCAACCACGCTGCCAGCCAGAGGCGCGCGGGCATCGGAGAGGCGCGCGTCGTCACTGGAGGCCGCTTCACCGGATGAGGTTCCCGTCGAAAGGCGTACCAGGCCAGAAGATGTCGCAGTCGCAAGCGCCTGGTAATTGACGTTGTCGATCGGAACTGGAACCAGGGTTGTGCCGCTCGCTGCGAAGCTGAAGAGGACGATCGGCTCTGTGTTCTTGGCCAACTGCGTCGACAGGAGAGCGGCGGACGAGGTGTCGGTAGCCGACACGGCGTAGTCCAGCTCACCCATGTTGGCGGTAGGAAGACCGGTCGTTGCGTCCACCAGGGAGGCGTCCTGTACCGACGTGATCACGTTGAGCGCCCAGTTCAGATAGAGATTCGTCTGGCCTGGCGCCAGGGTAACCGTGGGCGCATCCGTCGACCGAAGCGTCTCCCAGCGGCCGTGAACAAAGACCTGCATAGGCAGAGCAATGTCGATCTTTTCGAGCACAACATCGGTTGTCCCAGAACCGATCAGGGCCTGGACGTTGAGGGTCGCACCCTCACGGTAGATCGCGTTCAGGTCCTGCACTAGGATGTCGCCGGTCGGGTCGACACCTTCAGCAATGTTCTGAAGGGTCATCATTTCCCGTGCTTCGAGGATGCGGCCGCCGATGAAGTCGACCACGCGGTAACGTGTGCTGTCTGCCATGGGTTCTCTTTAGGTAAAGGGTTAGCTGGTCTGTCCCAGTCGATACTGATTGAGGATGCCGTCGATGGCGTCGTTCAGGATGAGGTAGATGTCGTCATTGATCTGAGGAGGCATCTGCATCTGCAGCATGATGCTGTTCGAAACAACGTTGGAGCCGACCTCTTGCACCTTGATGACGGTGCGCTGCAGGAAGCTAAGGAAGAGCGCGGCGACCGGGCTGGTGGAAGGAATGGTTTGACCGTAGACCAGCTTTACGACGTTGCCGCTGAAGGAACCCGAGGTGTAGTTGTTGCCTAGCGCGTCAAGAGCCCGCACCGGGGTGAGCACGTCGGACGAAGTAAGCCACGGTGAAAGAGCCCCGTTGGTCTGGTAGTTGGGCCCGCCGGCAACTCCGCTGGTGGCGAAGAGGACCTGTCCGGCTGCTGTATCCGCTCCAACCATCCCGTAGACCGGGTTGTTGTCGCTGACCAGGTACAGAGAGGCCAGCCAGCCGTCCGTTGCATTCCACAGCTGCGAGATCGGAATCGGCTCCGAAAGAACGACTGTGTCGTTCGCCACGGTGGTCGTGGCCAGGCCGGCCAGAGAGCCAGAGGCGGCAGCGACCGGAATGTTCAAGCCATAGTTGGGGCTCGGCGTGAAGATCAGGTTGGCGATGCCGTCGGCGCCGGTGGTGACTTGAATCGGGGTGGTCAGCGGGTTGACGTAGTTGATCAGACCAGTAAAGGTCAGAGGGTCAACGATCACCTCGAGTACCGCGTTTGGAATAACCTCGCCAGCGACGCCGCTGTACGCTGTTACCTGAAGCAGAGCGAAGTCGCCGTTGAAGTAGACCGGCCCGTAAGCGATCAATCCAATGATCGAGGACAAGGTGGCTGGCACGGGGATCGGTGGTTTGTCACAGGATAGGACCAGAGATTCTGCTTCCTGCCGAGTCTGCGCGAGATAGACATAGCCGCTCGACAAGCCAGCAAACGCCGGGTTCAGGTCTACTGAGCTTACCGTCAGAGATTCAGCCGTTCCCCTGTCGTACAAGACAGCAATCGCTGGCGCGCAGGTGGCAAATACCGCCATGCCTTGGAGAGTTCCAGGCACTGACACGCCGACTCCCGAAGGAGCAGTAACGGAGAGGGTTCCCAGCGCCTCGTTATAGTCCCAGTTGGCGGCCATGATCGGCGTCGAGCCAGCGGCAGCCTGCACGTACACCTGAATGACCCGGCCTACCGGATAGATCGGGAGGTTGAAGTAGTCGGTCGACTCGCCGCTGATGGTTCCCAGATATAGGGACTGAACTGTCATCGGCTCATTCAAGGTGATGTTGAAAGTCGCCCGATCGAGAGTGTAGTAAAGCGGCGGCAGGTTCGTGCCGGCGGCGACAGCCGCGGCGGTCTTATACCGATACTCGGTTGCCTTCTCGTAGTAACCCTGCGAGTCCAGCTGATAAGTACCCACGAACAACGGCAGAGTCATGGCCGGAGGGTAGGTCAGGTAGAGCATCGTTCCATTCGACGGACAGATGTCCAGCTGTGGCGTGCCAGGAAGGTAGTAGCTGTTGATGCCGGTGTAGTAGAACCCGCGATTGACCTGCAGGTGAATCGAATCGTTGACCTGGGTGATTCCAATCGGCTCGAGATCGTCCTTGGCGCCGATGCCGGCGATGAACTTCTCAGCTCCAATGGAGAAAGGATCGATGCTCCAGTTGGAAGGAACGATGGCATTCTCGTTGACCTGACCCTGGTCGCGCCACCGGTACTTGCCCCAGAGAAACCCGGGCAGGGCACTCGCAACGCTGCGGTTCATCGGCAGGATGCGCTCGACCTGCGTGAGCTGCTGATCCTGGCGGAGAATGTAGCCGGCCATGATCGCCGTGATCCCGGCAGTAGTCGAAAGAGGCGCCGTAAGCGAGCCCGTCGTCTGCGGGAAGAAGGTGCTGCTGTTGACGTTCCAGTTCGAGAACACGGTCAGGGCGCCGGCCGGGACCGTCACCTGCACGTCGATCGAAAGAGGAGTCCCGCCATTCAGGATGTTCGAAGCCGGAAGAATCAACGGCATGCCGGGAAAGTTGAACGAGGCCGAGCCGGTGGCGCGCATGGCCACGTTGACAGTCGACAAGTCTCCGCCGGAGGAGTAGATCACGTTCTGTGGACCGCCAACCCACGTCTTCATCGGCCGAACGACGGTGCCGGCGGTCGCCGCCGCGGCCAAGCCGGTGACTCCTGAGAGCTGGTTCCCCACGATCGAGGTGTAGGCGACGGTCTGTACCCCTACGGATGCGCTGCCGGCGGGGAGAAACTCACTTACGTCATCAACGGTCAGAGTTGCCGTGGCGATCACGGCAGGAAGTGAGAGGAAGGTCGAGTACGGGTCTCCCAGGTAAACAGTGGTCGACTTGGCCATGCCGGCCAGAGGCACGAGAAACTTCTTCGGTACCGAAGAGCTGGCCGGAATCGTCAATGCGGAATCGAGGAAGAAGTTGAGCAAGTTACTCTCCCCAGTAGCAGGGGTCTTGGGTTAGGAGATCCTGGACATACTCGCTGAGTTGGTACACCAGGGCTCCGTTGACGCCGGCGGCGTAGGCCGGCAGAGTTGGATCCATAAAGCTGAAGGTGCCGACCTGGGAGACAGCCAGCTGGAACGGCGAGAGGTTGTAAACGTAGGTGACCTGGGTGTTCGCTGGCGGGTTGGTGACAAACACCAAGTCCCCGGCAGTAGTGAGGGTGTAGGAAGGAACCGTCACATTGAAGCGCTCTGACCCAACCACTACACCGGTGTGGTTCAGCTTGGACTTGATGGCGGAGACCGGTTCGGCTACCGCGATGTTGAGGCTGGACTGACTCGGCAGCTGCCAGGTTGGACCGTCCGGCCCGAGCAGCACAGCGGTGCAGAAGGTCTGTGTATTGATCGCCGCGACGATGTCACTCAGTTGCAGCCAGGACCAGAAGTTGTCTGCCGTAATTGTCAGCAGCGGAATAATCGTTCGTGTCGTTCCCTGTGTGATCAGTACCTGACCGAAGGACACGACGATCATGATGGTTGGGTCCAGGCTCGAGATCTGGATGCCGGATGAGACCGACAATCCAAGTTCGAAAGCTAGCTGATCAACCGTTCCTTGGAGCGAATGGTCGCGCACATTGCTGGCGGCCTGGTAGAGCCTGTCCAGAAACGTGTCTGCCGGCTCCGCGGGGAGCCTCTGTAGCCCGAGCTGCAGCGCCACCACGTCCACATAGGAGACGGAATTGAATGGCTGGAGGCTAAATTGTGACGCCATCGATGATGAGTCCTTGGACCGTGTCGGTCAGGTAGATGGCCTGCGTGGAG
>QGNH01001885.1_pt1 | contig 16286 bp, 12 predicted proteins | sample 1735481 | NCBI WGS metagenome assembly QGNH01 (sample SAMN09239004, study PRJNA386568) | Viral metagenome, whole genome shotgun sequencing project.
CCACTAGCCACTGGCCACTGACAACTGCTTCACCACAAGGAACAATCTCATGTCATTCATCAAGAATTCCGCTGCGCCCGGCAAGAAGCAGGCGCCCATGCCCGGACCCAACAGCCCTGCCTACAAGAAACTCCTGGCTGCGCAGAAGGGCGCCGTCAAGGCCGCCTCCGGTCACGCGCCGTCAAAAACCTCGTCTCAGTCCGCCGCCAATCGCTCCCGCTTTTCCACCGCCTTCACTTCGCTTAAGTCGCGGCAGAGAATTGTTGAGCGCGTCAAGCGTGCCATCTGGGCCTCGGTCCTGAACATCAACGACGCCATCATCAAGCTGGCGCTCGCGGGCAACTACAACGCCGCCAAGACCCTGTTCGACTTCGCCGGCGTCTATTCGCTGCCTACCAGCGACGACAACCCTTCCGCTGCCGCGTCTGCGCCCGCCGAAGCCGACGCCGATGACGGCCCACCCAGTCCGATTGACTCTTTCTTCCGCAGCATCGGTGTCGCGCCCCCCTGCGACGCGCCCGAGCCCGACCTGGCGGCCTCCAGTCTGTAGAATGTCTTTCTGGGTGCGCGACAGGGGAGCTACCATCGCATGGACATGACGTGGGTGACCGACCGCATCGCCGTTGGCGGCGGCATCTGGAATGACGAGAGAATGATCGAGGTGGTTCGCGCCGGCGTCACCCACATCATCGACATGCAGATCGAGTTCGACGACACTCGCCTGGCCGAGCCTTACGGCGTCCAGGTGCTCTGGAACCCGACCGACGACGACTTTCGTCCTAAGCCGCCGGAACTTTTCCAGCGCGGCGTGGAGTTCGCTCTCGCCGCCCTCGACGATCCCGAATCCCGCCTCTTCATTCACTGCGCCGCCGGCGTTCATCGCGCGCCCATGATGGCGCTGGCGGTCCTTCGTGCCCTCGGTTTTTCCCCGGAAGCCGCCCTGCAGCTGATTCAGTTCCGCCGCCACGTCGTCGACTTTGCCGATGTCTACGTCGATAGCGTCGAAGAGTTTATTCGCACTTACTCCGTGTCATCCTGAGCGGAGCGTCCGCGCTGTTTGCGGACGCGGAGTCGAAGGACCCCTATATTGGAATGACTCTTCCGCCCTGGTTTGGCATACCATTATCCTTCGCGGTGTGCCCCGTTCTTGTCATCCCGAGCGGAGCGCAGCGAAGTCAAGGGATCTGCTTTTCCGGCTTTCGCACTTTGAAAGGGACGGCCTTCAGGCCGTCCGGACATGAGCAAGGTCAGTGCGGCTTTAGCCGCTGACGGATCTGCGGTTCGCCTCGAACTGCATCGAATTGAAACGAACGGTACTCCCACAATGTGGGACAACACTTCAGCTTACGCGCCGGGTTCCCCGGCAACAGAGAGGCATTCGCCATGCCGAACACTCGCCGCCTTCCAGGGCGGTTTTTTTCTGTCCTGATTTCGCTCGCCTTCGCCGTCCTGCTTCCGCGCCTCGCGTTTGCCCAGGGCGGTCTGACATTGTGTCAGATCTCCGACACCGTCTATCGCGCCGATGGCACTCCCGCGCAAGGCAACGTCATCATTCTCTGGTCGGCCTTCACCACGGCCGCGGGACAGCCGGTCGCCGCCGGTAATCTCACCGTCACCCTGGGATCAGGCGGACAGTTCAACGCCAGCCTTGCGCCTAACGCCGGAGCAACTCCCGCCGGCAGCTATTACCGGGTCACCTACAAACTTGACGATGGCACGACCGCCTCCGAGTATTGGACCGTCCCCAACCTCGCCAACACCACCATCGGCGCCATTCGCAGCACTCTCGTCCCCGCCAGTCAGGCGGCGCAGTTCCTTACTCGCGCCTGGGCCGATGCCCACTACATGGACCTCACCGACGCGCAAACGGCCGCCGGCGTGAAGACCTTCACCAGTTCTCCATCGGTCCCCACGCCGCAGAATCCCACGGACGCCGCCAACAAGGCCTACGTCGATGCGAGCGGCGGCGGTGGCAGCGGAAATCTCTCTTCGCCTCCGCCCATCGGCAACGTCACGCCCAACACCGGCAACTTCACCGCCCTTACCGTGCAGACCACCAACGGCGTGCCCAATCCCGCCAACTATCCCCAAACCGATCCCTGCGCCAAAATCAACGCCGCCATCGGCTCGCTGCCCGCTGCCGGCGGAACGGTTGACGCGCGCGGCTTCAGCCCGGGACAGACGTGCAACGCCACCATCGCCATCAACAAGCCGGTCACGCTGCTGTTCGGCGCAGGCAACTGGACCTTCAACGGCAATCCTGGCATCAATGTCAGCGCCCCCAACGTCGTCATCGCCTGTCCCGCGGCCACATTCCTCCAGACTTCCCCCACCACGCTGACCTCCGGCGCCGCGGCCCCTCTCATCGCTAACTTCGCCGATGCCGAAGTCAACAACGGCAATTACCACACCGCCGACGGCACCCGAGTCCTCAACTGCGCCCTGGACGGCAACAGCCTCGGCACCTTCGGCATCTTCGCCCCCGCTGTCTATTCCGTGAAGATCCACGGTGTCCACGCCCGCGCCTTCACCGGAGCAAACATTCTCGCCATTGGCGCGCAGGGCGACATGTACAACACCGTCTCCGACACCAGCGGTGGCGACGGCGTAGTCTGGGGTGCCGACGGCCACATCTCCGGCATGTCGCAGGCCAACGGTAATGCTGGCGACGGCTGGCACATCGTCTCCGGCGGCAATGTGCTCGATGGTCCCACAGCGTATGACAACAAACTCTACGGCATGCACCTCGACGCCAATGAGGGCGGCGACTGGCTCGCCAGCCACACCTACCTCGAGCCCAAGATGATTCTGCCCACCGCCAACAATCCCGGCGCTTACGCCTACTACACCCAGCAGGTGGGAGCCAGCGCGTCCACCCGCCCGTCTTCGTTCTGCCAGAGCGTCGGCTGCGTCACCCGCGATGGCGGCGTCCTCTGGATCAACGTGGGCAACGCCAATCTCTACGGCCTCGGCCTCGCCGAGTTCTACATCAGCTTTGAGAACATCGATTCCCCCAATATTTCCGGGTCGAACTACGGTAATAACTCTGGCGATTGGGACAACATTTTCGTCGAAGGCACTTCCACTCAGCCGGCCGCGCAGATTTCGCTCCTCGCCGCTAAGCCGCACGAATCCGCCGTCCCCAGCTATCCCACGCACGGCGTTCACCTGAAGTACGTGACCGGCAGTTCCATCAAGGACGTGCAGTGGTCCGGCGGGGCCTTAAGCTCTCCCCCGCAACCCGATCTTGGCGGCATGGCAGTGGAAGACTCTTCGTTGCTGGAGATCGACGGCCTCAATTGCAATCAATCCTATGGCCCATGCCTGTCGTTCATCGGCAGCCTTGATGTCCTCGCCTCCGGCATCGTCTCCTTCGATGGCGGCGCTGCCTCCGGTCCAGCCTCCAACATCGTCCAGCTCGACAGCGGCTCCCGCGGCATCCTCCTTGACGGCGTGGAAGCCGACGACAATCGCACCCAACCCTTACAGCGTGGGATAGCCAACAGCGGCCCCCACATTGTGGTAAAGAACGAAAAGTATGGCTCTGTCGCATCCGGCGACACTGGCGTCCCCACCTACGAGTCGCTCAGCGCCACCGACAGCCTGCTTTACGGAGTTCCTGCCTCAGGGGAGTTTCAATGGAGCGTCGGCGGCGTCGCCATGGCTGCTCTTAACAATCTGGGGCTCAATGCCACCGTCGCCACCGCGCAGGACCTCAGCACCGCCAACTTTCCCGTCATGGACCTTCGCAACTACGGCCTCAAGGGCGATGGTCTTCTTCTCACCGCGTGCAACATCACCGCCGGACAGACCACGGTTACCTGCACCGGCTCAGCCTTCACGGCCGGCGATGTGAACAAAGGAGCATTCTTCCAGGGCGCAGGAGCTGCGGGCGCCTATCTCAACACCACCATCGTCAGCTATCAGTCGCCTACCCAAGTCACTCTGGCCGCGTCCGCGTCCGCTACCGTCTCCAACGGATCGCTCTGGTATGGCACCGACAACACCGCCGCCTGGTGCGCCGCCATGAATTGCACCAGCACCGCGACCCCCAACCGTATCTACTCGCCCCAGCCGGGCCGCACCGTACTCCTACCGCGTGGGACATACTTCCTCACCGGCACCGCCTACACCCGCAACAACGACAACCTCATCGGCGCTGGTCAGGCCGCTACCCAGGTGCTGCTCTTCAACCCTGCCAACAGTATGAATGTGTTGTGCCCGGGCTCCAACGCCAGCGCGGGAAGCAATACCTGCACGCAGGATGCCGGCACGCAGAACCTCGACGTTGAAGGGATCCTCTGGGGCACGCCGGAGAATGGCAGCCAGGTTTGCATCAACCCGCTGACTTATTCGGGCTTCGAGATCAAGAACAACTGGTTCGAGTGCGGCATCGCGATTTACATTCAGGGCAACATTGGAAGTGTCATCGGCAATACCTTCGATGCCGGTACCTTCAATGGCGTCATCGTCCGAGGTGACGGCGAAGACTACGGCAACAATCCCTCACACTCCATCCTCATCGCCGACAATCAGTTCTACGCCAATAAATACGCGGCCATTCAGGTCGATGGCGCCAGCGGGGTGCAGATCCATCACAACAACATTCTCTACTCCAAACAATTCAGCGTGTTTGTTGCCAGCTACGAAAACTTCAGTACCTACCGGCTCAACATCAGCGGCAACAATTTCGCCACCTCGGCCTCATCGAATTACTGGAACCCCACGCAGAACCACATCTATGTCACCACTCCGCTGGTGCGCTCCATCATCTCCGGCAACACCTTCGGCCTCGCTCGCGACGCCGACATCCTGCTGAACAACACCGGTATCGCCGGGCTCGACATAAGTTCCAACAAATTTTATGGTGGCCAGCTCACCTGCGGCGGGAATTGTACCGCGTCATTGCAGGTGTTCAATGCTGGCGCAGGTCTCACCGTCCGCGGCAATCAATGGGATTCGCCCGGCAACTATGCCGCCGATTTCGTAACTCCCGCCTACCTCAGCGGCAATTACTGCACCAATCCGTTCGCCGTGGCTGGCTTGCCCGCCGACAATTACGACAAGGCCTGCTTCCGCTTCGCCGCGTCCACCGCCGCCAATCTGGTTGCCAGGGACAACATCGCCGACTCCACTAGCGTCGCCGCGCTTGCCATTCGTGCCGGCGCGGTTCCCGCCGCTAGCAGTGGCAATCGCTCCGCCTGGTCTACCGGCGATGTCTACGTGTACTCCAATGTGGGACCCGTCGCCTCCAGTAATGAACGGGCCTATAACGGCACCGGCAACTACTCCATCTTTACCACAATGTCAGACCCCTCCACCGGGAACGCAACCTTCGCCGGCGATCTTTCCGCCCGCGACATTCCCGGCCACGAATACTTCGTCAGCAAGTATTCCAGCATCCAGGCCGCCATCAACGCCGCCTACAACAATGGCAGCGTGCTCGGCGCGGTCATTGACGATCGCACGGCGCCCTACACCGGTCCCGGCTTCAATATTCCCGACTCCGTCATTGTCAGACTTGCGCCCACTACCTATACCCTCAACGCGACCGTCACCTTCAACAACGGCAATAACAACGTGACCGCCGGCATCATCGTGCAGCCAGGCGCGCGTTTGCTGGGCGCTAGCACGTCAACCAACCACGGCACCATGGTTCAGCCTGCCAACGGCCTCAACGCCGACCTCATCGCCACATCCACTGTCGGCACGGGCACTTCAAACCCGCAGTGGTGGCATTGGGGCGAGATCGCCTTCCTGCGCCTTGTCGGCAACGGCACGAATCAGACCGCGGGCGATTGCCTCAAAGTCGAGAACATGGGCGAAGTCGCCAGCGTCCACGACATCGAGCTTTCCGCCTGCTACAACCACAATTTCGAAAACATCGGCTATGCTGCCACACCGTCAGACATCGCCAACATCACCAGCAATCGCGCCGTGAACGGCTCCGGCGTGGCTTTCACTAACCTCTCCGGCATCGCCGTGCTCAACGGCATCAGCGGCGACTGCAACCAGACCTCGCTCATCGCCGCCAATTTCAACTCAGCCGGCACGCTCACCATTCATGGCCTGAAGGCCGAAGCCGAAAGCACCATCTGCAATCCTCCGGCGCAGGATCCCGTCATCCTCGCCACCACCACCAACAGTACGGTGCTAGCCTCTATCAAGCTTGACGGTGGTTATGCCTTCGGCACCACCCAGCAGAACTTCGTGAAGAACACCGGCCCGGGCGCAATTCAGTACCAGCAGGAAAACTTCTACCTCAACGGCTACACCAACATCCTGAACGACACCGTACGCGGCCAGATCATCGCCAACGTCGCCACTGCGCTCAAGCAGCCCGTCTTCTACCTCAGCAACGGCATCGTCTTCGGCAACCAGGCGTTCACTTTCCAGCCCAACACCTTCATGCAAGGCGATCCCAACGGCACGCCCACGGAGATGCTGGGCGCTGGTAGCGACAGTTCCACCGACATCGCAGCCATCGGCAACGGCGACAACACCAAGTACTTCACTGGTGGCCTCAAGTTCGGCACCTTCAATCGCACCCAGTTCGGCCAGACGCCGGAATATCAGGCCCGCATGGGTTGGCGCTGGACCAATCCCGGCTACGACACCACCACCTGGACCTTCATTCCCATCTGGGCCTCGGGCGACACCAGCGTCCGCTGGATTGGCGATCCCAACGCCCGCTGGCCCGAGGTCTACGCCGCCGACGTCAACTCCACTACCGCGACCGTCGGCACGCTCAACGTCACTACCTGCAACGGCTGCTCTGGCGGTGCGAACGGCGCGGCTGGCGGCGATCTCAGCGGCAGCTATCCCAATCCCACTGTGACGAAGATCAACGGCAACGCGCCCGCGACCGTCGCCACTTCCGGCAGCTACAACGATCTCGCCAACAAGCCGGCGATTCCCACCAGTTCGAATTGGCCGAACTCCGGCTCGTGTCCCTCCGGCCAATATGAGATAACGAGCACCAACGGCGCGGCCCCCACCTGCGCTCAGGTGCAGTATTCGCAACTCGGCGGCACCGTTCCGGCCACGCACCTGGTCGCGGGAGCCATTCAGGGCCCGACGTCGGCTATCACCGGCACCGGCTCAACCGCTGCTCTCTACAGCGTTACCTTGCCCGCCGGAACGTTCTCCGTTGGAACCGGCATCAAGTGCTTCGCCCGCGCGCGTCACACCACCGGAAGCGCAACGGTGACCGTTGGCTGGAAGTTGGGAAGCACGGCGTACACCTATCCGACCACATACACCACCGGCAACAATGGCGGCGACGCCTCCATCGAAATCTTCACCTTCTCGTCCCTGGCCGCGCAGACGGTGAATGTCCCCTGGGCCGCCTTCGGCGGCACAACCGAATCGCCCTACACCGGTCTGGCCTGGAGCGAAAACCTCGCCAACTCCGACACGCTCTCATTCACCTTCAACGTCGCCGCCACCGACAAGATGACCGGCGACAGCTTCTACTGCCAAACCATCCAGTAGGTAGAGCCGGATTCTTCCAACTGTCATCCTGAGCGGCGTCTCACGCGCCCTTTTTGATGAGTCATCCTGAGCGAGGAGCGAAGCGACGAGTTGAAGGCCCCCTATCGCTTTCGAAACTCTGTCCGGTGAAGCACAGTGTTTCACGACATCCCACAACGTAAGACATCTTAACTGGCAACTGACCACTGGCCACTGGCCACTGAACTATGCTTCCAAAACGAACCAATTCGACCCAGCCTGCAGCCGTCCCCAGCAGGGAAATGCTCACCTGGTGCGGCGCCCGCCTCGACGAAAAGCCCCCGCTGGAGCGGCGCATCGGCCCCTACAAGAGTTCACCCGAGGCTGAAACCTGGCGCGAGTATCTGATGTGGGCCATGCTGCGGATCCGCGACAAGCGCGGCCATCTGCGCAAGCTCGTCCTCAACCGCGCCCAGCAGGACCTGGAGCGCCGCAGCACCAATCGCAACATCGTGCTCAAGGCCCGTCAGCTCGGCGTCACCACCTATGTCGCCGCGCGCTTCTTCATCAACTGCATCACGCGCGAAGGCACGCTCAGCGTGCAGGTGGCGCACGACCAGCGCTCCGCCGAGGAAATCTTCCGCATCGTGCATCGGCTCCTGGATAACCTGCCGGAGCCCTTGCGCCGGGGCGCGCTGGTCACCTCGCGCGCCAATGTCCGCCAGATCGTGTTTCCCGTATTCGATAGCGAATACCGCGTGGAAACCGCGGCGGACCCCAACGCCGGCCGCGGGCTGACCATCCACAACTTGCACTGTTCGGAGGTCGCCCGCTGGCCGCGCGATGTTTCGGAGACGCTGGCCTCGCTGCGCGCCGCTGTCCCGCCCGAGGGCGAAATCTTTCTTGAGTCCACGCCCAACGGCGCCGGCGGCACCTTCTACAACGAGTGGCAAGGCGCCTCGCACACCGGCTACACGCGCCACTTCTATCCCTGGTGGTGGGACCCCAGCTACCGTCGCCCGCTCGAGATCGTTCGCTTCAACGACGAGGAGGTGGCGCTCATGCAGAAGCACGGTCTCGACGCCGCGCAAATCGCCTTTCGGCGTGAGGTCTGCGCCAACTTTCGCAACCGCGCTCGCGAGGAGTACGCCGAGGATCCCGAGAGCTGCTTCCTCGCCTCCGGCGACTGCGTCTTTGAGTCCGAGATCGTCGAGCGCCGCCTCCAGCAGGCCGCGCCTATCATCGACAACATCGACCAGGGCAAACTGCTCACCTTCTTTCCCCCGGTCGCGGGCGGCAAAGGTTATCTGCCCAAGCGGTACATCATCGGCGTCGATCCCGCCGGCGGCGGCTCGCACGGCGATTACTCCTGCGCCCAGGTCATCGAGCAGCGCAGCGGCGTCCAGTGCGCCGAACTCCACGGTCACATTCCGCCGCTGGAACTGGCCGCTCGTGTCGCGGTGCTCGCGCGCAAATACAATAACGCCCTCGTCGCCGTCGAGCGCAACAATCACGGCTACGCCGTCCTGGCCCATCTCATGATGAGCCAGGGCTACACCCACGTGTACCAGGCCGACGGCCAGCCCGGATGGCTCACCAACGTCGCCACCCGCCCTCGCATGTTGGAAAATTTCGCCCAGCTGATCTCGGCCGCGCCCTTCATGTTCCTCAGCCCGCGCCTGCTGGAGGAGTGCCGGACTTTCGTTCGTCATCCCGACGGCAGCTGCTCGGCCGTCAGCGGTGCGCATGACGATACCGTGATGGCGATGGCCATAGCCCAGGCCGTCCGCTCCGAGGTTGTCGCCCAGCCTCCCAGTTCGGCTGAGGAGTTGGCTGCGATCATGATGCAAACCGCCCGGTGACCCTGTCATCCCGACCGAGGACTTCAGCGACTATGTCGCAACCGGCAAAAGAATTTTGCGGTGGTACAAGCCGCTCAGAAACCGATCCAACCAGCCGCGCAGCGGCGGTATTTGTGTTAGCCGCGGGCGTGAGCCCGCGGTGAAGTGGAAACGAAGGCGAGCCGCGGAGCGGCGGCACAGCCACGACGCAGGCACCGTACAGACGGCACAAGCCAGGGCGGCGGCGAGGGCAATACCCATATTCTCGCCGGCCGGAGGTCGCGCGATGGCAAACCTGAATTCAGTTCCTTCCCAGCGCATATGGCACGACGCACAGCGCAGCGCTTCAGACTCTCCCGATCGGGCGTTGTTGTTTGACTCGCTGCTGACCGACGATGACCGCAAGTTCCTCTGGGCCATGTGGATCGACTTTCGCCACACCTCGCCGGACGTGGCGTAATCGCATTCCCGCTTGTTGCGTTCGTCTCATCCGTCTCCTCGTATTGGCTGTCATCCTGGGCGCATGCGGCGCGTTGCCTGCGCCGCCGGAGTCGAAGGACTATCCGTTCAACCCGACCCGACTGAAGCGCAGATGCTCGCGATCCGGTTGATGCAACGATGCTCCCGTCCCGCTGTGCGGGACGACTCAGCTTAGCCCAGCACGAAGCCCAGCGGAGTGCTGGGTAGCTCGAGTATTTCGACCTCAGTCCCGTAGGGACGGCACCAATGAATCCACCCGTAAGCGCGGCGATCTCTGTCGCTACCAACTCAACCATAAGGAGAAACTCGAAATGGCATTTAATCTGCAAACTTTTCAAAAGATCATGGGCGTCGTGCAGGCGGCTACCACCGAAGCTGCCACAGTCGCCGGCCAATGGGGATCGGGCGACCACGTCGGTGCGGTCACCGCAGCCGTGCAAACGGCGGGAGCCATCGCCCAGTCCGCTACCGCCAATCCACAACAGCAGCAGGAAGCGACGGCAGCCACCCAACTGGCAACCGCTTTGATGCCGGCCATATTCGCCTTCGCCAGCCTCTTCGCCAAGAAACTCTAAGCTCACCAGAGGGGCGGGTCGGTGACCCGCCCTTGTCGCGCGGCTGCCCCACCTTCATCGCTTCTGTTGGCGATAGGGTGGGATTGCCTCCTCACACTCCTCTGTGACGTGTGCCACCAAATCGCGGCGGTCCTGGAACTACCATTAGACTTCCGGATTCCGCCGCTATCGGCCCCAACCTCGCGCCGCTTTTCACGAGCTTGGGCGTTGCGACGCGGACGCGACGGCCGTGATGTACGGCCGCGATGGCCGTTGCGGGCGGTCTCCAGCAAGCGCTGTATTCCGCCCTGTCGCTTCAGAACTGTGGCTTCAGGGAGAAACCTTGGCGGCTGATCGCTAATTGCTAAAGGCTAATTGCTAATTGCTGATTCAAGCGGTCCAACACGTGCGCAGGATGCGGGGCGGCGCGCAGAGTCATCTGATGCGCTGCGCTGACGGCTACTACTACGTCGTCAAGTTCCAGAACAACCCGCAGCACACGCGTGTGCTGGTCAACGATTGGCTGGGTACGCGCCTGGCCGAGATGATCGGCCTGCCCGTTCCCGTCGCCGCCATCGTCGACGTCAACTCCTGGTTGCTGGAGCACACGCCCGACCTGCGCATCGAGCTCTGCGGCCGCCGCACCATGTTCACCCCGGGCCTGTCCTTTGGCTCGCGCTACGTCATCTCGCCGCTCGAGGGCCAGGTCTATGACTACCTCCCCGAGAACATGATGTCGCGCGTGCGCAATCTCCCCGACTTCGCTGGCGTTCTGGCCCTTGACAAGTGGACGTGCAACGCCAACGGCCGCCAGGCGGCCTTCTGGAAGCGCTCGCGCGAGCGCAAGCTGAGCGCCAGCTTCATCGATCAGGGTTACTGCTTCAACGCCGGCGAGTGGAATTTTCCCGACGCGCCCCTGCGCGGCGTTTTCGGCCGCAACGATGTTTACGCATGTGTCACATCGTGGGACAGCTTCGAGCCCTGGCTTACCCGCATCGAAAACTTTCCCGAGAGTTCGCTGTGGACGCTGGCGGAAGAAATTCCGCCCGAGTGGTATGGCGCCGCGAGCGACGATCTGGAGCGCCTGTTGACGCGCCTGCTGGCTCGCCGTTACCGCGTCCGCGAGCTGATTCTGGATTTCAAGAATTCCTCCCGCAACCCCTTCCCGAACTGGAGCGAGGTGGTGAATTGAAGGGAGCAATTAGCAATTACCAGCTAGCAATTAGTGCTAGCGTAGTTCTTGGACAGGAGCTTCATCGTTGGTATAAAGCGATCACTGAGCAGTTGTCGCCAGGGTTGCGTTGATTGCTGGTGGAAGAGCGGACCTTTAGGCCCGCGTTCGAGCCTTTTCATATTGTCATCCCGAGCGGAGCGAAGCGGAGTCGAGGGATCTGCGGTTCGTCCGCAGCTTGAAAACTATAGTTCGCGGTGACGCCCTCGGCAGTACGAAGACCGAGTCCCTTCGGGGACGGCACAACTTGAGCGCGGCTTCAGCCGCGCGAAACAATGCTTTGGCTAATTGCTAAAGGCTAATTGTTAATGGCTGCCTTTCGACAATGCGAATTCTTCCTCCTCCGCTACGTCCCCGACGTGGTCAAGGGCGAGTTCGTCAATGTCGGCGTCGCGCTGCTGGAACAGGGCGACGACGGCTTCACCGACGTGCGCTTCACCCGCGACTGGCGCCGCGTCCGCTGCCTCGATCCCGCAGCCGACATCGAGCTTCTGGAATCCTGCGAGGCCGAGTTCCGCCGCCTGTTGCAGTCGCGCCTGCCGGAGGTCATCAACTATCGCGGGCCCACGTCTCGTCGCGCGTGGCTGCTGGCGCTGATGCAGGAATCGTTCTCCGGCACGCTGGAGATGGCGCCCATGAGTGCCGTTCTCGCCGAGTCGCCGCAGGCCGAAATCGGCAAGCTCGCACAGATGTATCTGGAATCGCCGCTCCACGGCCATCGCGCTCAATCGGGCCGCCGCGTCATCTACAACGCCATGCGCGACGCCTTCGAGCAGGCCGGCGTCTGGCAACTCATGCGCACGGACATCGTAGTCGCGCAGTACACCCGCAAGGGCGACCCGCTCAAAATCGATTGCGGCTATCGTCCCAACGGCGTGCTCCATCTTTTCCACGCCGTCTCGCTGGCCACGGATGTGAACACGGCCAAGGTGCTTGCCTATAGCTACTCCGATATGCGCGAAAATCTTCAAGCCGCGGAACATGCCATGAGCGACCTGACCGCCATAACCGAAAACGAACTCGACCCGCACGATGAAGCTGTCGCCTTCGCCTTGGCAACGCTGCAGGACAGCGGCATTACCATCGCGAAAGTCGCCGACATGCCCGCCATCGCCCAGCGCGCCCGCCTCGACCTTAAACTCTAGCGGCCGACCGTCCCCTCGAGAATACGGGTGCCCCGTTCTAGCCCTCTTTTGGCTAGGGCGGGGCAGTGCCATCCCAGGCCTCACAGCTAGCCAATATCCCACAACGTGGAATTCGACTGGCCACTAATCACTTTTCGCCCAAAGGCAAACATCATGAACAAGCTCAACGTTCTGCGCGGCGCCTTGCGCCGCATCGCCGGATCTTCGTTTCCCAAGCTGCCATGGCCGCTTCGCCGGCCCCCGTCTGCGCTGCTAGCCTCCAGCGCCGAATCCGCTCGCAGAACGGTGCCGCTACCCACCATATTCACCCCGGGGGCACCCACGCTCGCGCGTGCCGGGGTTATGCCTAAGCCCACGCCCGCCAACTTGCGCCGCTTCGCTGAAATGCCCATCGCGCGCAAGGCCATCAACACCATCAAGGACCGCATCGCCGGCATGGCCTGGCGCATTCAGCCGCGCCGCGGCCGCTCGCTCGAAGAATCTCCGTCGCGTGCCGACTTTGCTCATGACGGCGTCAGCATGCTGCCCAGCGCCGCCCAGCGCATCGCCGCCCTCACTCTCAACTTCGAGCAGCCCAATCCCGAAGATTCCTTCCGCTCTTTTATCGAGCAAATTCTGGAAGACGTTCTGGTCGGCGGCTTCGGCGCAATCGAGCTCGACCTCACCGGCAATCGCGCTTTGCCGCTCACCATGTGGCCGGTCGACGGCGCCAGCATTCGCATACGGACTGACTGGGATGGCAACCCCGCATCGCCGCATTACGTCCAGTCGACGCTCATTACCTTCGCGCCGGAAAAAGTAATCACGCTGGCCGACGAAGAGCTTTCCTACATCCGTCTCAACCCGCGCACCCACACGCCGTTCGGTCTCGGCAAACTCGAAGTCGCCTTCGAAACCATTCACGAGTTCCTCTGCGCTCACCGCTTTGCCTCGCGCCTGGCCAGCAACAGCGTCGTGCAATACGCGCTCTGGCTCCAGAACCTCAACCCCCAGCATCATGAGCGCCTCATCCGCTGGTGGCAGGACGAAATCGAAGGCACCGGCAAGGTGCCCATCCTTACCGTCGAGAACAAGCCCGAAGTGCTGCGCTTCGCCGGTGGCACTGACGCTGATCTCCGCCTGCAATGGCAGGAGTTCCTCATCCGCATCATCGCCGACGCCTTCGATCTTCCGCCCATGCTGCTCGGCCTCGAGCGCGACGTCAATCGCAACACTGCGGCCACGCAATCCGACGACGCCTTCCGCACCGCCATCGTGCCGGTCGCGCGCCTCATCGCCGAGCACCTCACCCGCGACGCTATCAGCAAACGCCTCGGCTGGGGCGATCTGGAATTCGTCTTCACCGATGTCGACGCGCCCAACGAACTCGAGCAGGCGCAGATCCAGCAGATCCTGGTCGGCTGCGGCGTCCTCACCGTCAACGAAGTCCGCCGCATGCGCGGCCTGCCGCCGCTGCCCGAGCACCAGGCCGGCCTCGCCGACGCTCCTCCCATGGAATAAGTGATCGCTTTTTATCGTTTGTCATCCTGAGCGCAGGTTCGCGCGGCCTTTTGCGCGAACCGGAGTCGAAGGACCCCTATTGTTCGCAACAGTTGTACTCTTGATGAATTGCCATTGGGGCTGGCCTTTCGATCTCCTTCTGAAGGGGCGCGGCTTCAGCCGCGCCAATGCGCCTCCCTCAACAATTGTCATCCCGAGCGAAGCGAATCCGATTGCGGAGCAATTGGGTTCGCGCAGCCGAGGGATCTGCGGTTCGTCCCCCGCTCGAAGTCGCGCCCGAAGCCGACCATCTATCAGTTGTCATCCTGAGCGGAGGCGGCCTTCATTTGGCCGCCGCAGTCGAAGGACCCCTATTGTCGCCAGAGCCCACGCCAAGCGCTCCGGCTAATTGCTAATTGCCTCCCACGAGGACCCCATGAACCTCCAACTCAACGCCATGTCCGTTCCCATGCCCCACGTTGTGGGACATCCCAACCGCCTCCCGTTTCGCGGCGTGCTCACTCTCGTCGGTATCGCCTCGCAGCGCTCGCCTAGCGGTGCGCGCGGACATCGCGTGATGCTGACCCGCGCCGCCACCGAAGCGGCCCTGCCATCCCTGTTAGGCATGGCCCTGGACTACGCTCCGTCGCTCGACGCCCACGACGCCCGCCGCAAGATCGGCATCATCACCGCAGCCGATATTGTGCCTATACCACAGAGTAAGACCTCACATCTTACGGGTACCCCACCCTTGCCGCCCGCTTCGGGCGACAGGGTGGGCGATCAAAGCCCAATCGGCCAGATCGCCGTCAGCGGCTATCTCTTTGCGCACGACTTTCCCGACGTCGTCGACGAAATTCGCGCGCAGTTTAACGGCACACTCGGCATGTCCTACGAAATCGCCAATGCCACCGTCCCCAATCAGGACGCCCTGATCTGGACCGTGACCGGCTTCACCTTCACCGGCGCAGCCGTTCTTCGCCGCGACAAAGCCGCCTATCCCCAAACCTGGATCGCAGTAGAGCCGCGAGCCTCGAGCCACCAGCCATAAGCTGCAAGCATCGATTCACGCGACTCCAGCCAACCAACGTTACGCCGCCACCGTAGCTCGGTAACAATGAGCTACTTCTTCCAAATTGCAGACCTGCGGCGCGTTTCTTCTGTGCTCAAAGCTCGCAGCTCGTGGCTCGAAGCTAATCGCTAGCCGCTACCAAAAGGACAAACCATGGATCAAGAAACCAGCACCTCCGACATCTCCACCCTGGCCCAGAGTTTGGCTCAGGCCACGCAATCTCTTGCCACCGCGCTGTCCAATCTCGACAGCCAGTTCGCCTCCCTGCACGCTAAAATCGACCGCATCGTTGCCGCTGTCGATGATGGCGAGCTGCAAGCAAGCTCCCAACCCAACTCCGGTCTTCACCTCAAGCTCGCCGAATTGGAAAAGGCCAATCACGAACTCAAGGCGCAAACCGCGACCGCCCGCCGCAAGACGCTCTCTCCGATGGTCACGGCCCTGCTGGCCAAAGAAGGCGTCGAAGGCGACGCCCTCATCGAAACCCCGATCGTCGAGAAAGCCCTCGCCGGTCTCAGCATCGAGCAGCGCATCGCCGTCAAGGCCGAGCTGGCCCGCGCCGGCATCCTCGCCTAGCCGATCCTCCGGCCATCCCGGCGAAGCTGATTTTCTGGCCCCTAATCCCTGATCCCAATCTTTGCCTCTCGAAAGGAAACCAATGAAAGCACAATTCCTCAACCTGCAAGCCGCAGCCGATTACATCGGCCCGGGCGCGATCGAGGTCGAGCTCTACCAGACCGAAATCCTGGACATCGTTCGCCGGCGCAACCCCTTCGGACTGCGCATCAAGCAAGTTCCCGCAACCGGCCATCCCTCGCGCTTCTTCGAGGAGACGGCCATCCCCGCGCCCACCGCGGCCAACGCCTTCGTCGATCCGCGCAACATCGTGCCCACGCTGGTAACGCCCACCCGCGTGGAGCGCAGCGTCCCGCTGAAGTGCCTGGTCTCGCAAATCAACTACAACGTCTTCGACATGGAGGTCGGCGCACAGCAATCCCAGTTCGCCTACCTGCAAGCCAAGGACCTGGCCGA
>QGNH01001494.1_pt2 | contig 16258 bp, 19 predicted proteins | sample 1735481 | NCBI WGS metagenome assembly QGNH01 (sample SAMN09239004, study PRJNA386568) | Viral metagenome, whole genome shotgun sequencing project.
GCGAACCGATGGAACGCCACGATCCCATCCTTACGTGGATGGGTCAGGTCCTCGCGGCCGAGATAGTCGCCACGTTCCAAGATGTCGCGCACCGCCGGAAGCGCCCGCAACTTGTCAGGATCAGCCGAGAACGAGCGGATGTGTCTGCGCCCCGTCCGCGTGAACGTTACATCGCCGATCGCCGTATGCGCCGGCACACCCTTGCGTAACTCGCTATCGTAATACGCCTCCGCCGCCTTCCGCAGATCGGGCAGCGACGCCCCAGCCGGAGCGATCTCCTCGCCGGTCAGCCGCGTGACAGGCGACGCCTGCATCAGCGTCCGCCCTGCCGTCCCGGCCGCATTCCGCGCCTTCTGCGCAAACACAGCGTCTCGCGCTTTGGCAGGCGCGGGGGCGACCTTCGCCCCCGCCACGTTCCGCCCAGGCCGGATGTCGGCGCCCTCCCGCGCATACATCTCCTCAGCCGTGCCCTTCCGGCCCTCGAACGCCGCCGCCCGCGTGCGCCACAGCGCTTCCTGCACCGCACCCGCCGCGTCCGCCTCATCTGCCGGCCGTCCCGCCGCCATCAGCTTCCCGGCCACGTCTTCACGGATGCTGACCGGCGCCACGGCCGCCGGCGCCACAGGCCCACCCGCCTCGATTCCTCGATCGCCCGCCGCCGGCACCTCCTGCTCATGCGCGGGTGACGCCGAAACAGGCTCGCCAGACGCTTCAGGAGCCGAAACAGCGGCCTCGACGGCCGCCGGACTGGTTCGCGAAGCCTCGGACGCAAACGGCTCTGAAACCCCCTTTGGCGCCTCGGCGGATGCCTCCGGCGCGTCCGCGACCTCCGCCGCCGGAAGCGCCGTCCGAACCTCCCCCGGCGCGGAAGCCGCCGCCTCGATCTGCGTCTCGGGGAACTGCCTTGCCGCCTCACGATACGCCGCCGTCACGTCCGGCGCCAGGTCGCGCATCTGGTAGTCCGCCCGCTGCAACTGCTCGCGCAGCGCCGCGATCTCCGGCGTGTCCCGCGTCAGCGCCGCCATCGTGAAGTCGTCCGCCAGGAACGCGTCCCGCTCCGGAATCAGCGCGTCCAGCCGCGCCTGGTACTTCTTCGCCAGCCGCGGCGTCGCGTCCTCGATCCGGTCCTGAAGGTCGGCGATCTCCGCCAGGTGCGGCGCCTGCGCCTCCGCCTGCCGGCGCAGATCGTCCTGCGCCGCGCCGATCTGTTCGCGCAGCGCGTCCACCTGCCGCGCCAGCGGGTCGTACAGGGCGAACGTCTCCGGCGCGACCGCCCGCGCCGCCTCATGAATATCGGTCGGCGCCAGCGGCACATCCGCCGGCTTTCCCGCAGCTGCGTCCTGAGCGGCAACGTCCTGCAGCGTGCTGACCCGCGCCCGAACCTCCGGCGTGATCGAACCCTGCGTCGCCGTCACCGCACCGCCGTAACTCGTGTCCTGCCACGACGAACGCGCCGCCGGGCCGATGATGCCAAGCTCCGCCGCATGGCCCACGTCCGCCGCCGACAGCGTCCGCCCGAGCTCCCGGCCCAGCGCCTCCCCGCGCGGCAGCGCCGGCACGCCGTGCAGCCCGCCGGTCTCCTCGCCAAACAGCGGGAAGGCTTCCGCCCAAGCCGCGATATCGCGGCCGGGGACCGGCGCGCCGACCTCCTCGCCCAACTGCGCGACCCCAGCCTGACCGCCGGACACCGCGGCGCTCAGGCCACGTCCGAACGCACCGGCCAGCCCGAACGTCAGATTGACCGCCGGCCGGATCAGCCCTTCATTGAACGCCCGCAGCAGACCGCCCTGGCCCTTGGCGACATCCGGATAAACCCCGGCCTTTTTCAGCGCCTCGTTGATATCGGCGGAATAGCCAAGATTCTCGCCGCCGTCCCAGGCGGTCTCCGCCCCTTGCCCGAACGCCCGCAGCACACGCCCGATCGGCTCCGCCGCCGCGGTGAACGCATCCGCATCCGCACCCGTCCACAGCATCCGCCCGGCCTGGAAGCCCTGCGGCGGCGGTGTCGGGCGCGGCCCAAGCATGTCCGCGACACCGTCGTCGTCCGCCGGCCGGTCGCCGAGCAGATCCGATACGCCAGGAAGGTCAGCCATCAGTGCGGCACACCCGGTGCCGCCGCCGCTGGCGGCTTCACAAAGCCCCTGTTCCGCAGTTCAGCCGCCGCCTTGTCGTACGCCGCCGGACCAACCCCGAAATAGCCCGATTTATAGGCCGCGGTGACGCCCGCCGCCGTCGTCAGATCGACCGGCGCCTTGCCAGCACCCGCCGCCGCCGTTCCGCCACTCCCGCCCGCACCCGTCTCCGGCAGGTCGGGATTGTTCGCGCCCAGCATGTCCTGCATCATCTGCGCCGGCGACCGCGTCGCCTGCTTCACCAACTGGTCCAGCGGGCCGCCCTGCTGCATCATCTGCACCGGCGACATGCCCGCCGCCTTCTCTTTCTCGATTTCGGCAAACGCCGCCGGCAGGAACCGGGTGAAGTTCATCTCGCCCACCGGATCGCGCGCGCCGCCCATCATGCCGTGCCCGGATATCGCCAGATGCGCGGACGACAGGTAGCTCTCGACCGTCTTGCCCATTGCCGCACCTTCCGGCGTCCGCGCGCCGTCGATCTCCCCCGTCAGCACCTTGATCCCGGCCAGCGACAGATCGCCGTTCGGGCCGCCGCGGCCCCACAGCTGCGACGGATAGGTGATGCGGTTCGGGTCCTTCGCATCGGCATGCACCTGCTGGAACGCCGCCCAGAACCCCGGACCGTAGTCCTGCGCCTCCTTGCCGCCGGCCACATCGCGCAGGCGCCGCTGCGCGATGTTGAACAGATCGTTCTTCTGCTCCCAGGTCAGCGCGGGGGCCTTCGACAGCGCCACCGGATCGAAGCTCTTGGGGTCGGTCAGAATCTGGTTAATGAACGTCTGGCCCACCGCCTGCTGCGCATCGCGCGTCGCCTTGGCCTGCTCCGCCTCGTACTTGGCCTGCAGCGTGTTGGCCTGCTGAATCTCCTGCCAGACGCCGTCCACCATCTGCCGCTGCGCAAGCTGATCGTTCGGAAACAATCTCTGGGCCTCTGTCCGCGCCATCTGCATGCGCTGGAACTCGACGCCATAGGATGTCGCATCATGCCCGGACGGCGCTGCCCCGGCGCCCGGCACCTGCCCCGTTCCGCCGGCGGGACCCGCCAGCGCGTCCGCCGTGGCCGCGCGGTTCGCCGCCTCGGTCTGGCCCCCGGCCGGCACCTCGAACCCGGTGGAAATCGCCGCCGCGTAACCGCCCGGCCCTTGCGCGCCCGTCAGCGACGGCGACGCCTGCGTTCGGGCGAACTGAAGCTGCGTCGCGACGCTGTCCTGCTCCGGCAGATGACCGTCATGCGTCGCCTGGTATTTCGCCAACTGGTCCTTGTTGAGTTGGAACATCCCGTGCGAAATGCCGCCGTCGCCGGGTTCGGGCGCCGCCTTCGCGCCGCTCTCGTGCACCGCGTTCGCCGCCCAGCCCCAGGCTTCATCGTCCGAGGCCCCCTGTTGCACCGCCGTGTCGTGCACAAGCTGCGCCCGCGTCCGGGTGTCCGCGTCCAGCGCCGCCGGAGTCCCCGCCACCGGCGCACCTCCAGGCAGCGGCGCGGCCATCGTCTGGCTGATCCCGGCAGCGACGGCCTGGTTTTTCGCCTTGGGGTTGAACTCATCGGTCAGCCGGTGCAGCGAAATCGCGTCGAACTTGTCGGCGTTCGCTTGCACGAACGCCAGCCCCGCCGCCGGATCGGCATTCCCCATCGCCACGGCGCGCGACAGGTAAAGCGCCTGCGCACCCTCCATCCGGTTATACGCAAAGATCGCAGCCCCGGCTTCGGTGTGCGGATCGGCGCCCTGCATCGCCGACTTCGCGTCGGCTTTCGCGCCGTCGTCCGCCAGCAACGCCTGAAAGTGGCCCTCGTTATTGTAATCGATCGCCGCCGACCGCGCCCGGATCGCCGCCCCGGCCTGATTGTCCAGCAGCGCCGCGCTCGTGAACTCCTGCTCGTACTTGGCGTCAATGCGTTGCGCCGTGTACATGCTCAGGCGACGGCTTTGCTCCTCGAACGCCAGTTGCTGCGCCTGATTTCCCAGCCCGTCCTTGATGGCTTGCCGGCTGTCCTCCAGCGACTGCACCAGCCCCGCCCGCGCGTCCACCGCCGCCTGTCCGCGCAGCCCGAAATAGCCCTGGTCACCTGGCTTGTTCGGGTCGCCCGCAAGCATCGCGTTGGTTTGATCCTGAAACCCGTTGTACGCCTTATCGACCGCGATGTTGTTCGCCCGCTGCTGCTGCTGCACCGCGATCTCGCCGGCCACCTCGCCGGCCTTCTCGGCCTGCTGCCCCAGCCCCAGCACCGCCGCCCCGACCTGCGACCCGAAATCCGCCGGCGTCGCCTGCTGGCTGAAGTAATCGCCCGGCACCGACGCAGACGGCGTCACCCCCGGAACCGGGGAATAGGGAACCTGCGGCATCAGTTAGTTCCACGTCCCGTTATCAATGTAGCCGCCGCCACCACCCCCGGACCCGCCGCTGGTCTGCAGGAACTTCCCGTAAGTCCCCCCGGCGCTGCTCACCCCGCCCAGGATCGAGGACCCCGCGCCGAACATCCCCGCCGTCAGGTCCTGCGACGACTGCGCCTTGTCCAACGCCGAACTGGCCGCGAAACTCATCGACTGCGTCTGATACCCGTACGCCTGCCGCGCCGCGCTGTTGCGGATCGTCAACGCATCGAGTTCGCCCAGCTCCTTGGCACTCGACTGCACATCCAGGTTCGATCCCGAACCCAACTCCAGCCCGCTCGCCGCCTGCTGCGTCCGGATCGCGCCGATCTGCGCCGCCGTCTTCAACTGCTGCGCGGAGACCTGCGCCTCGCCCGCCGCCGTCGCATACTGGGCGTTCTGGCTGGCGATCTGCGCGTTGTTCGCCGCCACCTGGCTCTGATACGACGCCGCGGCACTCGACGCCTGGCCGCTCTCCATCGCGCCATAGGCGCCGACGCCGCCGCCCAGCAGGGCCGCCCCCGCCGCGATGCCGGCCGCCGCAACGGCGCTCATCGGGCCGCCCGCCCGATCCGGCCGCTTCGCGCCAGGGCCCGCAGATCAGCCTTCGCCGCCCGCTTGAACGCCTCGATGCCGCCGCGATGCGCCAGGCAGTAATTCACCAGCGACGGGAAATCCACCTGGATGTTGCGGTCCCGCAAGCCTTCGAAATGCCCGGCCGGCATCGCATACGGCAGGCAGTGCTCGAACACCGACCGGCACACCGCCTCCCGGTCCAGATCGGCAAAATCCACCGTCAGCACGCCCGGCCGCTCCGCGATCCGGTCCAGCATCCGCGCCTCATACGTCATGTTCCGGCGCAACCGGTCCGCATCAAACACATACCCCTCCAGAACCTTGACGTGGCTCGCCAGCACGTCGTCCACCGGCCGCCGCACCACCACGACCCGCATGTCGGGAAACCGCTGCGCCAGCAGCATCCAGCCCGGCGCCGCGCCGGTTTCCGCGGTGCCCGTGTTCGGCCGGGCAAAGAACCGATCAACATCGGCCATGCTCCGCATGCCGACCGCCACGTCGTGCCAGCACGTCCAGCCGCCATAGGTCAGGAACCGCGACAGCCACTTCGTGCGTGACCGCGGCAGCGCATAGACGATGAACGGCGCCATCAGCCGGTACGGCTCCAGGTGAACGGCACCACCGCCTCACCCGCCCCGATCTCGAACCCCAGCCAGGTCAGCAGCCGGATCGCCGGCGCATAGCGCGCGTCCGTCAGACCCGACAGCCGCGCAAACATCTGCTTGTAGCGCTCCGTCGCCTCCCGCAGACAGCGCGCGAAAACGATCCAGTGCGGCACCGTCCAGCACGTCGTCAGCAGCCACGGATGCCCCTCATCGGCCAGCACGCCGTCGGCCCCGACGCCGTACATCGCCATCGCCACCCCGGCACTCACCGCCGTCCACGCCTCGATCGAGTGCGCCAGGCCGTATTCCAGCGCCGCCCGGTCGGTCAGCCCGATCGCCGCCAGTTCCGCCACGTCGCCGTCCCGCAGATGCCCGACCATGGCGTCCACATGCGCGGCCGTCGCCGGCACGATCCGGATGCCGTCCCGCACCATCCGGCCATAGGTCTCCCGCGCCGCGTCACGCTCGCACTCGGGAAACGCCGCCAGCCACTCCGCCGGAGAGTTCGCCGGCATCAGGCCTCCCGGCCCGGATCGGCATCCTCCTCCAGCACCACCCGCGCCGGCCGGAACACCGCCCGGTTGACCGCCATGAACCCGTGCTCGATCATCGTCCGCCCCGCGTGCAGCCAGCGCCCGTCGATCTCCGGATCCCCCTCCAGCCCGTCCAGCACCCGCAACACACGCTCCTCATGCGCCTTCAGCCGGTTCACCAGAGCAACCTTCGCGTACGGCTGGGGCTGGTAGCCCGCCACCGGCAGGCCCGCATAAATCTTCCTGACCATCAAGTATCTCCGACTGAAATTTCCGGAATCACTCCCAGCACCGTCGCCGGCACCGGATCATCGACTTGCAGCCACATCTGCCCGCCGGTGTCGTACAACGGGTCCAGCACGATGCGCTGATCCCCGGTCACCAGCGGCAGCGCCCCGCCCAGCGGTATGCGGGCGTTCCATTCCTTCACCGGAACCACCGTCGCCGCCGTCCGCCCCGCCTTCAGCCCGCGCGTGTCCCGCACCCGCACCGTTACCGCTGAAACCTTCTTGCGCTTGCCCTGGATGCTGCCGCCCGGCCCGTCGCCGGCATCGAGGTAAAGCGTCTGCAACTGGCACTGATACCCCAGCCCCACCACGACCGAAGACGCCGCGAACTGCAGCGTCACCTGCCCGTTCTGTACCACCTGAGGCGCCATCACGTTGCCGTCCGCCAGGATCGAAACCGTCATCCCGTTCAGATAGGACAGCCCCGAAACCACCGTCACCGGCTGCGTCATCGTCCACGACCCGCGCGCCGCCGGCACTGGCGTCAACGCCGGATCGTTCGGCATCACCGGAAATCCCGCCCCGATCGTTGCCACCACATGCTGGCTGTCAGTGCACGAAGTGATCGTCGCCTTGCCGGCAAACGCGCGAATCACCGAGCCAACATTCGCCCCCGAGAACACCGCCGCATCGGCCCGGAACGTCACGCTGGCACCCACCGTTTGCGCGCCAGCCCCAGGGTAGAGCCCCGCCGCCGGTTGCGGCTGCGGCAACGACAGCCCGCAATCGACGCACCAGGCGTTCTCGATGTTCGCCGGTATCCCCAGCGGCGGGTTGCCCTCGATCAGGAACCGGTCCGCCATCCGCTCGATGGTATAAACCCACACCCCGCCCAGCAGACGCTTCACCACGAAGTAAGTGGCAAAGACCACCGCAGTCGAAACCGTGCCGCCCGACGTCGTCGGCACCGTCTCCTTCACCACGCAAACCGACTGGAACAGCCCGTTGGTGTCATGCCGGCTCCAGGCATACACGTCCTGTTCCTTCAGGTAGGTGAAGGCCAGCAGAATGCCGTCGTCACGCACGCACCAGACGACCTTGAACGGCTCCTCCGCATACGCCCATTCGCGGATCGTCCGGCCGCTGAACAGATGATTGGACAGCACCGTCATGTCGGTGCCGGTGTAGATGTTGACGTAGAAGTTGTACGAAAGGTCACGGATGTAACCAAACGGATTGCCGAACAAGATGTCGTAGTTGGCGACGATCGGCGGCAAATCCGAGGCCCCGTTGAACGCCTGCGGCTGCGCCACGATCGCCTCGGGTGAGATCGCCGTCGGAATGCCGCCCTGGTTCACCCCGCCGCCCGAGATCAGCCACGCCCCGCTCGACGAAAACGCGATCAGCCCGGACGGCATCGGCACAAACGCCTTGATCGCGTTCACCTGCGTGCTTGCCAGCGTGTCGGTGATCGCGTCGGTCGCCTGCGACGGATTGGACGTGTCCATGTTGGTGAACGCGCCGGTCTTGGTCGCATAAAACGTTTCGGGATCGGCGGATGTCGCGCCGAACCATTGGCGCTGCCCGTAATACGTGGTGCAGCCCGGATTGTTGCCGCTGGCAAACGGGTTCTGATGGTTCGGCGGCGCGGTGGAAAAGTCCGGCGTCCCGGCCCGATCGATATACATCGTCCCTGTCGCGCTGCCGATCAGCCCCCACAGCGAACCCGCCGGCGCCGCGCCGCTCGGCACCTCCTCCATCCGGTAGATGTTGTAAAGGTTCGGCGCGGTGCCCGGCGGCGGCGTCCAGTTCAGCGTGATATAGGCGTTGCCGTCGGTGGACATGATCCGCGAATCGCCGGGATTGGAAAACGCCGCCGAAATGACGCTCTCCTCGCCCGACGCACTGACCGCGCTCACCCCATAGGTATAGGTCGTGGTGGTGGAATCGCCCGTCGCCGGCGCCTCGCCGCCATGCGTCGATACCGCCGTCCCGCCGGTCGGCGGCTGCTGCACCGCCGCGTAGCTGATCGCCGCAGCCGTCCAGTTGGTGTCGCTGTATCGGTCCAGCGACAGCGGCGCATAGGATGCGTGCGTCAGTGTCATCACGTCCGCCGACTGCGTCCATTTCAGCAGCGGCAGATCGGCCAGCGCGTAAGAACTGGCGATGGTATAGGCGGTGCTGACATTCAGCACCTGCGCCCCGTTCTTGTAGAACGCGATGTATCCCAGGCCAAATTCCAGCACATAGGATTGCAGCGTCGAGAACTGGAACGGGATCAGCCGCGGCGGCAGCCCGGTCCCCGGCGTCGCCGACGTCGCCACATAGCGCGTGCCCGGACGGGTTGGCGCGCCGCCCCGGTAATCAACGAAGAAATTCCGCAGCACCGCCGCGCCGACTTTGTACTTGGCAAGATCAACCCGCGCGAACAGCGACGGCGAGACCTCACCCGCCGCAAAGCTGGTCTGGATCAGATTGACGGACATGAAACCTCAAAGCAGCGGTTGATTTATATCCGCAATTTGCGTATATGAAGCGGGCCGAGGCAATCACGCCCGGCAAATCGAGGATTTTTCCCGATGTCCGATATTCCCGCCGACTACCAGGAACGGCTGAACATTCGCGAACAGATCGCCCGCATCGACCGCGCGATCGAGGAAGGCCACAAATTCACCGCCGAACAGCACAAGCTCATGGCCGACGAGCAGAAGCGCGCACAGGAAGCGCGCAAGATGATGGCCGAGGAACAGAAGCTCGCACAGGAAGCGCGCAAACTGGACGCGGAGCACGACAAGCTGCGCCGTGATCGCAACCTCGCTCCGTGGCTTCTCATGGCGTCGACCACCAGCGGCGTCGTCTCCGCCGTCGTCGTGTCCCTTATCACCCACCTCTGGCGATGACCCCGACCCGCCTTCGCGAATGCCTTGACGCGCTGGAATGGACCCAGCGCGGCCTCGCCCGCACCCTGCAAAAGCAGGAAGGCACCGTCCGCCAATGGGCGCGAGGCCAGGTTCGGATACCGGAAGACGTGGCCGCCTGGCTCGAAATCCTCGCCAGCTTCCACGCCCGCCATCCGCCGCCCGCTCCTTCGCGTGCTCAGTCGCCCGAGATCGCCCGGTCCGGCTAACCCTTCCGCGAACCAGCCCCGCTAGAACCCCCCGAACAGCGGCCCGTACGGCAGCACGAACTCCCCGCCGCCCGGCCAGACCATCCCGTGCCCCCGCGTGATCCAGTCCGGCGTGTGATCCAGCACCGTCAGGCCCTCGTTGCCGTCCGCCACCCGCGCTTCCATGATCCGCTCGTTGGCGATCTTCATCAGATCGTTCGCCCGGCCCTTGTCGCCCGACAGCGCGAAACACAGCTTGCCCGCCAGCGCTGCGACCATCGCCTCGGCAAACAGCGAGTCCCACAGCGCCTCAACCGTGATGTCTCGCGTGTAAGACAGCAAAGCCTGATCGACGTTCGCCAGCACCACGGAAATCTGGTTGCCGTTGCCGTCCAGGTCCGTCGCCACGCTGAACCGCTGCCCGCCCCCGGCAAACCCGCCCCCGGCAAACCCTCCCCCGGCAAACCCGCTCAGGCCCACCCCGCCGACGCCCGCCGGAAAGATCGGCACCGAACCCGCGGCCCCGCCATAGTTCCCGATCAGCTTGCGCGCCGCCAGACAGTCCGCCGGATAGGCATACTCGTAAGACCAGCCCGGCGGCGGATACGCCGCAGACCACACCCCCGACACCGGATAGCCTGGCGTCTCCGCCGTCCCCGGCGCGCTCTTCAGCAGCGACAGCCCCGCCGTCGCACCGGCAAACCCCCAGTGCGCCGCGCGCAGCAGCTGCTGGCGCACCGGCATATAGATCAGCCCGACCGCGTTCGACTCGTTGCTGCCCTCGCCGAAACTGCTGATCGAGGACCGCGTCCCCGCATCCGACAGCGCCCGGTTGGCGATCGAAACCGCATCCGTCATGAACAGTCCTCAGTTGTCAGGAAGCGGAACGTGCCAGCCGCGCTAATAACAATCGACGTGCGCGGTCCACTTGAACGTGGTCGATGCTCCCATCGCGACCGTGCCAGCGTTCAGCGTGTAGCCGGTGGCAAGCAGTGCGACGTATATCGGACTGACCAGCGTCGAGACCGCCGTGGCACTGTTCGCCGGAAACAGCGAGACGACCGCCTTGAAAGGACACGTAAACGGCAGCGTCACAGTCGCGATCACCGCGCTCGCACTCGGTGAAGTGCCCGTGACAACGGTAATGATCTGGGCGTTCCCGGTGCCAAGCACGCTGACCGTCGGACCGGTCCCCGCCCCCGTCCCCGCCGCGATCGTCGGCGCGGTCCCGCCGGCAATCACATAGGCCGGCGCCGCGACACTGCCGCCCGCCAGCGGCTGCCAGGCCGAAGACGCCGCCTGGTAAATCTCGCAGTATCCCGCCGTCAGGTTGAACCCGGCCGTCTGATCGTTCGGCGAGGATGGCCGCCCGGCCGTCACCCAGGCCGGCACCGTCACCCCGCCACACACGGCACTCGTTGGCTGCGCCAGCGCCCGGCCGGGAAACCCCAGCAGCGGCAGCCCCGCCCCCAGCCCGATACACGCCGCCAGAGCCAGCACCGCACCCGGCCCGCGCCGCACCGTATCCAGCCACGCGCGAAGCACCCGCAGCACGCGCCTGAAAACCGTCCTCATGCGCCTATCCCATGCGCGCCGATCGTCGCCGTCACCGGCCCCGTCGCCACCACGCACTGCACCTGGTAGAACGCCGGCGCATAGTCCTGCGCAATGGCGTTCGCCGCCGCCGCGATATACGGCCCGACCTCGATCCGCGTCAGACCGGTCACCGTCAACGCCGCACTGGCAATCACCGTCCACGTCGCACCGCTCGAATTGTCGTAGCCCAGCAGCGTCACGGTCAGGGATCCGCCGCCGATCGCCGCGATGTTGATCGCCAGCCGCAGCGCCACGCGCGGATTGTAGAACGGCCCATAGACCGTGGTGCCCGCGCCTTGCGCCGACAACGTCGCCAGCAGTTCGTCCGTGTTGTTCACCAGCGTCGTCGCAAGCGCCAGGTTGCCCAGGTCGCTCAAAGGCGTCGTCATCTGTGATTGGCCTTCTCAAAGGGGAAACAGCGGCCGGCCGAAAGAAATCCCGGCCCGCCGCCCCGCGCGTGCAAAGCAGGACGCCGCCTAGTTCCCGGTCAGCGACTCTTCCGACCAGGTGATCCCGATCTCGAACACCGATCCCGCCGGCAGCGCCGCGCCGAACCCGTTCAGCGCGATCTGCTGGTTGGCGTTGCGCAGCACGTACGCCTTGTCGTTGACGCTGGTCCACGTCCAGATCAGCGGCTGGATGCCCGAACCGCCGCCCGTCACCGTGCCGCCAACCACACGCCCCGCCCGGATCAGCCCGGTATGCGTCCCCGCCGTCGGCGCCGCCGTATAGGCCAGCGCCGAACAGGACGCCGCCGGGTCGATCGGGTCATGCGAAACCGCGGTCAGGGCCGTGGACGTGCCGCCGGTGTTCGGCGCCGAACAGTAATACGCCCCGATCTCGAACGCCGCCGCCGCCGTCGCCGCGTAATACACTTCCACCATCAGCAGCCGCGCCACCACCAAAGGCGAACCCGTCAGCACCAGAAAGTCCTGCGGCGTCGCCTGCGGCGTGAACGCGTTGACATAGGCGGAATAGGTCGGCTTGCGCCCCTCGTTGTTCTCCAGTTCCTGCCCGTAGCTGTTGATGCCCTGCCCGGAACCCGAACCCAGATAGCCGTCCACCACCCGCAGCAACCCGGCAATGCCGGGAACGTTCGCAACGTTCAGCGCCATCAGGCAGCCCTCCCCTTAGCCACGGGATTCGCGGGTGGCGCCAGCGCACCCGCCAGCACCGCCGCCAGCGACGCAATCGCGTCCTGCATCGCCTTCTGCCCGGCCAGCAGCGCGGCAATCTCCGCCCCCGGCGCCACGCCAGCCGGCGCCTGGCTGTCCATCCGCTCCAGCAGCCCGCTCACCAGTTGCTCGACCGAACGCCCGCCCAACGGGTCCTGCCCCAGCGGCATCGTCCGCGTGGGGTCAAGCGTCGCGCCCGGATGCGCCTTCCAGTACGCCGCCATCGCCTCACGCGCCGCGTCGTTCAGCGGCTCCAGATGCGGCCCCGGAACGCCGGAAAACTCAACCTCCCGGCCTTGCGGGAACAGCTGATAGACCGGCGCGCGGATGCCATACACCGCCGCCGCGTTGTGATCCGCCCCCAAAGCCAGCAACTGCGGTTCGGGATTGAGCGCCATATACGCGCCCTTGCTGTCGGCCACCCGGTAACGTGGGATCGCCATATACCCTCCAATACAGATACGGCGGGCCAGGCCACTCCGCCCGCACCCGCCGCACCCTGAAAAAACCCGATTTGAATTAAGCGTTCGCCGGCCAGGTGAAGCCGGCCGGATACAGCGCCGGCTGATCGCTATCCAGCACGATCCCGGCCCATATCTTCCCCGCCGTCATGGTCGCCGAGCAGGTATAGGCAAGCGACAGGAACCGCGGCTTGGGCTGCGGCGCACCGAACGCCGTTGACACAAGAGTCCCCGACCCGGATGCGTTCGCCGACAGCGTCACCGTGGTGCCCGAGATCGAGGCGATCGTCGTGCCCGGCACCACGTTGGCGTTACCGAACACGTTCATCCCCTGCGACAGCCCGGTCGCGCTGGTCACCGTCGCCGAATTGCTCGCCCCCGTCGTGGTCATCGTCGTCACCACCGGCGTCAGCGGGAACTCGGTCACCTGGTCCAGTTCGAACGTGCAGATGCGGGTGCCGATCAGCAACTGCCCCAGCGGCATCGCCGGCGCCGCCTGCAACGTCTGATACCCGCCAGGACTGCCCGAACCGTTGTCCGGCGCACCCTGCACCGCCACCGTCAAAGTCGCCGAGGCCGTGGCACTGGTGAAGCCCTGCAACACCGAAACCACCAGTTTCGGCGACGGATAGGCGTTGCCGCCCAGATCGCGCGCAATCCCCAGATCGAGGATGTTGGTCGAGTTCGCCGTGACCGTGATCGCCGTCCCGGTCAACGGCTCGAACATGAGTTGCCCGTCGGTGATCATCAGACGACCCTCCCTTCCGTCGAGACAAGCTGATCGACGGTCCGGATCGGCACGCCGCAATAGCTCATCACCGGCTTGCCGTCCCACTTGTCGATCGACAGCAGCAGGTTCGGCTTGTTGTGCATCTGAATGCGCAGCCAGGTCCGCACCACGCGGTTGGCATACAGCACCGAACGCTCGCCCGTGCTGACCACCCCGCCGGCATCCGTCACCGCCTGCGTCGAGGCCGCCGAGGCCATCAGCCGCGGCGGACGCTCCAGCATCCGGTCCAGCGCGTTGATCAGGTTCGGCGCGGACACGCCCGAAAGCGTGGTCACATCGATGTTCGCCGCCCGCACCTGGAACCGCCAGTCCGCCACGAACAGCCCGGCTTCCCATTTGAAGTGAGAACGGTACGCCTGATAGGTGTTGCCGTTCCCGTCCAGCACCGGCCATTCGCCCATATCGACGTGCTGCAGCCCGGCCTTCTTGCCGCGCGGGAAAATCCCGTGGCAGGTGTCCTCGCTGAACGACAGCAGCGCGATCGAGGTGTTCGTCGAAGCCAGCCCGCCCATGTCCAGCACGTTCGCCGCGGTCTGGCTGTTCGACAGCGTCGCCGTCGAGTAATACGGGAACATCCCGGTGAACGAGGCGGGGCTGGTCGGCGCATAGCCGTAGAACAGCTGCCCGGCCATGAACTGCGACTGGCCCTCGAAGAACCGCCGGTCCTGATTGAGCCGGAACGCCGCGGTGTTGCCGTTCAGGTCCGCCAGGTCCTTATCAATGACCGAGTAGTCCTCGAAGTTGCCGCAGGTCGCGGTGATGATGCCGGACGTGGCCTTGGCGTTCGGCACGCCAACGTTCATCGGCCGCGGCGTCGGCACCGGCACCGAGGTATTGACCGTGCCCTTGTGCCCGGTCACCAGGTTGCCCTCGATCCACAGCATGTCGTCCAGGACCTCGTTGGCCTGGCTCAACAGATCGATGATCCGCGACGTTTTGCCGTCCGGGTCTTGCTCCCGCCCCCAGTCGGCGAGCGTGAGCGCGGTTGTACCTAAAGTAGCGATGGTAATTCTCCAGTCGGTGAGGCGCGCTCAGCGCGGCTCATTTCTGATTATGCGTGGGATACAGAAGCTGCGCCGTGCTCGCCGAGGCCCGCGCCGGGCTGCCGGTGACCGGCCTGCCCTCCCCGAGTGCCGCGGCAACGCGCGCGAAAGCCTTCACGATGGCCGGGTTGTTGCCCGCGCCGGTGAGAAGGAGAGCCTGGTTCAGGGCCTTTCTCTCCGGCGAATTGACCGGTCCGACGAAATCGTCGAACAGCCGCGCGACGTTGATCCGCATCGGCTCGAAATTGTCGCCGCCGATCTCCTTGTCGGCTTTCACCGCGGCCTGCCAGTCGGTGTTCATCTTCGTCCAGGCCGCCATCTGCGCCGCCGCCGCGTCGGCAACCTGCGCACCGACCTTGCTCACCAGCGCCTGCGCCTGGTCCTGGCTCAGCCCCAGCCTGGCCGCTTCCTCGCGGAACGCCGACAGCGCCGGATTCTCGGCACTCAGCCCTTCCGGCAACTCGAACGCGGTGTATTCAACCGGCTTGACTTCCGCGTCCGGTTTGGCGCCATCCTTGCCGGCGTCGGCCCCGTCCGCCCCGGCCTTTTCCTGCGCGGCCTTTTCCTCCCCAGGAGCCACCGCCGGGCCGGTCAGCACCGAAGCCTCGATCGCCGTCCCGGCGCCGGCCGCGCCCGCGGCATCAGCCGCCGCGGCAACGCCGGGCGAACCCCCGCCGGCAGCCGCGGCGGCAGAGCCGCCGGACGCCGTATCCGCGGCCGCCGCGGGTGAACTCGTTGTTTCAGACATAGGGATGTCCCGTGTTGTGAACGAAATGCTCGAACGCGTCGCCCGCGCCCTCTACGACATCAAACGGTCCTCGCTCGGAGGCGACCTCGTGCCGCCGTTCGAAGCGCTGCCCCGCCACGTCCGCGACGCCTGGGAAACCAATGCCCGCGCCGCCGTCCAGGCCCTGCGCAGGCCAACCGACCCGGTCAGGCAGGCGCTGCGGCACGCGCCATCCGGTTACCCCACCGGCGCATGGGAGGACGGCATCGATGCCATCCTTGATGACTGATCAAGCGCCCGACGGCTTGCTCCGCCGCTCGCGCTGGATATCGGCAATCGCCGCCGCGGCGCAGCGCAGCGCCAGATCGTCCGCATCGTCGAAGAACGACCGCACGTAATAAGGGTCCAGCACCTTCGCGGGCGACTGGCGGACACCGCCCCCCGCGCCCGAAACCGACGCCCCTGCGGACTGGACCTCGTTGCGGTAAAGCCAATGGTGCGTCATGGAATGAAGGATGCTCCCGTGAAACTGACGATCGAACCGACCGAACATTTCTTCGTGGCCGGCGATGTGATGGTGCGGATGTGGCAAGGCACCGCCGAAGACGGCACCCAAGCCGTGGTCATGGTGACCGCCGTCTGCACGCCCGGTCAGGCCGAGGCGATCGCCGAGGGCCTGGTCTCGATTCCGCCGCCCGACGCCGAGGCCGCGAAGCAATGGGCGCAGAAAATTCTCGACGGCGCCCCCCGTGAGCCGACCCATCTTAAAGCGTCAAATTGACGTATTTTGCGTTGTCCCATACGTCATAACGACGTATAAAGATCGTGCCTTCGGCAATGGGGTCGAAGGCCAACGGAGGAACCAGAGATGCGGATACGCATCGCTTGGGACTTCCGGTGGGGAAAGAGGCGGATCAA
>QGNH01001585.1_pt1 | contig 16233 bp, 26 predicted proteins | sample 1735481 | NCBI WGS metagenome assembly QGNH01 (sample SAMN09239004, study PRJNA386568) | Viral metagenome, whole genome shotgun sequencing project.
CACCCGGCCAAGCCGGCACCGCTGCGGTCTGGGGATGAGCGCCAGCCGCCTGGCCCGTATGACATCTCCGGCAGTTCGCACTGGGCGAACAAGACCGACCTTGGCATCACCGTCCATGCGCCGGAGCCGGGCGAGGCAGAGGTGCATGTCTGGAAATCGCGGATGTTCCGGTGGGGTGTGCGAAACCGGTTCGCGACGTTGGATTTCGACCAGGTCACCGGCCGATACAGCACACCCATTTCGGAGCTGATCAAGCCGCCGTCGTCCGAAGGACGCGCTGTTCGCACGAAGCACTACTCTGACCCCGAAAAGTCATGAGTCGCCGGTGAGCTTGCAAACACCCTATCCCTGGTTCGGCAGGAAAAGCACCGTCGCATCTTTTAACAGCGCACCAAACGGTCAAGGAGTAACGACGATGATCGGATTACTAATCCACCTGCTGATTTTATTTCTCGTGCTTGGCCTGATCTACTGGATCGTCACCGTCATCATCGCCAACATTCCCGGCGTGCCGCCGGTGTTCAGGCAGATCGCCCTGGTGGTGCTGCTGGTGATCCTGCTGATTGTCGTACTGGAGGAGCTGCTGCCTTTCGCCGGATATCGAGGGGTCTATTGATGTGATCACCAATCCAACAGAGGCACAGATCGAAGCGGCGCTGACCAGCATGGAGGAAGGCATTGTCTCGCTCGACCTTTTCCTGATGGCGGATGCGGTCATGTGGTGGGCAAGAGCACAGTTGGGCGACGCGCTGGCGATGCGCATGGTCGAGGTCATGCCGTCGGTCGTCGCATCGGTCAAAGCCAACGGCACGGCCTGCCTGTGTTGCGACAGGATGGTCCACGAGATCGGCGCGGCCGCGATCATGTCACGCGAGGACTCCCCGGCGAAGGTCGCCATCTGCTATCAGGTATGCGTCTCCTGCGCGGACCTGTCGTTCGAGGATTTGCGGTTGCGGATCATCATGGCGCTAGGGCAGTTCTTCTCGAACATACGCTTGATCCGGGACGATCTGCACAGCCCAGGGCACGCCTGAGGATCCTGCGGCCGATTGTGGTTGACGCAGCACACAGGCGCGTGAGCAGATGGACGGGCTGGATGCTGATGGCATCATCTGACGTTTTTCCTTCCTTACCCCAAACTGGCCGGTGCACCGTTGAAGGTGTCCGGCTTTTTTTATGTCCGTTATGGGTTAGCGGATCATGCTGGCGGAAACGCCATCGAACTCCAGCAGGAACAGCGACACGCGCGGGGCGCCTTTCCGGAACTGTACGTTCCGCCAAACGTGCAGCGTGCGGCCGTTGGCGACTGGCTTGCTTTCCTGCGGCCGACCGCGCGAGGTGATGAAATCGGCTAGGTTTTCGTGGGTCGTCACGAAGTCGCTGCGGTCGGCGATATTGTCTCCTTCGTCGGCCTGTTCTTCGATCGTGGCGTCGAGAGAAGCACCGTTCCACACGCCGAGGGCTGCGAGGAATTCGGTCTTCTGTTCTTCAGTGAGCGACATGGCCGTGATCTCCGTTTGGTGAACCCCTCGGGTCCAGCCGTTATTCCGTCTTAACGAGAGAACCATAACAGGGTTGACAATAACAGTCAATTAGCTTAATGAACCCCCATGAAGAAAGTCGCATGAAAAGGCCCTCGAAAGCCAAACCGCCTTTGGTGGACCCTGACAAAGAGCCGTATTTAATTGGCTACGCGCGGGTGTCGATGGCGGATCAAAACCCACAACTCCAGATAGATGCGTTGCTCGCGGCAGGAGTTCCGCAGGATCGTATTTACTTCGATCGCAAGAGCGGTTCGGGCGTGAAGCGGGAGCAGTTCGACCTCATGATGAAAGACGCCAGAGCGGGCGATGTCATCGTGATTTGGAAGCTTGACCGGCTTGGTCGATCGGTCAAACAGGTGCTCGGGACATTCGAGGAATTGGCGAACAAGGGCGCAGCGATCCGCGTTATCACGCAACCAGGAATGGACACGACAACGGTCATGGGTCGCCTGATTGTCACGATCATGGCGGCGGTTGCAGAGATGGAACGCGACCTAACGCGTGAGCGGACGATTGCCGGTCTGCGGTCTGCGCGAGAGCGGGGCCGGATGGGTGGCCGCAAGTCGGATCTGACTGATGAAAGGGTGCTGGAACTGGCGCCTTTGGGCACCGCTAAGGCTTGGAAGCAGTCTGGCATGAAGAGCAAGACCGGCTGGCTCAAACGGTTGCGTGCGGCGCAGAAGCGCCAGTCCGAAGAAGCGCCAAAAGTGGAACAAGAGAGAGTGAAGGAAGCGACATGAGCGACGATCCAATTCTTGCCGCGCTGGCTCGGCTGGAGGCGGGGCAGGGGCGGCTTGAAGCAGAGCAAACCCGCCTCCGCGTCGATCTCATGGATCGCATGGACCGGCTGCAGCACCGCATGCAGGAGCTTGATGATCACCTTACGCTGGGGCTGGGCAACGCCGATCGCGTCGAACGTAAGGCGGATGGCGTTGTCGAACAGAACCGTCTTCTCGCTGAGCAGATGACCACCATGCACAAGATCATTCGCCGGCTGGAAGGCCGAATCAACGATCTGGAGGAACGCAAGTGAGCGACGATAAAACCACCGACCCGACGCCACTTGCTGATGATCTGCCACACCCAATGCAACCTATTGGCTGGGATGGAGATGGCGTGATCAGGTTTAAGCGGAACGCTATCATCGACTGGCTATTCGAGACGCGAAAGTTGGACTTGAACGAGGTCGCCATCTTAGCGGCTCGCGGCAAATTCTCCGCTGGTGATCAGATGCAGTTGGCCCAACTTCTCGGCTACTCAGTGAGCGGCTACGGCGACCTGTCCTACGTATCTGAGCTATCGCTCGATGCTGCCGATCAGGCCGCACAACGCCTCATCGACGGGAAAAATGAATCAAATGCCCGGTGAAATCTCAACCACCACACCGGAGGCTGAACATCTCGCGAAGGCCATGGCGATGGTCCAGAAGATCAACCGCAAGGTTGATGCACTGCTGGAACCGCTCCAACGCGAGATGAGGGTCATGAAGTGGAACCCCGAGTATCAGGCCATTCTATGGGAGGCTGTTATGCTGGAGGCAAAAGCCAGGTGGGAGAAAGTGCAGTGACCGACAAATCCCAAACCACCGCAAGGCAGCGCGCAAAGTGAAGGAACTGACATGAGCGACGCGGTTGACCTGACGTTGTTGTCGGGTCTCATGCAGGAGACGCAACGCGAAATGCGCCTGCTGCGGCTACAGACTGACACCCTGGCCTCTAGGGTGGCGACCTTGGACCAGCGGGTTGGCACGTTAGAAACAGCGATTCACGGCATCATCACCGAGATCGGACGGGGGTTCAGCCAGACGCAACAGCAGACCGTGCGGTTGGAGAAGAGGATCGACGCGGTAGACGCGGGCCTGACGGATTTGCGGTCTGCGTTGGATGCCAGCACGGACAAGATCATCGCGGCACTGAAGGAACCGGCGCCATGAACGACAAATCCAATACCACAGCAGAAGAGGCCGAAGAAGATGGGCAGGCAGCCTGTCGAGCGGGGCTGCCATGCGAGGCCCCGAACTATGGGCGAGAGGATCGACGAGCGCGCTGGCGGGTTGGTTGGAAGTGGCAACAGGCTGCAAGCGGGGAAGAGAAAACTTGCCGGCAAAACTGCGGAAACGCTCCCCCACGCACCCGCGCGCTCGCGGTCTCAGACGGCGGTGCCCGTACCTAGGAGCGTAAGCTGCTGTCAAGGCCGTTGCAAACATTCCCGCGATCCCATTATACGATCACAGCATTAATCCCGTGACTGGAGACACGCCTTATGTCCGCACTCGGCTCGCCGCCCAAGGGTGGTCTCAAAGCGCCCGCTCAGTCTTCCGCCAAGCAGAACACCAACACCGGGTCGGGATCGCGGCCGGGCGGAACGTCGAGCTACCCGATCGAAACCAGCGCGCCGGCCGATCCACACACGATGGACCGCAACCCGCCGCCGGGCTGGCTGAAGTAGTTACGCAGACACGGCCGCCTCTGGCCCGGAAGGCGCACAGGGATGGCCGCCAAACACGACAAGACCCCGAAGAAGCTTAAGGCTTCCGCCGCAGCAGAGGCCGTCAAGAAGACGCGCCGCCGCCCAAACCCACCGCCCGCCGTAAAGCTTGAACCACTCTCGGGCGGGCGTCCCCAGACCTACAAGCCCGAATTCGCCGAACTGGCATACCGCATGGCGCTGCTGGGCCTCAGCGATTTGGAGTTGGCGCGGTTCTTTAACGTTGAGGACGGCACGATCTACGCCTGGGACAACGCGCATCCCGAATTTAAGGATGCACGCGCGCGTGGCAAACTGCCCGCCGACGCCGAGATCGCCGCCAAGCTCTATCATCGTGCCCGCGGCTATGAGCACCCCGAAACGCATGTCGCGGTGTCGAACGGCGTCGTGATTAAGACGCCATTGATCAAACATTACCCACCCGACACGCAGGCCGCGATGTGGTGGCTGAAGAACCGCCAGAAGGACCACTGGAAGGACAAGTTCGAGCTGGAGAACAGCGGCACGGTGCAGCTTGGCCTGATCGCGCTGCCGCCCAAGGCGCCTTGATGGCAGCGGTGATTTGGACGCCGACCGAACGCCAGGCCGAGTTCCTGGCGGCATCGGAGGATGAGGTGCTGTACGGCGGGAGCGCTGGCGGCGGGAAGGCGATGGCCCTCGAAACGCCAGTCCCGACGCCCTCCGGATGGACCACGATGGGCGAGATCCAGGTGGGCGATGTCGTGTTCGACGAACAAGGACATCAGGCGACGGTGACGTATTGCTCGCCCGTGATGATCGGCCGGCCATGCTACCGGGTGAAGTTCTCGGGCGGGGATGAGATCGTCGCTGACGGTGAACACCGGTGGTTGACCTCCACCAGCCTCGAAAGAAAGAGGCAACTTCGTAACACAGATGAGTGGCGTGCCCGTCGGCGCGCCAGCCGTGCCAAACGCGGGACGGGCAAGCGGCCGGATCTTGCTCTCCGCAACAGCACGACGATGCACGGTCAATCATTGATTAGCGGCGTTCGCACCACGGTTGAGATCGCAAATACGCTGCGTGACGGCCCGTTGCGGCTCAATCATTCGGTCGATGTGCCCGGCTCGTTAGAAACGCTGGAAGCCGACATTCCGATTGAGCCGTATATTTTGGGAGCCTGGCTTGGCGACGGAAACAGCGCGGGCGCGCGCATAACCATTGCTGAACCGGAGATGCTGGCGCTGGTCTCGGCCGCTGCCGCGCATAGCGGTTATGCCATCACGACGTCGCCCGGCGATCCGATCAGTTTTGGGATAACCGGCGGTCTCACCACCGCACTGCGCAAGGCTGAACTACTGGGCAACAAATTGATTCCGTCGGCTTATCTGCGAGCGTCGATTGCACAGCGCATCGCATTGCTTCAGGGCATCATGGACACCGACGGCTACGCGGATTCGCGTGGCCAGTGTGAACTGACATCCACCTCATTCAAGCTGGCGAGCGGCACGCTTGAATTAGTTCGATCGCTGGGCTGCAAGGCAAATATCTCAGTCGGCGAGGCGACACTTTACGGCCGGGTTATCGGTCCGAAGTATAGGATAAAGTTCTTGGCTCCCTTCCCAGCCTTTCGGTTGACCAGGAAGCTTGAGCGGCAAAAGGTTGAGGGATACCGAGGCACATCGCTTCGCCATTACATCGAGGCCGTGGAGCCGATACCGTCGGTTCCGGTGCGCTGCATCGCCGTCGATTCGCCGTCGCACCTCTATCTCGCCGGCCGCTCGATGATCCCGACGCACAACACCGACGCTCTCGTGATCGACGCCCTCGGCGGACAGTGCCGCGCGGTCGAGCAGCCAGAGTATCGCGCGCTGCTGTTGCGCCGCACCTATCCTGAACTCAAGGAGGTCGTCGACCGCACCCAGGCCATCTATCCGCGCGTCTACCCCGGCGCGCGCTATGTCGAGCCCGAGTGGCGGTTTCCCTCCGGCGCGCGGCTGGAGATGGGCTACCTCGACCGCGACACCGACGTGATGCGCTACCAGTCGCGTCAGTTCCAGTGGATCGGCTGGGAAGAACTGGCCCAGTGGGAAAGCCCGTATCCCTACACCTACATGCTGAGCCGGTTGCGCCGGCCTGACCGGCTCGCCATTCCGGTTTACGTGCGTGCCACCTGCAACCCCGACGGGCCTGGCGCGCGCTGGATCGCCGATCGGTGGGGTATCCAGCCGTCAGGTCAGTCGTGCCGGCGCACGGCAACTGTCGAGGGCCGCACGTTCACGCTGCGCTTCATCGCGGCACGCCTCGACGACAATCCTCACCTCAAAGACACTGGCTACCGCGAACAACTGATGCGCCTGCCCGACGAGATCCGGCACGCGCTCCTGGACGGGCGCTGGGACGAGCCGGTGATCGGCGGGGCGATCTATGCCGAGACCATCGCACAGGCCCGCCGCGACGGCCGGATCACCGCCGTGCCGCATGACCCGACGGCGCGCGTCGATACGTGGTGGGATCTCGGTCTCGCAGACAACACCTCGATCTGGTTCACCCAGGACGTCGGCCGTGAGGTGCACATGATCGACTTCTACGAGGCCAGCGGCGAAGGCTTGCCGCATTACGCTGGCGTGCTCGACAAGCGCGGCTACCTCTACGGCAAGCACACCGCGCCGCATGACATCCAGGTCCGCGAGTTGGGCTCAGGGCGTTCGCGGGTCGAGACCGCGGCGTCTCTGGGGATCAAGTTCGAGACGGCGCCTTCGATCGGGCTGGAGGAGGGCATTCACGCTACGCGGATGCTGTTTCCCCGCATGTGGTTCGACGCCGTGCGGTGCAAGCCCGGCCTCGAGGCGCTGGCCCACTACCGGCGGGAATACAACAAGCGCATGGGCGAGTATCAGGCCAGGCCGGTGCATGACTGGTCTTGCTTTGTCGGCGAAACATGTGTTTTGACCAGAAACGGAACGCGTCGGATAATGGACCTTACTAACGAAGAGGTTCTGACTCCATGCGGATACAAACCGTTTATTCGATTGGGTGTGACGGGAATAAATGCCCCACTTGTGGAGGTGAGGTTCGTCGGCGGATTTACGGTGAAATGTACGCCGGAGCATATGTTCTTGACGGACAAAGGCTGGAAATCCGCCGAACACCTGACGCCCAATTTGCTGATCCAATCTTCCTTGACGCTCTCACGCAGTATTTCGATGGCGGCCTTTATCGTAAGTGGCCGAGCGAGAACTACCATTCGCGCGGTGGCAAAAAGCTGCACAGGGCGGTTTGGGCAATGGCATTCGGCGTTGTTCCGCATGGCTGTCACATTCATCACAAGGATGGCGACCACGCCAACAATGCTCTCGATAATCTCGAATGCTTGCCTGCCAAAGAGCACCTTAGCATCTCATGGGCAGAGCATGGCGCACACCGCGACGTTCATTTCACAGACAACGCCCGTGCTCGGGCCAATGAGTGGCATCGCTCCGAGGAAGGAAGGATCTGGCATAGACGCCATGCGGAGAGAACCAAATCTTGGACCAAATGGACCCGCAAAGAACAGGCTTGTGAGGGTTGCGGTACAGTCATTCAGGCGCTGGTTCGGAAGAACGGCAACACCCAAAGGTTCTGCACCAGTTTTTGCAAGCGCGATGCGTATCGAAGGCGTCGAAAAGCTCAATGAACGGAGCGATGTCTGGTGCATCGACGTCCCTGATGGGGCTTGGTTCACGCTGGAGAACGGCGCCGTGGTTCACAATTCACATGCCGCCGACGCCGCCAGGACTCTAGGCGTGGCGCACAAGGTCACGCTGAGCCGCCCGCCACCGCCGCGGGTGCGGACGCTGCAGATCGGCGGCGACGCCTCGCTAGGCTGGCTGGGGTCCTAAAGGGCGTAACGTTGTCGCGCCTGAGGCGTCGGATACGGCTTCATTGCACCTCACCACCATTTCGTATAAGGTATGAAAACTCATAGGAACGCTCGCCATGTCGAGTATCGTCGTCTTAACGCGTGGACTGGTTCGAATTCTAAGCCTCGCCACGCCCACAGGCCTTGGCTGAACTGCCATCTCATGGACGAGCCACCCTTTCTGAGCGACGTGGCGGCGCCGGTCTGGGCCGCGCTTGCCGGCCTTATCAGCAGTGCCGGAACCTGGTTCCTCGGCGTGCGCAAGCTGCGGGTTTCGGCTGAGCAGAACCGAGAGAAGGTGATCGCGGAACTCAGCGTTGGCGAGCAGGCCGACCGGGCCAGTTTCCGCAGCACGCTCATCAGCGACATCGCGAACCTGCGTCAGCTTCAGAAGGAGTGCGAGGCGGACCGTGACAGTCTGCGCAAGCGGATCAACGTCACCGAAGAACAGATCCTGGTGCTGAAGGCCAGTGCCGAGATGATGCAGCGCTGGCTGAGCTTTTTCAAATCGGCCGAGACAGCGGTGCCGGGCGCGTTGACCAAGCTGATCGCCACGCTGCCGCCACCGCCCACACTGCCGGTCAAGGGCCAAGCGGAGAGTTTGCCGTAATGGAACCAAACAGCGCGAAGTCGTGGCGGAGATGCGCTCCTCGCGAGTCGTCGCCGAGATGCGCTCCTCGCGCAATGCTGGGACGCCTGCCGCACGATCCGCTGCAACTGGCCCGCGCGCCTCAGTTGGCCCCGCGTCTGAAGGGGATGACCGCGCCTGGGATGATCGACCGCACGGCCATCGCGTTTACCCCGGGTCTCGACGACAATGACACGATCGGCGACTGCACCGCCGTCGCGCTGGCCAATTGCGCGCGGGCCGCGGCGGCGCTGCATGGCGACAGCTTGTTCCGTATCCCGACGTTCAAAGTCATCGCCTTCTACGAGCAATCGACCGGCTACAATCCCGCCGACCCGGCGACGGACAAAGGCGGGGTTATGGCGCTGGTGCTCGCCAGCCAGCAGCGCGATGGCTTCTACATCGAGGACCGCGACATCCCACTGAAAGGCGCGTGGGGGACATTCGACCCGGCCGACCGCAATCTGATGGGGGTGGCGATCGATGTGATCGGTGCGGTTAATCTCGGCGTGTCGCTGTCGATCAGCGACCAGAACATGAGCGTATGGGACACCGAGACACCCGCCTCAGCCGGCGATCCGACACCGGGCAGTTGGGGCGGGCATGCGCTGATGATCTGGGACTATACGGGCACCGCTGACACCGACCTGGTGCGACTCGGAACCTGGGGCGCGTGGAAGCAAGCCACCTGGCGCTGGGTGGCGGCGCGCGCGGTCGAGGCGCATGCGATCGCCTGGCGGCGCTTTGGCGCGGCCGAGCGCGGGCTGGATTACGATCAGCTTGTGGCTGACGGCGCGCTGTTCACTGACGTCTGAGGTGCGCTAAAAGCGCTTATGGTCCAGCGAGCATGAGCGATACCGGTGATCGTCCGCGTCAACCTTCGGCGAAGTGGGCTGACGGCCTGAGGAACGATGGGACCGTGTGGGGCTTCATGGAGGGCGACGTGTTTGTCGGTTTGCCGAAGGGGCCAATGCTTGCCGAGGGGCTAGGACCGCCGCCATTCGATGTTACCCTGCCGAATGGCTCGGTCCGCCACGTCATTGCTATGATAGAAAGCAGGCTCACACCTGACGAGAGCTAAAGGTTTGACGGAAACGCCATGGATGTTAATCGGACACCTCGATTACGAACCGGCCGCGGTTGCGCTCGCCAGGGCGCAGGCCGCATTGCAACTCAGGAGCAATGATCATGAAGAAACCGCCCGCGAAGTCGCACGCCAAAGTCCACGGCAAGGACGTTGCGATGCCAAAGGGAAAGATGCCGATGGCAGCGATGGCTGACAAAAAGCCGCCGATGAAGGGCATGAAAGGGATGATGAAGAAGGAAGACTGATAGAGCTTTGAGGCCGAATGCGCCCGGATCGGTGTCTCTCCTGGTGTATCGACGACAACGGCGTCTGCCGGTTCTGCGGCTGGCCCAAGGAAACCAAGCAAATGGGTTTGCGGATCTACGACATCGCTATCGACGACTATCGTGAACCGACCCAGGCGGACATCGACCAGCTCGAACATGTTGCTGCCGCGTATCAACGGATACGCTCGCTGGTCGAACAGAACCATGCGGTGTTGGAGAATATCCTGAAGGTGACGCGCTCAAAGGCAGGGCTGGCGGCGTGATGCTGAGCGACGGGCTGATGCTGAGCGACGGTTATTACTGGGCCCGCCACGACGACGGCACGACCTTCATTGTCTTGCTGGAGGATGGAAACTGGTTCGTGCCCGGCGTGGGCCGGCCGATCAACGCCAGGTTCCGTGAAAGCCAGGTCATTTGTCCGATCCCGAGACTATCGAACTGATGAAGGCCTCGAAGACGCGGATCGGCAAGGTCACGCTGAAGGCCGGCGGTGCCGCTCTGCGTGTCCTCCACACCGAACGCCAGGAAGGCCATGTTGCGGACCGCTTGCGCGACTGGTTCGGGGAAGTCATGAAAGGCGGTCCGCCACCAGACGCTTTCGGCGCCGTTGCGGTGTGGGCCGTTCCGGGCACCCCGGGATATTTCGAACATATTGTAAGCTGGGCGACAGGCAGTGATGCGATACCGGCCACCCTGGTCCCAAAGATGCTGTTGTCTTACCTCGAGCAGGACGTAACCAATTGGCGGGCGGAGAACCGGATCATGCGTGTCCTTGGTTATGTCCCAGACGATGACAGCGCGTCGTGATGCCGAACATGACGGCCTTCCAGGAACTCCGCTTCTACGACCCGTTCATCGACGCCGAGGGGATCAGGATCAGCGGCTTTGACGGACGCGGCGGCGAATACTTCATGCGCCTGCCACTGGCCAAGTCCGGGCGGGCACGCCGCGAACAGCGCAATGATGCGCTGGCGGCGATCGAAGAGGCTATAAAGGCCGGGCTGGAACCGGGAGAGGTCATCGTCGGATGAGCGCCTACTATCTGATCGAAAACATCGGCACGGTGCAGAGCAAGCCAGCGCTGATCATCCAGGCAACGGCGCTGGACCTGCCGAGGCCCGTCGCATCGCTGCAAGTCGTGGTGTCAGGCACCTCGGGCTCATGTGCGGCAACGGTGCAATGGGTGGCGGGCAACGACGGGATGAATTTCATCAACCTCGGGTCGATTGTCGCGACGACCGCCAACGCGGCGGCGGCGAACGGCACGGCCGGGGCGGTCTCGAACGTGCCGTGGCTCTACTACGGCGCTTATCTCAGCGCGGTCAGCGGAACCGGCGCTTCGGTCAACGCAATCATGGGAGTCTAGGGATGGACGCGCGGGCATGGATTGAGAGTCCGGCTGTTATGCGCTGCATGACGGCGGCGGAACTCGCCGAGGCGATCAACCGCGAGCACGATGATCCGCCTTGGGAGATTGATCCGCGGGAACAGGGCGAACGTGACACAATGGAGGCGCTGGCCATGATGGACGAAGACGCGGCCAGACTCGCCAGCCTGGAGGCGGAACTCCACCTCGCTCGCGCAACCGTTCTGGTGATGGCGACGCGGATCAAGCAACTGGCCGATGAGCGTGAATATCTTGTGGCGGCTCTGCGGGAAGCCTGCCCGACCGCCACCGTCGTTGCTATACCAGTTGCGCATGCCCCCGCGCCCCCGAGCCGGAAGACGCCTCGTGTGATACCGCTCCAGGCGCTGCGCGCGCCGAAGCGGCACGGTTGGGTGTCGATGCGATGACAACAAAAGTAACGGTTTATACCGCTCATGCGGTGCATGTCGAAGTGCGTGGCGAGAAAGTCAGCAGCGTGGAGCGGCTCGAGGCCAGGTCCACGCCGCGCGATTACATCATCTGGGGCGAACAGGTGTTGACGGTGAAGGAAGTGCCGAACGTGGCGTCACCCGTCGCAGCGTAACCAATTGCAGCCATGCTGGACTGGACAGACGACCAGATCGCATCGATGGCCGCATGCCTGCGCGCCGAAGCGGAAGGCACTTCATTTTGCCACGCAAAGGCGCTGATGGCGGACGATTCGCCCACGGCGTCATTGATGCGCCGTTTGGCTCAGGTGGCACTAGACCATCTCCACTACCTTCCCGGTGAGATCAAATACCTGATTGATCCGATCCGGCAGCGACCGACAGCGCCGTTCCATTGGCTTGGCGCTGAAGCCGACCACCGCTAGGACGTTCGGGTGGCGGGTTGGCTTCATGGAACTGCGCCAGCCGCTCCAGCCATCCGGCAACGCTGGACGGAATGACCCGTGCGCCGCTGGCCCACCGCCGCACCTCGCGTTCGTCCATCGCCAGGATCCCGGCCAGACCTCGACCTGACCACGACAGCGCATGGAGACAGGCGCGGAAGCGGTCGGGTGTCATGACTTCTTGTCGTCTTCAAGCTTGGTGACGCGGATCTCTAGATCAAACCAGCGCCGCGTTGCGATAGCCGCGTCATTCAGCAGAAAACCCTTGGTGTTCGAGGCATCGGCTTCCATCGACGCCAGCTTATTGAGGATGCGCTCCTCGCTGTTGTTGAGGCGCGCCATCAAGCGTGCGTCGATTGCGTTCAACTCGCTGCGGAGTTTGATTTGCTCAGACTCCAGACGGTTTCCCCAGGCATCGACACCGGCAGTGAGCCGAGCCTCCATCGCCTGAAGATAGCTGCGTAATTCCTCGTCCATCTGGGAAACCCTCGATTTGTGCGGGGTTGATCCCCCCGGCCACGGAATGATTATGTTAGATGTCGCCGACCAAGGCGAAACACGTATTTACGACCTCATGACTTCGGCCGCAGACTCGGACCAACCATCCGGTCGCGGGTGACGGTCGTGCACCGCCGCGAGCTTCTCAACCCACACCGCGATGGGTGGTGGAACCTCATATTTGCCGTTTGACCATCGTCGCACGCGATTGGCGTGAATCCCAAGCTTTTCGGCCAGACTGCGGTCGCTCCAGCCGATGGATTGGAGGCACGTTCGGAAGCTGTAAGGGGTCATTCGACCTCCAGACATGCTGATGATCAGACAGACTAACTCTGATCTATCACAGCTTCAATGTGCTCGACGACTTCACGTCGCCTGGGGATTCTGCCCACCCGTCGGGTAGCGGATAGCGTGCGTGAGCCGCCGCGAGCTGATCCAGCCACACGGCGATAGCTGGCGGGATAGCGTACTGCCCGTTGGCCCATCGCCGCACGCGGGTTTCATGTATGCCAAGCCGTTCGGCCAGACCGCGCTGGGTCCAGCCGATTGATTGCAGGCAGGTTCGGAAGCTGTCCGAGGTCACTCTACTTCCAGAAGTGCTGGATGATCTGGCCGATCACGGCGGCGACGACACCGCCCGACAGCGACGCAGCGATCAGCCAGGGAGCCAGATTGCGATCTCGCCGCAGCTTGTCGTGCTCCGGATCGAGCTTGCGGGCTTCCTGCGTGAGCTTGCTCTGCTCAGCCATGAGCTTGCGTTCCTCGGCGACGAATTTCTGCGTTTCAGCCTGCTGACGGTCGATGCGGGCGAGCACGTCGCGGAGGTTTATGTCGGTAAAAGCTTCACTCATCTGGGTGCACCCTCGATCTGTCTGAGCTTCATTGCTTTCGTCGTCCGAAGGACGCGCTGTTCGCACGTCGTGGCGGAGCCGCGCTGTTCGCATGACGGGTCCCACTATGCCAAATGACGCATTTTGCGTCAATGGACTGCAACCTTCACTTTGTTGCGCTGGTCACGTCGGTAATGCTACGAAGCTGACATAAGCGCACCGGCGCGCATCTTACCGGGTACCGAGGACGTCAAGACCGCGCGCAAGCGCCGAAGGTTGCCCCGCTGTCCGCTGTCGCCGCCACCTGATGCCGCAGGACGCCAATTCACCCCGTAATGACGGCCGGCTGCGCATGCCGAAGGTGGATGGCGCGATGAACAAGATCGCTCCTTCGATGATTAAGGCGGACGATAAAGGCACCATGCTGGGCGCCCCGAAAGGCGAGCGCGCCCGTCATGAAAAGCTGCTCGCCCGGGTTATCAAGCGGATGGACAAGGCGATCGCGGCGGAGAGCGAAAACCGCAAGGCCGGGCTGGACGACCGCAAGTTCAAGGCGGGTGATCACTGGCCAGCCAACGTGACGGCACAGCGCAATCTCGACAATCGGCCCTGCCTGACGATCAACAAGATCCCGACGTTCGTCCACCAGATCACCAACGATCAGCGGCAGAACCGGCCCTCGATCAATATCTCCCCGGTTGGCGACCGCGGCGATCCCGAGGTGGCGAAGATGTATCGCGGCCTGATCCGCTTCATTGAACGAGACTGCGCCGCCGACATTGCCTACGACACCGCCTACGATGACGCGGTCACGATGGGCTGGGGATACTGGCGCATCCTGACCGAATGGGAGAGCCCGGACAGCTTCAACCTGTCCCTCGTGGTCCGGCGCATCCGCAACCCGTTCACCGTCTATCTCGACCCGTCGCATCAGGACCCAACCGGCGCCGATGCCAAATGGGGCTTTGTCACGGAGATGATGCCGCGTGACGAGTTCGAGGACAAATACCCCGACTGCGATCCGATGCCGTTCGCACAGGCCGGAACGGGCGAGCCGATGAAGAACTGGACCAGCAAGGACGAAATCCGCATCGCCGAGTATTTCGAGGTCGAATACAAGACCCGAACCCTGGTGGAGCTGGACAACGGCCACTCGGGCTGGGAAGACGAGCTGGACGACATCACGCAGGGCTACATCAAGCGTGGCAAGATCAACATCATCGACGAGCGCGAAAGTCGTTGTCCCGAAGTCATGTGGTACAAGGTCACGGCCAAGGACGTGCTGATGGAACGGGAATGGCTGGGCACCACCATCCCGATCGTCAAGGTGATTGGCGATGAAATCGACATAGAGGGCACGGTCAAGCTGTCCGGCATCATCCGCAACGCCAAAGACCCGCAGCGGATGTACAACTACTGGTCGACTGCAGAGACAGAGCTGATCGCGCTGGCGCCGAAAGCCCCGTTCATTGTCGAGGAAGGCCAGATCGAGGGCCATGAGGATGAATGGCGGACTGCCAACATCCGCTCCAACCCTTATTTGTCCTACAAGGGCACCTCGATTGCCGGCCATCCCGCGCCGCCGCCGCAGCGTCAGCAGTTCGCCGGTGTTCCGGCCGGTGTGGTACAGGCAAAGCAGGGATCCGCGCAGGACATGATGGCGACCACCGGCATTCGATTCGATGCCACGCCGAACGAGCGGATGATCGACGAGAGCGGCAAGGCGATCCGCGAGTTGCGCCGGTCGGGCGATATGGGCTCGTTCCATTTCGTTGACAACCTGTCCCGCGCGCTGCGCCGCACCGGCGAGATTTTCGTCGAGCTGATCCCGAAGATTTACGCCGATGCCAGGGTCATCACGATCCTGCGGGAGGACGACAAGGAGGAGCAGGTCAAGATCGATCCGTCGCTGAGCAAGGGCATGGGCGAGGAACGCCGCCCGGACGGCAAGCGGATGAAGCTGTTCAACCCGAAATTCGGCAAGTATGGCGTGACCGTGACGATCGGGCCGTCCTTTGCGACAAAACGCATTGAGGCGTCCGAGAACATGGTCGCCTTCGCCAAGGCGCTGCCGCAAACCGGTGCGCTGATCGCTGATCTCATCGCGAAAAACCAGGACTGGCCAGGTGCGGAAGAAATCGCCGCGCGGCTGGCCAAGACCTTGCCGCCGGGTCTGCTGGCGCCGGACATGAAGGACATCCCGCCGCAGGTTCAGGCGTTGCTGCAGCAGCAGGATGCTCAGGTCAAGGATCTGGGTGAAAAGCTCAAGCAGGCGATGACGGCTTTGCAGGACAAAGGCGCGGACCGGGCGCTCATTTCGGACAAGATCAACAAGGATTTTGAATCAAAACTTCTGAAGATCGTGTCCGACACCGAAACCCGCATGGCGGCGCTGGAAGAGAAAGCGCGGGACAACCAGAACACGCATCTGGTCGCACAGGTCAAGGAGCTGGGTGCGGCAACAACCGCGCTTATTCATGCCGTCGATCAGCCCGAAGCTTCGAACGACGGCGCGGCAGAGAGCGCGCCGGCACCGTCAGCCGCTGCGCAGGCGCAGTCGCAAGAAGCTGAGCCGCAGGAGCAAGTCGCACCGCCGGAGCCGAGCCTGCCGCCGGAAGCCCTGCGACACCTCATGGAAGGCCGTCACACCACCTACGGCAACGGCCAGAAATGGACGCTGAAGAACGGCAAACCGGCAAGGGTTCAGAGCGCATGAGTGACTGGAACAAGCCTGCTGACCTCGGCGTTTCGGCACGTTCACGTGCCGTGAACGAAA